>JAAGKN010000795.1_pt1 | contig 62674 bp, 51 predicted proteins | sample 6206371 | NCBI WGS metagenome assembly JAAGKN01 (sample SAMN11533720, study PRJNA540317) | gut metagenome | isolation source: fecal pellets from male and female animal of same cohort | host: Peromyscus leucopus | place: USA:CA | collected 2017 | reverse complement strand
ATGAGGGTTTTACGGAAAATAGAGGATATACGGGACAATACGGGCAGAGAAAAGGACAGAAATGCAAAGAAAAGAGGGGAAGAGACGGGGTTTCATATAAATAAAAGGTGCAGGCACAGGAGCTGGATTTTGCGCAGGAGACACGGCTGGAGAGGAACCGGAGACAACGGAACCGATCGGGATACGCGACAGGATTCCTGCCGGGCGGCTTAGCAAGAATCCGCAGGAAAGAGAGAGCACTAAAATACAAATAGAACACCCATGACACTCCCTGATAATGGAAGAAGAATCACACACAGAAGAGAGACAGGCGGAGAAATGAGGACGGAGGAGGAAATGACAACACTTGAAATGACTGGTGAAAATACCGAATACAGAGATGTAAAAGAAGGAAAAGAAAAATCAGGATGAGAACAGTTTATAGTTTCTATATATAATGTGCACGAATTACATCAAGCCAATCAAACATATCTCAAATACATACTCTATTATTCTTTTTCCTTATTTTATCTTTAAATCCATAATGTCGAAACATTTCAATTTTGGAAACAATATTTTTCTTAGGAAACAGAGAGTCCGACTTCTTATTGTCTTTTTTCTCCAAGTTCACAATATGGTGTTCTTAATATTGAATCTCCATATCCTCTGTAAACTATTACAACATACATGTCACAACTTAAATACACATCATCCATATTAGAAAAAGTGTATACATTAACGAAATCAAGAAAAAATACCAATCAAGTCTGCCCACACAAATTCAAAACAACAAAAAAGTCCCGCTTTTCCTCTATCCCTTTATGGGATTTTGGAAAAACGGAACTATTACAATAACCCAAACTTGTCAATTAAGTCCCCAGACAGTCAAAGAATACTGTCGTTCTACAGCACTCTCAATAGTATTCGGCAAATTATGGAAGAAATCTATACCTGTTAATTCTTCAAGCTCATCTACCGTAACAACATTTTTTACAATCTCTGACATAGGAGCATGGTGTTTATAGGTATATCCATATTCTTTATGCTCCATGTAGAAAGCAATACTGCTATATGTTCCATTCTTCACACGAAGCAAAGCCATAAAATAGTATTTTGGCACAGGAACTTCCAGACCATTCGGACGAGTCACATATTCAAGAATCTGCCTATCTCCGATTGTACCGCCTTTGCAAACATAGAGTGTGTCAGAAAAATTGACATCACGTCCCTTTGTCTGTACAAATTCCTCAAGTGTAATCCAATAACCTTGATTGAAGCTACCGATCTGAGGACTCATGTTCGTCATATAGAATGTCTGTTCATTGGCTTCTCTGCTATAGAGCCTGTCAGCAGAAGCACAGAGATGTCCCCTATTGTAAATACCTCCAAATCCACGATTGCCGATTTTTTGGTCTGAAGATATCTTAGGGTCATCTTGAAAAGGGTCATCTGAACGTGACACAGTCTTATTTCGCGTATTTCCATCAAATCTGAATGCAACCCAAAGTGAATGGTGCTTTTGCTTATCATATTCAAGACAAAAAGTCATGACCGAATCTTTACCTACAACCGTACTATGCTGTATGAAAGTAGTGCCCGACTTTTTCAATGCCGGCACCTCTATGCGTTTTTGGAAATCAGGATTTATGGTAAAACTGCTGCCGCCGCCTCCCAACTGATAATCCTCACCCTCATCATCACAAGAGGCTACGGCAGAAACTACCGTAGCCAATGTAATGAAAAATATAAATCTATATATTTTTCTCATCATTCGTCCGAAAGACTTATTTAATATTCAAGCTCATCACCTCCCAAGTTCCGGCTTTAGCAGAAGTTGCCTTATAAACAAATGCCAGCTGAACTTTCTTTCCTGCATAAGCAGACATATCAGCTGTGGCATCAACAGGTGTCCAACCCGAATTATCCGGATAAGCTGACAAAGACAAATCAGACCAATTGCTTCCATCTACAGAAACCTTCACAACAATCTGAGATTTCATTGTCTCTACATCAGCAAAGAAATTTGCCGCATGGTTTATGGAGAGTGTAGCAGAAGAAGCCTTTGTAAGATCTATTTCAGGAGAAACCACCCATGACTCAACATCATAAGCCGTATTATTATAGAAAGCAGAAGCCTTCATTCCATATGTAGAATTCTGTGCCCACACATAGTTCAGAGCATCCGGTTTCTGTTTGTCATCAATAGTCCATCCTCCCTGAGAAGATTTAAAATCAATGCTGTAAAGAGCTTCATCATCTTCACCGGTAGAAGGAGTATCATTACCAACAATGCCTCCGTCAGAAGTTGTCAGAACCGCATCGTCTACAAGAAGACCTGCACCACCGCCACTCTTTGAGTTCATGACAAGAAGACAAACCTTTGTATTCTCATTGAGAGTAAAGTCCATTGTAGCCTCAATCCAATTGGCATTTGTAATATCGTCATAATAATCAACCTGAGAGCTACCCTCTTTTTTCTTGTACATATAAGTTATAGAATTACCGATAACAGCATATCCTATAGCCGCACTGGCATTAGAGGATGTCTCAGCCTTCAAATATACAGTATATGTATAAGTTCCTTTCTTCAAAGTAATTTCTTTAGAAGCCAAACGCTTGTTTGTAGAAGCACCGACAACAACAACCGAATATGAGCCGTCATGTGCATCTGTTGACTGCTTGAGTGTAGCACTTGAAGCCGACGACTCTGATTTCCAATTTACAGGTGTGCTTCCAGACCAAACCTCAAAGCCACCATTGCTCAATAAGTTATCACCCGGTTCTATCGGTATGACAGGTTCATCACCAGCATCAGCCTTTCCCTGTTGTACAGAGAAGTTCTTCACCTCCCATGTAGAACCACTCACATTATCCGTATTATAATAGAAAGCCAGACGAATAGTCTTACCCATATATTCAGCAGGTATATCAATCCTGCCATTCTCAAATGTAACCCAATCTCTACCCTCGGTATGCTTTTCACACAGCGGCACCCATGTAGCCGTAGAAGCTGCATCCGTATAGTCAGCACTGATGAACAACTGCTGGTTCTTGTCAGCCTTATTATATCTAAGTATATACTCGTATGAAACATATGCCTCAGTCACACCATTGAGCGATATTTCAGGAGAAACCAGATAATAACTTCCGGCTGTTGTCTCTGTAGTCGCATTATTATATCCGGTAGCCTTAGCAGTCTTGAAGTCAATAATCCATTCTCCGCTTCCACTTGTGGTCTCATTCTTAAATCCGCCCAAAGTAGTTTCAAAAGATTCCGAATAAGGAAGAGTCTTCACTCCTTCTTCAGCACCTCCACCGTTAGGGTCATAATCGCCTTCACCTTCCTTTACAAGGAAATTCTTAACCTCCCAGGTAGAAGCCTTAGAAGCTGTACTCTTATAACGCAAAGCCACAGTCACGTTGCCTCCCATGTATTTCTGCGGAATGTTCACATTCCCACTGCTATACCATGTATCCCAGTCACTTCCTTGCACCAGATTATATTCAAGAGCCTCCCATGTAGCCTCTTCCACCTTGCCTTTTCCCTGATAGTCAGAGCTTACAAGAAGCTGATGGTTTGCAGCCACCGTACTCACAAGCGCATAACGCAGAATATAGTCGAAAGAGACATGAGCCGCAGTCACATTTGAAAAGTCCATTACAGGTGAAACAAGCCAACTTTCTGCATCATTATCTTTCTTTGTAGAAGAATCGTATCCCGAAACCTGCACACTGCTGTAACTGACAGCCCAATTATAATCAGCCACAGTTGTCACACTCTGAAAACTTCCCATAGATGTGGAGAAACTTTCACTGAGCAACACATCTGTTTCTGTACCACTACCATTGTTATTAATCTCATACGGTGCCGGTACATCCTCACAAGCAGTAAATGCAAAAGCTGCTGCCACCGCAAATATAAATGAAAAATGCTTTTTCATATTTTATATCTTTTTTATTGTTATACTTTAATTGATAAGACGACAAGCTATTATTCTCTCTTTAGTGTTCAACCTGTGTCTCTTCGTCTTCCTGCACAGCAGGATAAATATCATCAGTCCCACGCAACTGAAGCTGCCAACTGCTATAATAGCTAAGCAACCCGGTATAGCTTCTTTCATCCTGTGGCATTACAAGAAATGCCACGTCATTCTGCGTACTTGTACGCAAAGTGACATTAGTTGTTCCTACTTTCAGCGTCCTGTCCACACCGTATCCGGCATCCTGCTCAGCTTCCGGTGCAAAGATGGCTGTCCCGTCAGCTTCCGCCAAAGAGCCTTTCACAGTTACGAGCATCGGATAATTCAGATAGTTCTTCTTGTCGCTCGCCTTCAGCCAAGCTTCATCCAAGACCTTCGGCCGACATTCAGCACAATCAGGGTCAGGCTCTCCGACAAGTTCTATATTTGTACTGCAAAGCTGGAACAACATCGGTCCGAGACGAAGATTGCCGCTACTTGTAAAATAAGGCTGCCCAATCTTCGGCATCTTGCTATACACACCGATATACAATCCTTTCAGATTCACCTTCACACGCTGTCCAAGCATAAAGTAAGGATACAGACATGTGTTCTTCACACCAAGCACAATAGCTTGATCCGTCCCCTCCTCTTCATTGACATCACGCAACAAAAGTGTCTGATACAGGTTTCCACTGATGTCGTTTGCTGCAATGACTGCTTCTATCACCAAATCTTCCTTTATCTCTTCAAAAGCATTGCTTTGTGTAAAAAGAGATTTATAAGCCGATTTCAACTCCGATATACTGCTGTTCACTTCTCCTACAGAAACGGGACTGGTGACAAGCAGATTGTCCGTATTCGGTTCATCAGCATCGTCCATGCACGATGTAAACGTACATAAAGCCATGCATCCTACCATCATTATTGAAAAAATCTTGTTCATATCTATTATATGTTTCTTTTGTTCTTGATTCTTCTAATATCCCAAAGTTCAACAATCAAAATTTGTAACCCACATTAAGGAATGCATTAACCGCATTCGCATAGTAATATTTAGAGTTTTTCGAGAACTTGTACGATTTAGCTACACCTGTATTATAAAAGTCATCACGATTCTGCTCATAACCACCAGTGCGCATATTACGGTTATTCGTAATATTATTTACAGACAAATTAATAGATATACTTCTGCCTTTCTTCAATCTGATGTATCTTCCTATAGAAGCATCAAGCATGAATCCACCGTTAAACTTCTCCTGACTTGCTGTGTAAGCATCAAGCATTTCACCTTCTTCACCAAACAGTACTCCACCGTTCTCTTGAAGCTCAGCCTTCGTCACATCAAAAACAGTATTGCCATCTGCATTAATACTTGAGGCTGTATAGTTACCTATCACATTGCTAAGACGTCTGTACTGGGAGAACCCAACATATACACGATCATAGTAGTTGAGATTCATACCGAAGAACCATCCGTTCACATTATAGTCAACTCCCACACTCAAAGCAGTAAGAGGAGTGCCTCCGACACGTATGCCGTCGGCTATCACTCTAAGAGGCATACTTTCATTTGTCACAGGATTCTTCCACATATTGAGTTCGGCATTGGTCTTTGAATCCATACCTTCATAACTGATCTGAGCATAAGGATTATTGACATACTTAGCCTCACTGATTGTTCCGATAGCCTTGAATGACAGATTGCTGTTTACCTGATAAATAAAAGCAGCTTCAACACCATAGTGCTCTTTTTCTATCCCGTTCATTGTCAGATAAGTAAAACGTTCCTGTTGATCATTGTAAAAAGCAGTCTGTTCCACTTGGTTCTCGAACTTCGTATAATATCCGGTAATCTTTCCGGAAAGATTACCAAAGCGGAAAGAATATGCAAGCTCAGCACAGGCAATATCTTCAAGCGACAAATTATCCACAAAATTGTTTTGCATACGCGGAGCCACAAAACTGTTGCGTGCAAGCGGAGCCTGCTTGTCATACCCGAATGCAAGGCTTATACGATGATTTGCCATCAGACGATACACAGCAGAGAATTTTCCCCCTCCGCCCAAAAATCCAGCAGCCCCACTCTTTCCGTATGAATTTTCCGGAGCACGACCGTTGCGCATGAGTCCGTCTCTCTCGATTGTGGTTCCTTCAAGGTGTGCCCCAGCCATCAAGCTGAAAGGACCTCCCGTATACTGGTACTGTCCCCAAAGACGTGCCTTATTTACAAATATATTATAGTTGTATCCGAATTTGTCCCCTTCGCCAATACTGCGATTAGGATTGTTAAGGTCGTTCTGCGCCTCTGCACTCCAGCGTCCATAATCATTGGCTGCAAACTTGTCATAATCCGTATAGCGTGTTCCGCCCAACAAATCAGCCATAGTCTTATAGTGCATACCCTTTGTCGTATTGAGATATATTCCAAGAGCATATTTACCGGCTCCATCCAAATTATGAGTGAATGTAGAGTTAAAGGCAAACACCATCTGATCATTATGTCTGCGCTCCTGATAATACAATGCCTCTCCCCCATTCTGCTCATTCACACGATTGACATAATACATCCTGTCCCAGTTGATTTGTCTGTTCGCTTTATCCGACATCCAATAGTCAACCATATCATTATACTGGTCAACAAGGAAGGCATTTTCATTCAAATAGTCCGGATTATTCTTGTCCAGATCATATACATCAAACACAGCACTCGGCAAATTCTTATAATAGTCAGGACGAGGATCGTATGCATCGCCGTTCCATCCAAGAGCTGTGGAGCTATACATGCTGTACTTGAATCCGGCAGAAGTAGACAGTTTCTTTGTATAGTCGATATCCCAATCCCATGTAGCAATCGCCGTAGGCTCAAAATCTCTGACCACCCTCGAATTTCTCTTCTCCCCATTCTGGTATCCCCAGTTAGGATTATAATAGTGAGAGTTGGCAAGCCAATAAGCTTCTTCAGTAGATGCTCCCTGCTGTGCACGCTCCGTAGGTGCTCCGAAAGTAATCAGCGATAAGCTGTGGTTGGCTCCAAGACGTTTTTCTGCAGCCAAGAAATAGCTGAAAGAATTATAGAAAGTACCTTCTATGACTCCTTCGTTTGCCCATCTATACCCGAAACTGCCGGCAAAGGCCCAACCGTTCTCCATCAGACCGGTAGCAAAAGTGTACATGCCACGTACCAAATAATTACGGTTGCAACCGGAAAGCGATATTTTATTTCCTTGTGCAAACTGGCTCGCACGAGCGTTGATATTGGTAGCTCCGCCAACTCCTGCCACACCAAAATTATTAGGTTCAAAATCAGATACACCTTCTCTGTTTCGCGTTGCATCGTTCAAACCTCCAAGCATACCATAGCTGAAACGTCCAAGTTCTGTGTCGTTCAGCAGTAATCCGTTCATATAAGTCTGACTGTACATATTGTCATATGCACGAATCTGAAAGCGCATAGGGCTGAACAAATACCCTACATCAGAAAGATAGGGGTCACTCTTTGATGACACAAGAGATGACACCGTTTGAGCCGCATCACCGTCTTCATCGAGCTGACTTTCAGTAAACGTGAAGTCGGCATTATCATCCAAACTTCTGAGGCTGTCGGTCTGATGCTGCGCCATCACAGCTATGGCAACACACCACACTGCAACCGTTAGTTTTACACCGTTACTCATATAATAAAATTAATATTTATATTACTTTTTCCTAATATTCGTTCTTTTCGTTCATCAAAATCCATTGCAGGACCAATATATGCCGCTTTTCCCAATACCTAATTTACACAATGCTATTTTTATGAAGTGTTGTTATAAATTAAAGAAAAGTAGACAATTCTTTTGCAAAAATAGAAAAAAACATTTCTGTAAAAGAATAATAATAAATAAAATCAACTTGATTGTCAAATTTAACTCCAATCAGCAAAAGATATGGCTTATTATATCGTAGAACAACTCTGATATCAAATAATTTTTGTGCAGACCATAATTTGAAAAACATCAGAACTATACCTATATATTATAATCAGGTTTCAACAATGATATCTTACCCATGTAAAAAAACAATTGAGACAATATTCCCGAACTTTCATACGAGAATTTGAAAGACATTAATGATTTATTTTTATTCTTGCTGCAGATTAATTATCTCTATACTCATACATATAATTTTTGGATATATCCAGGCAATTCCAATAGTATATTTTCGCATATTATCAACAGCCTGCAAATTAACATTTGAAACACTTATTCACTTTTTCAAAGACTGGTAAAAACCACAACACCAGCACTAACATGCTATAAATCAAAAAGATACACACTTTATTTAGATTCAGCCACTTATATGCCTAAAATCAACAATCTCGAATAAAATAGTAAACTATTGATTTTAAGCATATTAACAAAATATATAGCTTAAATATACAGTTTGATACCTTCTTGTTCATCTTTGCCACATTTCCCAGCACAAACAGCGAATTACACATTAATTAACAAATACTCTAATATACCCTGTTTTAGCTCCTAAAAACACCGTTTTTTAGACTTCAGCGCACTGAAAAAATTTTTTCAGTGCGCTGAATATTTTTTTTCACTGCACTGTTTATTTTGAAACAGCGGCTTTTTCTACTCGATTTTGTGCGCGAAATACATAAAATATGTGAATTATAAATCTTCTACCATAACATTATTTCACAAACATACATACATTTCGGGAATAAGAAAAAAACAGGGGTATATTGAATAAAATACAAAACAGTTGTAAAAACACCCTTGTTTTTGAATTTCAATTTTAACATTTCAGAATGAGTCTGACCACTCATTTTTGAAGATATAAAACAGGAAAACGAAACCTATTCCAACCAATTCCCAAATACTTTAATGCAAGATTCTTAGGCTAAATATGATAGATAGAGCAGTATATTCCTGCCGGTAAATGCTTGAACAAACTTAACAAGAACCATCTGAAAAACTAATATCACAACCAACATAAAAATCAGACATCCTTATATAAAAGAAGACAAATCATACGACAGAAACTATTTATAAAACCAAGATATCACATCTTTGGTGTAAAAATCATTTTTTTAATTTTCCTTCTCATTTTTTTTTATGATATTTGCCGCCTAAAGAAGAAAACATAAAAAAAACATCTAAACAAACATGAAAAAAGTTTTATACCTTTTTGCAATAATGGCATTCGCCATTGCCTTCACTTCGGGACGTCCTGAAGGAAAACGTTATGCTCTTTATGGAGTTGCATTTTACAATCTGGAAAATATGTTTGACACAATCCATGACAGCGGAAAAAATGATTGGGAATACACTCCAGCAGGCACCAATAAGTGGGGCAGCATGAAATACAAAAACAAATTAGCCAATATGTCTAAAGTATTGGCGGAATTATGCACTGACAAACTACCCTATGGAGCTGCCATTATAGGTATGGCGGAAGTTGAAAACAGACGCGTTCTTGACGATCTTATTGAACAACCGGCATTGAAAGAGAGAAACTACCAAATAGTACATTATGAAGGTCCTGACAGACGAGGTATTGACTGTGCATTATTCTATAGCCCCAAACTCTTTAAGGTAGAGAACAGCCGCCTTATACCTTATATATACCCTAACAACGACACTACTTATGCTACCAGAGGATTCCTTCTCGTAAGCGGAAAACTGGCTGGTGAAAATGTACATGTCATTGTCAACCATTGGCCATCTCGCGGTGCTGGCAGCGAATATCGCGAACTTGCAGGCAGACAGGTATATGCTATAAAAGATTCGATACAAAAACTCGATTCCGATGCCAAAATAATCATTATGGGCGACATGAACGACGACCCAAACAACAAAAGCATGACAGAGGCTCTCGGATGCAAACACAAGAAAAACAATGTAGGCAAACTGGAACTTTATAATCCTTGGTGGGACATGCTCTACAAGACTGGTCAAGGAACACTGCTATACAACGGCAAATGGAATCTGTTTGACCAAATTGTATTTACCGGAAATCTTTTGGGAGAAGACCGTTCTACATTAAAATTTCACAAGAATGAGATTTTTCTGAAAGACTATCTTATCCAGCAGGACGGAAAATTCAAAGGAAGCCCTAAGCGTACTCATGCAAGCGGCGTATGGCTCAACGGATACAGCGACCATCTGCCGACAATGATATATCTTGTAAAAGAAATCAAACAGGAATAAGCAGAAGTAAAAAAACAAATGCGGATTGTCCAGATAAACCGACAATCCGCATTTGTTTTTATAACAAGGAGGGAAGAATCCCTCGCAAAGAGCCTTTACTATTCAGCAGATGCTTCCTCCATCTCTTCAGCTTTCTCTTCAAACTCCGTAATTCCGCTTGTTACCAGAATATTATACCATGCTATGACTTTACGCATATCACTCACACGGACACGGTCTGTATCATAATTAGGAAGAACCAACTCGAAAAATTCAATCACACTCTGCTTGTCGGCCTTGTTGGCTGATAGATCAACAGGCTTTCCTTCATACTTCGCCTTTATCGATTCAAATACAGACGCAAGAGAAACCTCATTATCATCATCTGTATAAATAGATATATCAGCAAGGGAAACAACTTTATCTGCTCCATAAGCAGGCATGCGCTTCTTGGCAGCATCAACAGTTTCGACAATAAGCATCTTGTTGCCACGAGAAACAAGCTTGTAAAGTCCGGGTTTGCCAGAAATGGCAAGAATTGTTTTAAGCATTTTTCTTTAATCTATTATGTTACTATTTCTTCGATTATCAAGCCTTGTATATGATACATCATAGTAAGAAATATGTGTGCATTCATCATACAAACACTCAACAATACGTATTATACAAACTTCACATCAATCCGCACATCTTACATAAGAGAAGATGTGTCGGAAACGGCTACAAAGTTAATAGCATTCAAAATAGAAAGCAAAAGTTGCAAGAATAAAAATATTTAAACAAAAGAAATATGCTGCATATTATATGCACACATGCATCATTTATCATCAATATGAAGAAAAACTATCGAACATTGCACTTATCTGTCCATCAACATCTGTGCTCCCATCATTAAAAATAACAAAATCTGCAAGCCCACGCTTCTCCTCTTCATCCATTTGACTCTTCATCCGACTTACAATTTGTGATTCTGTGGCATTATCTCGCTGCATTGCACGAAACAACCTGACTTCTTTGGAGGCATATACAGAAACAGTTTTGTCTACAACCTTGTCAAATCCGGACTCAAACAATATGGCGGATTCCATAAAGACATATTCTGCATCTTGTTTTTTTGCCCATGATTCAAAGTGAGCTTTGACATGTGGATGAACAATGGCATTCATCCTATCCATGTACTCCTTTCCGGAAAAAATGAAATCAGCGACAGCCTTCTTGTTTATTTCTCCTGACAGGGTGTATGCATGATCACCCACCAGCTTTCTTATCTCATCAACAAGCAAAGAATCTCCAACCATAAGACGTTTTGCCTCCATGTCGCATGAGTAAACAGGAAAACCCAATTTAATAAGTTTGTTACAGATGTAGCTCTTACCGCTACCTATACCACCAGTAATACCTATTTTCATAGAACTAAATCAAAATATGTTGTTTTATCACATAAATTTATGCCCGGCACCTACATACATTATATGACAACCGAAGGCCATATAATTACAAACAAAAAGACACTCAGCTTGCTGGCTCAGAGCTTACAAATGGAATAAACAAAAAAAATTGCAAAAATATTACCCGAACATGAACTCATCCGGCACCTTATTCTTCAACCTGCTCAATTATATATTCTACAGTTTCAGGAGAAATGCGGAGATTAGTCACCCCCTCCGGTTTTGAACGTACCTGAAGACGACATTTTTCATCGCCCGGACGAATAGAATTATAATCAACTACAAGCGCAAAATCATTTTCAGCAACAAGATTAAACATGGTTGCACTAACATGAAAAGTAACATTGGCGCATAATGGGAATGTGCGCAGAATTTTATTCTGGGGAATATTTTCACAATAAATAGGAAGTGAAAGCGTCTTCTCCGTAAAGAGATCTACACAAATATGGGCATCCACACTATCCGGAACATATTTAACTCCATTTATTCTTTTCAAAGCAAGCCGAGTATGCAAGGTATCTTCAAGCCCACTGAAAATACCGCGCTCCGTATATGCCACGGAAATACTGTCGTAATGATTTGAAGAGGCATATACATCAACCGAATCGGGAGCCAGCTCTACTCCACATAATAAATGCTGCTGACCGGTAGTTATCTGACCGTTAAATATAACAGGCACCCTTTTCTTCTTTCCTGTTGAATAATAAATATCTACAGATGATGGAGTAGTAGATACAAACCTAACAGACTCATTGAACTCTTTTGCAAACAAACTTCTCCAGACCGTATTGCCGATACTGATATACCCCTTGTCGCTTGAAAGTTCTGAAAAATCAACATATACAGTACGTTCTTGAACTTTGGACAAATATTCGAGAACGGCAAATCCGCGACCGGCAACATTCACCTTTATCGTTTCCGGCACAGGAGATGTGAATATTACATTTTTCGGCACATTATAAATACTGATTTTATAATTGATGCCTGTATTCATATTCTCCTTAAAAGTTTGCAAGAACCAAAAGATAATGGCTACACATAGAAATACAAAAAACACCAGAAGTTCGCGGTTGACTTTCAACAACCGCAATCTTCCGATGAAACGTTTATAACAACCGGTAATACGCAAGCGCAAATATTCAAATCCCGATCCTATATGCATATATCTTCAAAGCTGAATATATAAAAATGACAACAGGCTGTGATATACCGCTATATCACAGCCTGATCAAACAAAAGACTACTGCTGCTGAGCCTGTGAAGGGTCAGCATATACATAATTGCGGTCTATCTGTATCTTAACCCCGTTTGCAATCTCAATTATAATATAAGGACCTCCAGGATTAAGTTCCTTCACTGTTCCATATATACCTCCAGCAGTCACAATCTTACTGCCAACAGCAAGAGATTGCCTAAAATTCTGGATTTCCTTCTGACGCTTCTTCTGAGGACGTATCATGAAAAAATATACAATAGCAAACATCACAACAATCATTATGATCATTGTAGGGTCGAAACCACCTTTGGTTCCTGCAACACCCTGTAAAAGGTTCAAAAACATAAACAATTCAATTTTAATTTATAGATTATTTTACTTCATTGGAAGCTTTCCTTCCGATCTCAGTCTTTTCACAACATTATCAATAATTCCATTAATATAGCCTCCACTCTTAGGAGTGCTGTAATATTTGGCTATTTCAACATATTCATTGATAGTAACAGACACAGGAATGGCAGGAAAACTGAGAATTTCTGCCATTGCAATCTGCATGATGACAACATCCATGTAAGCCAAACGGCTAAATTCCCAATTCTTGACACTTTGGCTGATAAGTGTACGGTAGTATTCATCATTGAGAATTGTACGACGGAAAAGTCTTACGGCAAAGTCCCTATCCTCATCGTCCTTATACTCCGGCATCAGAGGCTGGTCTGCACCATTACTTTCATCAAACCTCTTTATAGTTTTCAGAACAAAGGTATCGACAATTTCCTTATCGTCATTCCAATAAAGGCTTTGGTCTTCAAGAACAGCATCAATACGATCGTCTTTCATGATGATGTTCTTATATATTTTTCTCCAGACATCACGATCCAGAAAGTAGTCTGTTTTTTCTCTCTCCATGTACTCTTTGTAATAATCAGAAGCAATAATATCAGAGTACAACTTCTTTACATAATCTTCATCATTTGCCCATGTCTTTTTCTGGTTCTCCTTAAATTCATTGAGCTGCTTGTTCACTTCAAGCTGCATAATAAATTTATTGTCAACGAACCTGTGACTAACAACAGCATCATTATGCGTAACATTGTTGAGGTGTTCTTGACGTTCAACCTGCTCTAAAGCATAACGCGTTACTGCAACCATCAGCATAAGCAAATAGTTATAAAGATCATAGGCCTTCGATAAGCTGAACAGAAGCTCCTTTTCAGCTGTATCAACGTTTTTCCCACCATTCTGATAGTAGGAATACATCAGTTGCACGATTTTCAATCGGATTAATGTGCGGTTAATCATAATGCAAAAAACTCTTTTTTTGTAAAACTCGTCTGCAAAATTAATGAAAATCCCCGAATTGTAATTCCTTTTTTAAGAATGATTACAATAAAACAAAAAAAAACAGGCGAAATCTTGACAAAACAAAAAAAAACGAACAAATTTGCGGTATAAAACACAACATGATGCATCTTCAAGCATAAAGAATGTGCATTGCGTAAAAAATGGAACAGCAATATTATGCTAAAAATGCAAACATGTGACAATGATAACAAGTAATTAAGAATGCCATTAAAATTTAATAACTTTAAAAGCATATACAATGAACGAATCAGACAAAGAACCCATATTCTCAGAGAATGTTAAGGCAGGGAGAAGAATTTATTATTTCGATGTGAGGCAAAGCAGAAATGGAGACAAATATCTAGCCATCACAGAAAGCAAAAAAATATCAGACGGGAATCAGGAGAACCCTCATTTTACATTTGAAAAACATAAGCTATTCTTATATAAAGAAGATTACGACAAGTTCACAAACGCTCTGCAAAGAGCTATAGCTGCAGCAAAAGGAGAAAAGGTTGCAATAAAAGAAGATTCTGATATTAATTCCTGCGATACTACCGTAAAAGAAGACCAGAACTACGAAAGTATCTGTAATGACAGCCTGAAGATAGAGCTTGACTTTTAATTAGCCTTTCAGGCATTCAATAAGAATTAGCAACGACATAAAACAAGTATAAAAATTTGTCATATAGAAGAAAAAGCGATATCTTTGCACCGCTTTTTCAAGCTAACACAAAGTTCATCAGAACAAAGTGTGATGGCGAATTAAGCAAAACAACTTAATTTATAGTAACACAAAAAATCAAAAACAATGCAGGAAATTACAATCAACGGTAAGCTTCGCACGAACCTCGGAAAGAAAGCAACTCGTGAACTTCGTCGTGCAGGTGAAGTGCCATGTGTAGTTTATGGAGTAGAAAAAAATGAAAACGGTCAGCCGGTAGCAAAGTCTTTCTCTGTTACTCAGAAAGAACTTTCAAAGCTCATCTACACTCCAAATGTCTATATCGTAAACTTAAATATAGACGGTCAGGAAGTGAAAGCAATCCTTCAGGATCTTCAGTGTGATTTCGTCACAGACCGTCCGGTTCATGTTGACTTCTACCAGATTACAGAAGAAAAGCCTATCGCTATCGAAATACCGGTTAAGCTCAACGGACTTGCTGAAGGTGTTAAAGCCGGTGGTAAGCTCACTCTTAACGTACGCAAGCTCAAAGTGAAAGCTCCTTACAAGTCACTTCCAGACATCCTTAACATTGATGTTACAAATCTTGGTCTTGGAAAGTCAATGAAAGTTGCTGCACTCAGCTACGAAGGTCTTGAGATTCTGACTTCTAAGGAAGTGGTTGTATGTGCTGTTCGTATGACACGTGCTGCTCGTGCTGCTGCTGCCGAATCAAAATAACAATCAGAAGTAGACAGAAAAGAATAATCCGGAATCCAAGTCAAACAATGTTTGCTTGGATTCCGGATTTTATTGAATATTCCACACTGTTACATTTTTAGACACAAGTATATTTATACAGATTAAGAGTGTCATATCCAGAGTATTTCATCACTCTGAACATTCAACTCCTGTATATAAAACGTATTAAACATCAAAATGAAATACCTTATTGTAGGGTTAGGCAATATCGGTGCAGAATATGACGGCACACGTCATAATATAGGTTTTCGGGTAATAGATGCCTTAGCAAACAAGTGTAATACTACATTTGAAGACAAAAGATATGGCTTCGTAGCCCATACACGAGTGAAAAATGCGGAGCTTACATTATTAAAGCCCTCTACATATATGAACCTGAGCGGCAATGCCGTCCGATATTGGATTAATCAGGAAAAAATAGATCCAAACAATCTGCTTGTTGTCGTAGATGACTTGTCCCTGCCTTTCGGTAAGCTCAGAATGCGTCCGGGAGGAAGCGACGGAGGACACAACGGACTAAAACATATTGCATCAGTACTCTGTTCTCAACAATATGCCAGACTGAAATTTGGTATAGGCAATGATTTCCCTAAAGGAGGTCAAGTAGACTTTGTTCTCGGACAGTTTACAGAAGAAGACATGAAAACAATGGATGAAAGGGTGGATATAGCATGTGAGGCTATCAAATCATTCTGCCTCGCAGGAATAAGCATCACGATGAATCAGTATAACAAAAAATAAAATGCCACGATGGAAGCAAGATTGGACAAATGGCTTTGGGCAGCACGCATATTCAAAACACGGACTATTGCAGCTGACGCGTGCAAGAACGGACGTATCACACAGAAAGGAGTAAAATTAAAGCCATCAAGAATGATAAAGGAGGGCGATGTCATTGAAGTGAGAAAACCTCCTATTACCTATTCTTTCAAGGTACTAAAAGCTATTCAGAACCGTGTAGGAGCCAAACTTGTACCGGAAGTTTTAGAGAATGTAACTTCTCCTGACCAATACGAACTTCTTGAAATGAACCGCATCAGCGGCTTTGTCAATCGAGCACGCGGAACAGGACGACCAACCAAGAAAGAGCGTCGCGATCTTGATGAATTTACACAACCTGCCTTTTTCGGAGACTTCAGTTTTCTTGATGATGAAGATGAGGACGAGGACGAGGATATATACAATGAAAACTCTGACAACTGAAGATCAAGCACATGCCTACACGATTAAGTCACATATCTACTATCTGTCAACTGTGAATCGTGTGAGTCATAACCTACAAACAATATAAAATCTACTATTGAATCCAGGATACCAGAAAAAAAATGGGACATGCTCTGCTAACAGATGACATGTCCCATTTTCTATTCTTATCCTGCAGAAATTATATTTCAGGTTTTCCCAATATCTCTGCTGTCAAACGACAGATATTTACCACTACATTCATCGCTTTTTCCAGAGATTGTACCGGACAAAACTCATGAGGTCCATGAAAGTTCAACCCGCCAGCAAAAATATTCGGGCAAGGCAATCCCTTGAATGAAAGCTGAGCACCATCTGTTCCACCGCGTATTGCACGTACGACAGGAGATACCCCAGTCTCCTCGACAGCCTGCTTGGCTATATCTATGATATACATGACAGGCTCTACTTTTTCTCTCATATTATAGTACTGGTCTACAAGCTCAAGCTTCGCCACACCTTGACCATACTTTTCATTTATCCGCCCTACTATTTCGTGCATCTTTAGTTTGCGAGTCTCAAAGAACTGACGGTCATGGTCACGTATGATGAACGAAAGCGTAGCTTTCTCACAACAACCGGATATTCCTGTAAGATGATAAAATCCCTGATATCCTTCAGTTGTCTCAGGAGTCTCATTATATGGCAACATCTGTACAAGTTCAGTAGCTATACGTCCGGCATTCAGCATCTTGTCCTTGGCATATCCCGGGTGTACGCTACAGCCGGCTATCGTAATCTTTGCAGACGCCGCATTGAAATTCTCAAACTCAATCTCTCCGATCTCACTTCCATCCATAGTATATCCGAAAGCACACCCGAATTTCTCTACATCAAATTTATGTGCTCCAAGTCCGATTTCTTCGTCCGGATTAAACCCGACGCGTATCTTTCCATGCTTTATTTCAGGATGTTCCATGAGATAGACCATGGCCTGAACAATCTCGGCAATACCAGCCTTATCGTCGGCACCGAGCAGCGTATGCCCGTCTGTAACAATGAGGTCCTCACCTATGTGAGAAAGCAATTCCGGGAACTTCAAAGGAGAAGTCACTATGCCTTCTGAAAGTATAATATCTCCTCCGTCATAATTCTCAACAATACGCGGCTTGACATCTTTGCCTGAACAGTCAGGACTGGTATCTATATGTGCAATAAATCCTACAACAGGAATCTCATCTTCAGTATTTGCAGGAAGAGTAGCATAAAGATAGCCATTCTCATCAAGTTCAACTTCTTCAAGCCCTATTTCTATCAATTCATCCCTCAGATATTCGGCAAAAACCATCTGCTTCGATGTACTCGGTGTCGTGGAAGTTTCTTCACTCGACTGAGTATCAAAACTAACATATTTAAGAAATCTTTCTACAATCGACATATCTAACATTTTATTTCAACAGCGTCAAAAATCATTCAATCACTCTTCACTCGTAAACATAGGATCCCAACAAGGCAACTTGACGGGTTTCTGTTCATTCGCCTTAAGTATCTTATCAGACAAATATTTCTTCTTGACAACAAGACGGAACATATACTCATCAAACCACTCGTCAGTCATAATCAGATGCCCGTTAAACCCAGAAGAAGGTCCCCAGCTATTCTCCACTTCCCATTTAATAGGCTTTCCATCTGCATCCAAATCCACAGCTTTAAGCGTCATAGCATGTGAAGAACCACTGTCGAATGTCAGTATCCTCTGTCTCTTGTCCATATTAAATGTAACTCCTAAAATAGAAGCATAATCATAATTGTTCATATCAAGGAGTCCGCGGTTGCTGTCAAGCTCCTTACCTACATCACAAGAGAAATACATCATTGTAGAATCCTTTATACTTGCAATAGCAGCCTCTTTTATATCCTCCATAGGTAAATTCAGATATAGCCAGTTATGTCCGTCATAAGTATGTCGGTCATATTCTATCTCATACGTTTTCCAGTATTCTCTTGCCGGATCATTCATCAGCATCACATAGTCACCATGCAAATCTTCTCCTATCATTTCTTGATAGAAAGACTGTGGAGTATATTTCTTCGGTGTATATCTATAACTTCCATCCGCATTCTTTGGTGCCCAGACAAACTCAGTCACAGGCTCTCCAAATCCAAGCACAAGAATATGGTATATCTCTCCCAGCATCTTCTCTTTCATATTCTGCAATTCAGAACTCTTCACATTGGCGTCACGCAAAATCAAAGCATCTTCACGCAACTTACGTTTGATAAGCGCGGTGAAACGACTTGTATTGTTGCTCGCATAAGTTTCCTGCATCACCCCCTTAGGTACAACACCATATTTGGATACAAGATCAGCCACTCCGGTAAAAGTACCTCCGTCACTCAGCGGGTTTCTGAACAACCACTCTACAGTCTTATCATCCATCGGCTTCTTCCGGGTGTCAATCACAGCCTGCAAGAAAAGATTCGACTTTTCAAGCTGGTCAAAAAAGAAGAGATAATTCTGTGAGAATTCCATTCCCTCAAGCCCCTGATCAAGTATCATCCGGCTGCGCATGACATTCAACCCAGTAAAAAGCCAGCAACGTCCGGAAGACTTCTGATCCGTAATACCTTTCGAAGGTACACTGTTGCTGAAATAAGTATTCTTCTCAGCCATATTGTCCTGATTCAATGCAAGTGCACGAATATCATTCACAGCAAGTGCATTGCGCAAAGCCTTGTCTGCAGCAGTCATCTTGTTCTGCGACTTCATTCTGTCAAGCATTTCTTCCGAGATGCCGCCTTGTGCCACAGCATACAGCCCCAATGCCAAGAAAGATAATGTTACAAATGTTTTTTTCATATCATTTAATTTTACAGATTTACTCTATGGAGATAATTAGATTTCCTGCTTTATTCTCTTTATTTTCCAGCCTATTGCCGCTACAATGACACTCATGAGCGGGCTGATATAGTTAAAGAAACAGTAAGGAAGATATGACATAGTGGGAACACCAAGCACTGTAGCCTGTGTCATCCCACAAGTGTTCCACGGAATCAATACAGATGTAACCGTAACAGCATCTTCTGTAGTACGCGACAGCAGACGAGATTCGTATCCTCTCTTACGATATTCATCCTTATACATATTCGCTGTAAGAATTACAGATATATACTGATCGCCGGTAGTTATATTCATTATAAGCCCTGTACTTACAGTAGAAGCCACCAGTCCGACTGTTCCACGCACAAGGCGCAGAGAAAAATTCGTCAACGTCTGAAGCATCCGGCTTGCCACCATTGTTCCACCGAAGCACATGGCACATAGAATAAGCCATACAGTATCCATCATACCTGCCATACCTCCAGTAGACACAAGGTCATTAAGTGCTGTATTGCCTGTATCGACAGACGTGTCCGTAAAAAAAGTCATCATAACACCCTTTACCAGCCCCATCACTGAAAACATATCCTCACCAGCCACTTCTATCAGCACATTCCCTTGCAACACTACCGCCATGATTCCTGCAACCAAAGCAGAAACAAACAATGTGATGAGCGAAGGAACTTTCTTCGCTATCAACAAGGCTGTAACCAAAGGAACCAACAAAGTCCAGCACGAAATATTGAATTTAGAGCCAAGTCCGTCTGTATATTCCGCTATATGCACTTCATCACCTGAGCCATACCAAAATCCGGCAAACAAAAAAATCAGTAATGTAATGACAATCGACGGAGTGGTAGTATAAAGCATATACCTTATATGCGAAAAAAGTTCTGTCCCAGAAGAAGAGGATGCAAGAATTGTCGTATCACTCAGAGGCGACATCTTATCACCGAAATAGGCACCGGATATAATTGCACCAGCAGTCCAGCTCGACGGAACATTCAATGCCTCTCCTATACCCAGCAATGCCACCCCTATCGTTGCAATCGTAGTCCATGAGCTTCCTGTCATAACAGAAACAATGCCACATATCGCACAGGCACTTACAAGAAAAAATTGCGGCGACATAATCTGTACACCATAATAAATCATTGTTGGGACCACCCCGCTTATCATCCATGCACCGGAAAGCATGCCTATAATAATCAATATAATGATAGAAACAGAAGCGCCGCCGATAGTTGTTTTTATGGCACTCTCGAATTTCTGCCATGGTGTATCATATATCCACATGGAAAGGCATACACTTACTCCTGTAGCAATTAGCAACGAAACCTGACTGGCTCCGGCAAGCGCATCGCTGCCAAAAATAGTAACAGACAAAGTAACCATAGCCACAAGCACTGCTATTGGTATCAAAGACAACCATATATTCGGCATTGTTCCAATATCTTCTGCCGTTTCTTTCAAATCCTGCTCATTCATAACTGGAGACAAAGATAATGCAAACAGACTTCAATATGAAATTTTTCAAATCTTAATTATCTTTCCATTGATTCTTAAAAGGAGTTTTTATCCCTTACCTAAGATTTGGCTCCGGATTTGAGCCTCCACAATTCTCCTATCCAGAAAACAGGGGAAGTGGCAAGTATTATTATTATCCAATCGGATATACACAGAGGTGTGACATTGAACATCTCTCCACCAAACGTAACAATCACAATCTGACCGACAAGTATCAATAGGGCTATAAAAACAAATTCCCTTCCCAGCGACAAAGAGATAACAGCATGTCCGGAAGCAAAAGCCCTCGCATTGAACATATTCCAGAATTGCAACATGACAAAGACCGTAAAAAACAGACTCAGTTCATAAGGAGTAAGTGATGTTTGCCGACAAGAAAAAGTTCCTGCAGACAAATCCGCCAGACTTCCGATGTCCACAAATCTAAATATCACAAGCAACAGAAGAAGCAGAAAGAAAGACACGCACCCTACTCCGGCAATCTGAAGCCACATTCTTCCAGTTATGATAAAAGCGTCACGATTACGAGGCTTATCCTTCATCACATCAGCAGATGGAGGCAGCGATGCAAGTGCCATAGCTGCAAATGTATCCATTATCAGATTCACCCACAACATCTGAGTAACCGTCAAGGGATTCTCCATACCTACAAAAGCACCGACAAGCACAATGAGGCATGCCACTACATTCACAGTCATCTGGAACAGTATAAAACGCTGTATGTTTCTATAAAGAGAGCGTCCCCACATTACAGCTCTGGTGATACTGCTGAATGAATCATCCATTATTGTAATGTCACTCGCTTCTTTAGCTACAGACGTACCGCTTCCCATAGACAATCCTACATGGGCTGCAGTCAAAGCCGGAGCATCATTCGTTCCATCACCAGTAACGGCAACAACCTGCCCTTTCAGCTTCAAAGCCTCCACAAGCCGCTTCTTGTCAAGCGGACGAGCACGTGAAATGACTTTAAGGTCAAGCACCCGAGCAGACAATTCCTCATCGGAAAGAGCCTCAAGTTCCGGTCCTGTTATGATGCTTCTATCCGTGTTCTCGTCTTTCCACAAGCCAATGCGCCTTCCTACTTCAAGTGCTGTAGCAGAAGTATCTCCTGTCACAATCTTCACATCTATTCCTGCCTCCCGACATTCCTTCATCGCGACAGGAACTTCCGGACGTACCGGATCAGAAATAGCCACTACACCAAGAAAATCAAGTCTGTCCACAACAATCTCTCCTCCGGATATACCTTCCTCTTCCCCTTCCAGCACCTTATAAGCAAATGCCAAAGTGCGCATTGCCTTATATTGCCACTTCAACAAGCGCATATCTATATCTCTGCGCACTTCGCATTCCGAATTCATACCACAAAGATTGCATACAACTTCCGGTGCACCTTTCACATACAGCACACGCCTTTCTCCTGAACATACCACTGTGGCCATCATTTTCTTCTCAGTCGTGAAAGGAAGCTCCGAAATAACCTCAACCTTCTTGCGCAATATACGATAGTCTTCTCCTTTTTCGTTCAACCATAAGAGCAAAGCACCTTCTGTCGGATTACCTATAACCCGTCCCTCATCCAGCGAAGCCGTTGAGTTCACCGCTATTCCCTCAACTATAAAATCAAACAAAACATCGCCTGAGATGAAAAAAGTCTCAGCCACTCTCATCTGATTCTGCGTCAGTGTTCCAGTCTTATCCGTACATATCACAGTTGCCGCCCCCATTGTTTCACAAGCATGCATACGACGTACAAGATTATTAGTCTGCAACATTCTCCTCATACTGTAAGCCATGCTCAAAGTGACAGCCATCGGCAATCCTTCCGGTACAGCCACAACCACAAGTGTCACAGCTATCATCAAAGCATTCAGAAGATAAACGACAAAATGCAAAAGTCCGCTTCCGGCGAACATATCTTCTCCTCCTACAGGATGCATAACAAAATACACCATAAGTTTACCTGCAATGACAAGACCTGCCAACACATAACTGGTTTTGACAATGAATTGTGCCAGCCGTTCAAGCTGCTCATTCAATGGAGTCTTAACAGAATTATCCACTAAAGTTTCCTTAAAAACCTTACCGCTCTCAGTACAGTCACCTACAGCATCCACCTTCATCACTGCATGTCCCTCTACTACATGTGTCCCACGCAATAGACGATTGGACGGGTATGTAGAATCTGCATCGAACATGCGGCTGTCCGTGGTTTTCCGGCATATCAATTCACCAGTAAGCGTAGATTCGTCAACTCCAAGCGATACACTTTCAAGAAGTGTCCCATCTGCAGGTATCTCGTCTCCGGCAGATAAAACAACCACATCACCGACAACCACGTCTTTACGCGGAACCTCACGTATACCTGCATTGCGAACTACTTTCACAGCCTCATCATCCTTCACATGGTTTAGAAGCGAGAATTCTCTATCTGCCTTCAATTCAAACATAAAAGCAAGTCCGATAGACAATAATACAGCCACAAAAATTCCAATTGGCTCAAAGAACATGTATATACTGCCTCCAATGGCATTAAATTCATAAAGTGATATACATAAAGACAATATTCCAGCCACAAGCAATATCACAATCATCGGATCGCAGAATTTACCTAAAAACCGCCATATCAACGATTTCCCTTTCCTGGGAGTTAAAATATTGAGTCCGTATCTATTACGGCTTTCCTTAACCTGTTCATCTGTCAGTCCATCCATCGAACAATCATCAGTCTGTTTATCCAATTCCGTTTGCATGTAATCACCACGTCATTAATCGCCCTACTTCTTATCCAAAAGCATTATTCCCTCACTCCATATATAAATTCTACAGCTCCAGCCAATAAAGTCTCACGCAAATCTCCGTAAGGATAAAGATCCACATATTCAAATTCATTCAACTCCATGTCAGGCTGTAATCCTGAAGCATAATTATAGTCACCTTCAGAATCAGCCACGTATGCAACAGCCGGATAAAGTGTGAACTGATATGCAGAAGGCACAGCTGCAGTCATCACATTCTGTCCTGCCGTAGAAGTACCGACAATCGGCACATTGTCTTCTCCCAAAGTGGTACGAAGTGAATGTATAAACCATTCGGCTGCACCGGTAGTATATCCGCTTGTTATCACAAATACCCTATGCATACCAAGCGTCCTGCCATGCAGCGACCTATCATAAAGTACTTCCGAATTACGTTCTTCATTATGTCTGTTCCAGAAAGTACTTGCAAACACATTTCCAAGATTATCCGCCGACAGTATATACGAAGCCATACGACATGCCATCTCCATTGTACCGTCATTACACAACCGCAAATCTATAATAAGTTCATCGGGCGACATCGATTTCATGGATGCAAATATATGCTCCATAGCGGAGAGATAATCTTCCATACCAGCAGGTTTCTCCGGAGCATGGGGTTGCATACGTGTACACATTATATATCCTATACGCAAATCTCCCATATCGTAAACTGTATCCAACGGAAAAGCGTAATCCTCAACATATCGGGATGCCGGTAATTTTACTTCTGAGCTTGAAACCCACATAAGCCCTTCTGCATCATTGTCCATTCCAATTCTGCTTACTTCAAGTGTCCTCGGTTTTCCGTTCTTTAGCGAAGAGGCATTGTTAGCTGTCAATTTCACACCATCAACACTGCTGATGAAATCATTACGAGTCAAACCACATTCCGCTGCAGGAGAACCGGGAAACACAGTTGTCACACGTGCATAACTACGGGTTGTACTGCCCGTAGGATCTGTCATAACCACAAAATCTATTCCGTATGAGTCAATATGGTTGAACTGTCCGCGTTCATGGTAATCAAATTCCGTTGTGTCAATGGCACAATACGACCACCTGTCATCCATTTTACTCATTGCGGTCAACTTGGAAAAGAAATCGGCTGGAGCAGCAAAAAAGTCTTTCCATGCCGGTTCATAGATGGAGTCTCCCCACAGATACCATTCTTGCATGGTTTCCATCATCCAATGGGAGCGTTCTGTCTTTGCTTCATATTCATAGGTACGGTCTTCACCGCATGAACTGAAAAACATCATCGATATCCACAACAATATAACAGGTATATGTCTTTTTAACCTCATAGTTCTTATATTATTAATCCGGTACAAAGTTAACGATTATATTTAGAAGTTCAAGTTTCAGAACAATTCTACTTGAATGGAACTTGACACAAAAATCAATTGCCCAGAATATAAGTGTTGCTTTCGGCATCCTGCCACAAACAGTCGACATGATGCATAGACAAAAAATATATCTACTCCAGAAACAATTGTAAGAAACAAACAATAAAAAACATCACGTAAGTTCGGGATAAGGACTGTCCAGACAAGTTTACCCGACAGTAAAAAATAAGGCCTCCGGCCCTTCTGCTTTGCCTTGTCGGCAAGGGGTTTGACACTGTCCCGAACTGAGACATAGCAATGTCCGTGCTTGTTGCTGACTTTTTTATTGTATGCACCCTAAAAGCCGGGACAGTACGCAAATTTCTCAAACCGGAAGCGTTGATTTGAAAATATTGTGCGGCGGATAAAAAAGTTCAGTGGGGAGAAACCTTATTTTTAGTGTGGAATTTTCTTCAATCAGCATTGTTGTTTTTATAATCAGCACTGCTGATTGTAAAAACTGCACTGCTGATTTTATAATCAACAGTGCTGATTATAGAATTCAGTGGGGTGAAAATAGATTCAGACAGCCGTATTGTCATATTTACAGAACCCTAAATATTCATAAGCATTGTCTTTGTAATCTGTTGTTTGTCAAACAATAAAGACATAAAACAGTGCTATGATTACCAATTTTTAAAAGGATTTTCTTACCCCAAACTCACGTAAGAATCACAATGTAGACACCATCTATCTGCATAAAAACACATCATAAACAAAACAGACTGATTCTATATACCAAGAAAAAAGTATCTCCAAAGATATATTCCGTATACTTTTTTTTGTATTTTTGCAATATAATTAATTAAAAAATCTGTAAAACGGATATTGTTGCAATACTTATTACCGTAATACATGACAAATTGAAAGAACAAGAACAACGTATAAGATAATCATTGATTTATGAAGGTAATATCAATAAATTTAGAAAAAGCAGATGTCTTCAAACGATATTACCTTGAATTGTATTCACCAATCACTTATTTTATCAGTAAATATATCGAAGACAAGGAAGCAGCCGCAGATATCATACAAGACGTATGGTTGAGAATGTGGGAACAAAAACTGACATTTCCAGATGAGACTGCAATGAAAGCCTATCTTTATCGGTCCATACATAACGCTGCCATGAACTTCATACGTTCAAATTCAAGAGAACAGCAGCGTTATGAAGCCATGAAGACTGTGTCGAATGATATTGACTCGTCAAATGTACTTAATGACATCGTAGAGTCTGAAATATATGCAATGATAAACAAGGCATTCTCAGAACTTTCCGATGCCAGCCGCAGAGTCTACGTAGAAAGCCTTAAAGGCAAAAGTCAAAAAGAAATTGCTAAAGAACTCAATATATCTGTTAATACAGTAAAAAAACACATCTATAATGCCAATCAGTATCTACGGAAACGTTTAGAGCATCTATTTCTACTTATTTTACTTTTTTCCTTAAAATAATGCATTTTTTGATTACACCTTGAAGCACTTTCGGTGTTTATATATACAAAAATGTCAATAAACACATATCGACAGTGCATCTATGATTAATCAAAAAGAGTTAAAAAATCTCCTGTGCAAGAAATTGTTCGGCACTTTAACGCAAGCCGAAAGTGACCAATTGGAAGAATGGAGAAAATTATCACCTGATAATGAAGAATTGTATACCAAAATGGATGATTCTCAATTTATCAGGAGAGCGATAATGGAGCGAAAGGAACAAGAAGCATTGGCAAGCTTCAACAAAATGAAGCAGCACATGAAGCATCGCAGCAGAATGCCGCTCCGACGTATAATATACAGTACAGTAGCAGCTTGTGCAGCTGCCATAGCTATTACATTCTATTTCACTGTCAGCCATCATACGGACGACTATATAATGAAGGCTGGAAGCAGGAAAGCAATGCTCTACTCTCCAAACGGCAAACGTTCGGATATTAGTCATGAAGACTCCTACATACTAAAAACTCAGCCAATTGATACGCTTCCATCATCTAATTCTTTTTATACCATGATAGTACCTAAAGGAGGTGAATATACATTGACATTGGAGGATGAAACAGCCATACATATCAATTCAAACTCGTCTCTTGCCATACCGGCAAACTTTTCAGAAGAGAACAGGACGGTAAGCATTACGGGAGAGGCTTATTTTGATGTACATAAAGACACGGCACATCCATTCATAGTGAAAACCGGCAAAGCACAAATCAAAGTATTGGGCACCAGTTTTAATGTCAAGAACCATAAAGACGAAAAATATATGGTAGTGACACTTGAAAAGGGAAGCATAGAAATCTGTTCTCCCATCCGTAATGAAACACTTACACCGGGAGAACAAGCAACAGTTTTTGAAAACGGAAATATTGAAAAGACAAAACTCGAAACATTCATGTACTGCGCATGGCATAAGGAACGCATAGTATATGAAAACAAGCCTTTGTCTGAGATTCTTGATGACCTTGGGATATGGTATGACTTTGAAACGGTTTATGAAGATGAAGAACTGCGCAATCTCAGATTTTCAATGGACATAGAACGTTCGGCAAACTTCAATGACATTGCAGAATTATTAGAAAGACTCAACAAGATAAAAGTAAAAGTAAAGAAGAACAAATGTGAAGTGACAAGACTATAAAACATCACTATGCTACTACAGTTTCATCGCCCTGAACATTCTGCAATTCAGCATGTAGAACACTTTTGCGAACAAGAAGAAGACTTCAGAAACAAATGACAAATTGTCAAATAAATATCAAACACAATAATAAAAGCAATTGAAAATGAAAAAGAAGATTTTTTTTGAAAGAGTTTTATTGCTTGTGTTTATGCTTTGCATTCCCCTCATCTCTGTATGCGGACAAACCGACAGACAGGTGAATGTGGTGTTGCAGAATGCCTCACTAAGCCAGGTGTTCTCCGAAATAAAAAAGCAGACACAAGTGAATTTCATCTACAGCAATGAAGATGTCAAAAAATTACCATCGAAGAACTATGACATTCATCAATCTTCGATAGCCCAAGTAATGCAGTATGCACTTTCCGGCTCTGATCTGTCTTTTGAAATAGTCAATAACACAGTAGTCATCAAACACAAAAAGACACAAAGCATTACAGGTAAAATCACAGATTCAAATGGAGAACCACTTCCGGGAGTTGCCGTACAAGTGAAAGAAACCGGCAAAGGAAACACAACAGACATTAACGGATATTTTTCTATCCCTGCAGAAAACAGAAAAGATGCGCATCTCGTGATTTCATTTCTGGGTATGAAAGAAAAGAATGTACATTGGACCGGTAAATCACTGAATGTCATCATGGAAGACGACATTCAGAACATAGACGATGTGGTTGTGACCGGTTATCAAGTCATCAACAAACGAGCACTGACAAGTGCTGTAAACACAATCAAAGCAGAAGACATTATCCGTCCTGACGTAAACTCAATAGACCAAATGCTTGAGGGACAGGTTCCAGACATGATCTTCATGAACAATTCCGGAGAAACATCATCAACTCCACGTATCCGCATACGAGGAACATCGTCTATCATCGGCAACCGTGAACCGCTTTGGGTTGTAGACGGTATCGTGGTCAACGACCCTGTAGAAATAAGCGTGGACGATCTTAACGACCCGGATTATGTGAATAGGATAGGTAATGCCATTGCCGGACTGAACCCTCAAGATATCGAGCGTCTGGATATCCTTAAAGACGCATCGGCAACAGCCCTTTATGGAACACGTGCAGCAAACGGTGTAATAGTCATCACTACCAAGCGAGGCAGAGAAGGCAAACCGGAGATTCGGTATACGAACAACTTCACGTTTAAGGTACGTCCTCGTTATACAGACCATTCTGTGGATGTGATGAATTCCAAAGAAAGAATACAATTCTCCCGAGAATTATTTGAAAGTCGCTACCAATACAATAACAATATTTCTATGGTAGGATACGAAGGTCTGCTCAACGACTTGTTTAACGGAAGAATCAATGACCACCAGTTTTTGACAAAAGTGTCCGAACTTGAGACAATAAATACAGACTGGTTCGACTTGCTTACGCACGACAGTTTCTCTCAGCAGCATACTGTCAGTATGAGCGGAGGGTCGAAAGACAGCCGCTACTATGCATCCATAGGCTATACAGACGGGGATGATGTGGTGAAAGGAACGACAAACAAGCGATATACCGCCATGCTGAACCTTGACAATAATTTCACAAATTGGCTTTCTGCCTCTTTCGGTCTGCAAGGCAATGTCAGCAAACGAAGCTATTATCAGGACGCTTTGTCTCCTGTAGACTATGCTTATACAGCAAGCCGCACAATACCTGCATTTGATTCAAACGGTGAATATTATTACTACAAGAAAGTTTATAGTTCATCCGAATCGTACAATTATAATATAATGAATGAACTTGACAACAGCGGAATAACACAAGACGGTTCATCCATCACACTTAATGCAAACTTCAAGCTCAAGTTCAATGACTGGTTGAGTGCCAATGCGATAGGTTCATACACATACCAAAATACAGACATAGAAAGTTACTGGGGCGACAAGACTTATTATGCTGCATGTCTCAGAAGAAGTGAATATGGTACGGCTCCTACAGAAGACAGCGCCATGCCACAGGGAGGTGAATTGACTTCCAACCATACACGACAAGACAGTTATACAATACGTTTACAGCTGGACTGGAACAAATTCTTTGGCACAGACGAGAAGCATAATTTCAACGGTTCTGTAGGTTATGAAATGAGTTCCACAAACTATGTGGGAAATTCGTATATAGCCAGAGGATATTATCCTGACAGAGGATTATCCTTCCCTACGGACATTGATATCAACAAATATCCTAATTACGGCGGATGGCTGGCACAAAATGTACCCACACTAAGAAATGACTTGTCACATATATTATCAGGGTATGCAAGCTTCACCTACAGTTATGACCGTATGCTGTATCTTAATCTAAACGGACGTATTGACGGTTCAAACAGATTTGGTGACCAAAGCAACAAAAAGCTATTGCCTATATGGTCGGCTTCAGCATCATTCAATTTTTCCCAACTCCCATTTATGCAAGACATTGAATGGATAGACTATCTCACCGTCAAGACTTCGTACGGTTTTCAGGGAAATATGCTTTCCAACGTATCTCCGGTATTAATTATCAGAAAGGGTTCAATGAGCGATTATTATAATGAGTTTGTATCATACAAAGAACGTAACCCAAATCCGGAACTGAAATGGGAACGTACAAACTCTTATAACTTTGGAATTGAAATGTCCCTGTTCAACAACAGGTTGCAATTGGAAGGGTCTGTGTATATCAAACGAACCAAAGATGCCTTCATGAGCAAAACCATATCGACGGTTAACGGTGTCAATTCATACATTGTCAACGGAGGAAATATAAGCAATGACGGATATAGCATTGACGTGACACTGAATCCTGTCATGAGAAAAAACTGGCAATGGAGCCTCACGACATCCTTCTCACGTGTACTGAATGAAATAACCACTTCTCCTGACGGAGAGGAGTATCTGCTGTCGAATTTCCTCAATGGCACAGCAGTTGTCAAGGGACAGCCAATAGGGACCTTCTATTCATACAAATTCATGGGCCTCAGCCCTGTGGACGGAGGTCCGATGTTTGATGACTACGAGGATCATTACGAAGATCTGGTAGGTCTGAACAAATATGACACATACACAACTGTACTTGAAGCATCAGGTACACGTGAACCGTATATGCAGGGCGGACTGAGCACAAGGCTACGCTACAAGAACCTACGTTTTCATGCACAATTCACCTATAGTCTTGGTGCAAAGACCCGTCGTTTTGGCATGTTCGGTGCAGGTGCCGTTAGTGCTGGAGGTGCAACAATCACCAATGCAGGTGATATCCGTCCGGAATGGAATGCAAGCCGCGATTATCTCGACAGATGGATGCACCCAGGTGATGAAGCACATACAATTATCCCTTCCATCATTGGTCCGACAAGTGACGCGTACTACAAATACCTGAACCATTGGTCTTCGGCACTCAACAAGGAAGGGGTTCAGACGATAGCTTCCAGCTATTGGGACATGTATGATTATAGCAACATACGTGTAGTCAGTGCGGACTATTTGAAATGTACAAGCATGAGCCTCACGTATACGTTTCCCGACAGAATGGTTCAGAGCTGGAGCTTGAAACGACTTGAACTGACACTGACAGCAAATAACCTGTTTACCATCTGCGACAGTCGTCTCAAGGGACAAACACCTGTACAAGGAGGATTCACCACTATTCAGTTGTCAGAGCGTCCGAGTTTCTCTTTCGGACTTAATGTAACATTTTAAACAATACAAGAAACACCCATGAACAAGATAATAAGAAATATTGCTATTGCAACAATAGCCGGAATGTCTGTTTCATGTTCAGACTTCCTTGAAGAATATTCACAGGATTTGGCAAAAGTGGAAACATGGAAAGATTTGGACGAATTACTGCTCGGAGACGGACACTTCACCTCAAGTCGCTATTACATAGAAAACTACGGAGCATATACGGAGCAAAATGCAAATCTCGACATACTCCATTTCATGAGCGACGAGATGCAGGAAAATCCGGAATCCAAAAGGACGGCAGACAGAATCGGCTACCAAACAAGTATGTTCTCTTTCTATACATGGCAGAGCGATACAGGCATGGACGAAGACAGGAAGTATGTGGGAGGAGATGCCAAATACTGGAATAATCTGTATGAATTTATCAATATCACCAATATTGTATTGAGTCAGATTGATGACATGCCGGAGAATAATATGGATGACAAGAACGGCAAGGAAAGGGTAAAAGGAGAGGCTTATTTCCTTAGAGCTGCATACTATTTTATGCTTGTCAATCTGTATGCAGAACCTTATGTTCCTGAAACAGCCGCCACTACACAGGGAGTACCGGTAAAACATACTGAATACATCGAAGACAAGGAGTTCTACAGAAGTTCAGTAAAAGAAGTCTACGAATATATCCTCAGCGATCTGGCAAAAGCAGAAGAACTGCTTGAAGAAAAACCACACATATCAATATACCATCCAACAAAAGTAGCTGTAAATCTGTTACAAAGTCGTGTATATTTGTATATGCAGAACTGGAAGAAAGCAGCAGAATATGCCCAGAAAGTCATAGACATTCAACCGGATTTGCTCGACTTACATGCTGTGGCAACAGGCAATGATATACTCACTAAAAATTCTCCTGAAACCATTTTCAGTATGGGAGGCTATCTGGTCGCCGTTGCATTTGCAGACGAACCAAGCAGATGGGGTAATGAACCTCCAGCCTACTATATATCGGACGACATGATGAAACTTTATAAGCGCAATGACCTACGCAGCAAACTTTATGTAGGCAAGAGCTATACAGGATTCTCTCCCGTATTTACCAAAGTGGACGGACAACAAACCGCTTTCGGAAAGTTTTTTGACGTATCAGACTGTTTCCTTTATCGCACATCAGAAGCTTACCTGACACTGGCTGAGGCTGCTGCTTATGACGGAGATGAGACCACAGCACAGAAAACTCTGGAAGAGTTTCTTGCAAAACGACTTGAAGAAAAAGGCAAGATAACTGCAACAAGTAATGAACTGATTGATTTCATTCGTGATGAACGTGCACGTGAACTGCTTCTTGAAGGTCACCGTTGGTTTGACTTGCGACGTTATACCGTATGCTCATCTCACCCATACTCAAAAACCATAGAACACGGACATGTATACTACAGCGGAAGTTATCCCGAATACACAGAATATTATCAGCTGGAAACAAATGACCCAGCCTACACACTGCCTGTACCAAGAGAAATACTGGACTTCCAGATATCTCTCGGCACTCATGCACGTCCGGATCGTAAGCCTATACGCAAAGAATTTTATTAACGAACAAAATCAAAATATAATATGAAGAGATTGAGTATATATACAGCAATCATCATGGTATCAGGATTCTTATTGTCTTCTTGTTCAAGTGAAGATGAATTGGAACCAAGCCATAAAGATGAAATCTATTTTTTCGTATCGAACAGTGCCACAGATGAAGAATCTGTTCTAAGACGCAGTTTTTATGAAGAAACAGGAATACATCTTCTGTTTAATGATACTTTACATGTAGAATATATCGGTGTAGACGGATTTGGAGACAAGGTATATGATGTAGAGAAAGTCGACCTGAATTATCTGCAAACGTCAATCATAAGCGACCCTATCCGTTTGGGATATTTCAAGACTTCAGACGACAAGCTGGCTGCAGTGGATTTTATAAAAAGCAGCATTTTGTCGCATTTGAACGGAAATATGCGCCCATATTCATTTCTGTTGGTCCCATCTATAGAAATGTATGATGATTACTATGAGGAGTGGAATGATGAGGATATCATTAAAGGATGGCGTTGTACTGCTATTGCTTTAGAAGGCATCGGAAATATGGATGAAGAAGAAAAGCTGGAACTTAAAACTACATGTCTCTACTCCATAGTGAAAGATGTGATTAACAAAATGGACTACTTCGAGGAGTTTTACAGCTATAGCGATCCTTACTATGGAATGTACAAGGAAGATTTTGATCTTCCAGAAGAGTATGATGACGAACAGGCACGTCAATTCGGTTTCCTCGAAGACTATAAAAGTTATTATTACATTTATCCGGAAAAAGACTTGGAGTATTTCATCCAAGAGGCGGTATCTACCACAGAAGATGAATTTACCAGTATGTATGGTGAATATCCATTAATCATGGGTAAATACAATACACTAAAGAAAAGAATGGAAAGTATAGGATATATTTTTTAACAGATTACAAATATGAAGAATTACATATTTTTATTAGCTGTTCTCACCATAAGCTTTGCAGGTTGTAGTGATGATGACGAACAGGTTATTACCCCTAAAGAAAGGGGAACAGTCATAGATAATGAAGGAAATGAATATGAATGGGTTCGCATCGGGAATTTAGACTGGACGACTTCAAATGCGCAGAACGGTTCACCATGTTATGATGCATCTTATCCGGGTTCATGGGGCGACAATTATGTATTTGAAGACAATGAGGTGGAATATATAATGGAAGAATATATGCCGGAATACGGTAATCTCATGACCTTTGCAGATGCAATGGATTCCGCACCGGAAGGTTGGAGACTGCCCACAGATGAGGACTGGAAGAATCTGGAACGGAATCTGGGAATGGGCACAGATATAAATTCCATCGGATGGCGCACAGGTGCAGCCAAATTAATGATGCAGAAAGAAGAAGGCACGACACTGAACATGTCGCTTGGAGGCGGAATTATCTGGACTGCATCTTACTATATGGAATTAAAATTCATGCATTTTAAGGAGTACGGATATTATTGGACTTCTACTATTGATGAATCATATAAAGATTTTCAAGCTGCATATTATCGCAAACTCTGCTTTGGGAAAAATGCAATAGAACGTAGAGCAACCAAAACAAGTCGTCTGATGAGTGTACGCTGGGTACGCGATGTAAAATAAATGATGGTGACGGAGTGTAAGGTGAAAAACAATAAAAACTCATGTAAAACAATATGCCTTACACTCCCAACCCCATATATCATCAATTACAATTCAATGATTTATACAATGAAAAGAAATACATTACTATACGGACTATTAATGTGCGCCTCGTCAATCATGGCGCAATCCGGACAAAAATTCATAATTAAAGGCTCATTACAGGGATTACCGGATAGCCTGAAAGTCAAACTTATTGACACAGAAAATGACGAACAAAACAAAACGATAGCCGAATCGGATATCAGTAACGGTTGTTTCATACTCGAAGGAAGTGTGCCTAATACCAGATTATGCGAATTAATCTTTACCAGAAAAGGCAAACAGTCAGGATACGATATTTCAACTATAAGAGTCCGCATACCTGTGGAGAATGCACCTATAACCATATCGTCAGATGTGCCTTATGACAGTATCGTCAAAGCTGACTATTCGCAAAAACAGGAAATGCTTTTAAAAACTGAAGGCAACAAAATTTTGTCGGAATTTGATGAGTACAAAAAAGAAATCAACCACATTGAACTTACAGCAAAAAAAGCCGGATATAAAGCAGCATCAAAATATTTCGAAACCAACAATAACCCTGACACAATGAAAATATACAGGGCACAAGAAGAGGAAGCAAACAAGAAACTGGATGAGGCAAACATGAAATTCATCAAATTGCATCCGAATCATTTCATTTCCGCATATCTCATAAACAAAAAACTTGAAACATTCTTTGAATACACCACAGAAGAACTAAATGATATGGCAACTACTGTGGCTTCTTATCCTGATACAGCACGCAACAACCGCATAAACAAATATCTGGCACGCGCCCTGAAATATGCAAGACTGATGAAAGTCAAAGATTTTGAGGCACAAACTCCGGATAATGACACATTGTCGATTTCTGCACTCATTAAACCGGGAAAATATTGTCTTGTCGATTTCTGGGCATCATGGTGTGGCCCTTGCCGTGCAGCTATTCCAAAAATCAAATCTTTATACGAAAAATATGAGGGAAAATTTGAGGTTATCAGCGTCTCTGTCGATGAAAGGGAAACAGCATGGCGCAAAGCTATGGATTCCGAGAAAATGCCATGGCATCAATTATGGGTCAATGAAGCCAAAGCGGTGGAAGCATGCACTGCATACGCTGTACAGTCTATTCCTCGCCTTGTACTTATAGATGACAAAGGATATATCACGATTGTCACACATGACCCAAACAAAATATCAGAACAACTAAAAATCGGTTTAGGCTATTGAAAAAATGAAGATAATTATCACATCATAGTCTATATCCATACATATATAAATAAGAACTTATGAAAAGAAATATTTTAACCCTATTGCTGTTATCTTCCATATATACATTATCTTACTCCCAATCCGGACACTTTAAGATAAAAAGCAATATAGGAGGAATGAATGACGGCACAGTAGTATTCTTAAGAAGCATTGAAGAGGGAGCAGACAGAAACAATGTGATAGCTTCCGATACAGTACATAACGGACAATTTTGCTTGGCTGGTTCAGTAGACTCCCCTACTCTAAGTCGTGTTGAAATCATTATAAAGAAGTACTATGAGGACGGAACTCCCCACGATGCGGAGACTTCAACCGTTCTTATGCTTGAAAATTCCGACTACACTATTGAAGCGGACAATATCAGCAATATGCCGCTCGTATGGGAGTTTCAGAAATCTCCTCTTACCAAAGAAACCAATGTAAAGGTTCTCGGAGGAGGAAGTGCAGAACAAGAGTACCGTGAGTATAGAAAAATTCTCCATCCGTTGGAACTTAAAGCATGGACATACGAAGAGCAAGCACGAAAATGGATGTTCGCGGAAACAACAAATAAGGACAGCATAGATTATTACCAGCAACTCCAGCTAAAAGCAGAGAAGGATGCAGAACAAAAAAGGATGCAATTTATTAAAGAATATCCTCAATACTCAATCTCTATGTTTTATATCCACCAAATGCTACAAGAATGCTTCTCTTTTACTCAAAATGAAATTGATGAGATGCTTTCATGGACTTCAGGAACCAAAGACACCAAACGTCTTGAACAACTAAAAGTCTCAGCAGAATATGCAAAATCATTTGCCAAAGGCTCAATGTACACCGATTTTGAAGTTGTTACGGAAAATAATGAAACAAGAACCATAACCGACTATATAAAGAACAGTCGCTACACAATGATTGATTTTTGGGCTTCATGGTGCGGACCTTGCCGTGCAGCTATTCCGCATGTAAAAAAACTGCAAGAAAAATATGGTGACAACCTATGCATAATCAGCGTTTCTGTCGATAAAGAAGAAAAAGCGTGGAGAAAAGCTGTGGAGGAGGAACAAATGCCCTGGACACAGTTATTGGCATCCAAGACAGGAGTGAGGAGATTGCAGAAATCCTACAACCTCACCTCAATTCCCTATATGCTGATTATCGATAGGGAAGGAAAAATTGTGTGTGCAACCCATGAACCTAATGTCATTTCATCCGTATTGGAAACAAATATCAAATGATTAGACTCATACTGCAACCATCAATCTTAAAAAGATATTCATTATAGATTGAGTATAAAATTCAAGCATCGCCATCATGCCATATAACAACATAATGACGATGCTCATTTTTTCCAGTCCTTTCTTAAAAACAATCCTATATTCGAATCAGTCAAAGTTTACTTCCGGAGCCTTATCAGCTCCTTCTGCAGCCTTAAACTCAACCTTTCTATCAAATCCGAAAATCGATGCAAGAATATTGTTCGGGAAACGTCTAACACTGACATTATAAGCTTTTACAGAAGCGTTATAAGCTTTTCTTGACTCATTAATCCTGTTTTCCGTCCCTTCGAGCTGAGCTTGCAGTTCACTAAAATTTTCATTAGCCTTAAGCTCCGGATAGTTTTCAGATATTGCTATCAAACGTCCGAGAGCAGTACCAATCTCACCTTGTGCCTGCTGAAACTTGCGAATGTTCTCTTCCGACAAATCATCCACACTGACTGTCATTTGCGTAGCTTTGGAACGAGCAGCAACAACTTCCTCCAAAGTTGACTTTTCATGTTTGGCATATCCTTTTACGGTATTTACAAGCTGAGGAATCAAATCAGATCTTCGTTGGTATGATGCTTCCACATTAGCCCAAGCATTCCCTACAGTTTCTTCCCCAGACACAAGTCCGTTATAACCGCTTATGCTCCAAATAACGACTATCGCCAAAACAGCGATTACAATAATTGTTGATTTCTTCATTTTATTATTTTTTTTGATGATTATACATAAATGTCCATTATCATTCTTCGGTATTTAGAAACGACCTCCAGCACCGCCGCCGCCAAAACTTCCACCGCCAAAAGAGCCGAATCCGCCTCCACCGCCACTAAATCCGCGCCTGCCTCCCATAATCATACCGCCGGGAAAGACCCCTCCTCCAAATCCATCATTTTCATCACTATGTTCTACTTTATCTTTCACCGTAACTTTATGGCAATGGTTACAGATGTATGTAGTTTGCACATGTCGTAAACCGTTGGCATCCTTATATGTCTTTCGATTCGTCACTTTCAACTTATACTTTCCGCAATAACTACATTTCTTTTCAGCAAGAACAGCACATACAACCACCACTATCAGTCCCAATAAGGCAAACAGGATAAAAACACCTATGACCTCAAACAAATCATCCTCTTCTGTGCTACCATCCGTATATTTTGCCATCAACTCCGGCTCACCGTCAACCACTCCCTTTATAGCTCGAATCGTTGAAAGCATTGCTTCATTCCATTCTCCACGCTTAAGCCAAGGCAGCATCTCACGGTTTTCAATCCTCTTGCATATCGCATCAGGAAGAAACTTTTCCATGCCATCACCTGTAACAATCTGATAACTGCGGTCATCCGTAGCCAATACCACTACAATACCCTGACTTTTCTTTCCTCCAATACCATATTTCCGCCCTACCCCAATAGCAAAATCATACGGGTTGTCCCCTTCTATATTTTCAATGACAACAACCAGACATTGCACCTGCTTTTTATCAAGTGCAAGCAACATGGCATCAAGCGAATCGACCGTAGAAGCAAGAAGCAGCCCATCAGGATTACAAACACGTGTAATATTTCCCGCCACAGGAAGATTATCAGGAGTATACACTCCGGCAACCGCCATCACAGCGGCAACAAATAATACACATGCAGAAAAAAAACGTTTCATATTGCAAATATTTTACGTTATAGAGTAGAAAACTTTGAAAAAACTAACAAAACAACATGTAGTATTGTTTTATTCATTATAAAAATACATATTCACAAATGCACTGACTCTACGCGTATATTCTTCACGATAATCATGATAAGAGCGTGCATGTATAACTCCCGGGACAGTCCATATATGCTTATTGCGGGGCTTTGACTGATAAAGTGTATAAACCATTTCTGTAGGCACATAAGTATCGGCAGTTCCATGTATAAAAAACATAGGTTTATCCGCATACCTAAGTTTCTCCACACATGAAGCTTCAGTAAAATTCCATCCGTATTTCCATTGACAGATAAGACTGGCCAAAGAAACAAAAGGTACATCGGAGAGTCCGTAATCACGCTCCGCCACATAGCAGATTTCATCCCACACGCTTGTATAGCCGCAATCCTCCACATAAGCTTTTACAAATGCAGGCTGTTTCTCACCTGACACCATCATCGCTGTGGCAGCCCCCATAGATATACCATGTACCACCATCCTCGTATCACCGCCGAACATAGCATTCGCCACCTTCATCCACAGCATAACATCCTTGCGGTCATTCCATCCCATCTGTATGTGTGTACCACCACTTTTACCATGTCCGCGAAGGTCAGGCAAAAGCACATTGAATCCCATATCATGACTATACAAATAAGCGATATGGAGCATACCGACAGCGTTGCTCTTATGACCATGTATAATCACCGCTGTATTTCTCGTAGGCTGTTTAGCCCGTATGTAAATAGCATGAAGAAGCGTACTGTCTGCCGCATATATTGTGGTGTCCCTCAATTCATGATATTTGCTAAGCGAACGTATCCATGATTTAAGAAAAGGATATTCGCTATACATATAAGAATAAGTTTCCTTTATATCATGTGAAGATTTTGACGGAGAAAGAGCCGCATATACAATATAATAGCTAATGCCGGACAATACCACAACGAACACTACAATGACAACAAAAAGCAAACGAGACAAACACCCCTTCAGCCCTATCCTGCCCTTCTTCTGTCCATTCACATCCGGCTTCGACTTTGGCTGCTTGCCTTTTCTGCCTTTCTCCGTTTTCTTTACATTCTTACTCAAAATCTCGCTCCTCTTTTTATTATAGAAATTAAGAAAGCCTATTCATTCCAATGCTCCCAGGAAGCTATCGCTTGAAGAACAAGCATTTCAAGCCCGTTCTTTACTACAGCACCATGTTCTGCACCTTTACGCATAAAAAGAGTCTCATCTGGATTATACACAAGATCATAAAGCAAATTGTTTGATGTCATTGCTTCATAAGGAAGTTTCGGACATTCATCAGTATGGGGAAACATACCACATGGCGTACAATTCACTATAACCTCATATTCCTTGACAGCTTCCGGAGATATTGCATCATAAGTGACCGTATTCGGACGTTCAAAACGAGAGACAAAAACAGTCTCAAGCCCCAATATACGTGTCAGTCCATAATGTACAGCCTTCGATGCACCTCCAGTGCCAAGAATCAGAGCCTTTTTGTGATGAGGTTTCAACAACGGTTCTATAGACTGTACAAAACCAGTGACATCAGAATTATACCCAACAAGCTTCTTCTTCCCTCCACTACTTTCAACAACCTTTATCACATTCACAGCACCGATTTCCCGTGCCTCCTTACTTACTTCGTCAAGAAACGATATCACTTTTTGCTTATAAGGTATCGTCACATTCAGTCCTTTCAATTCCGGATTTGCGACAATGATTCCCATAAAATCATCAATTGTCGGTATTTCAAAATTCAAGTATTCAGCATCAATGCCTTCACCGGCAAACTTATCATTAAAGAATTCTTTAGAAAAGGAATGTCCGAGAGGAAATCCTACAAGTCCGTATTTATCCATTTTTATAAAATTTGAATTATAAATTAAAAGCCAGAAACCAAACTTTCATATTCTGATTTCCAGACATCACATTTTCTCTGCCACATAAAGAATACACATACCAAAAGCCAGACGCTTATAGCAAACCTTAGAAAAACCCGCTTTCTCAAATATTTTCTGCATATCCAATCCCTGCGGCACTGCATCCATTGTATCAGGAAGATAAGTATACGCACTGCCATCATGTGAAAAAAGCTTGCCCACAATGGGCATAATCAATTTCTTATATACATAAAAAAGCTGTTTCATAGGAAAGCGGACAGGAGCACATAAATCTACAGCCACTACAATTCCTCCGGAAACAATGACACGACGCATTTCTCGCAGGCATTTGTCAAGATTCTCAAAGTTACGCAACGCAAATGCCGTGATAACAATATCAAAAGAAGCATCAGCAAAGCTCATGGCAGAACAGTCCTCTTTCCTAAAACAAATCTTTTCCGAGAGTCCCGCTTCGGCAACCTTGCCGGAAGCAATTTTCATCATCTCGTCAGAAATATCACACCCCACTACCATGTCGGGATTAAGTTCACGACAAGCCAAAAGAGCAAAATCTCCTGTACCTGTAGCAATATCCAATATGCGCTTTGTACTTTTTCTGCTTCTTTTTACATACTTTATTGCACAATTACGCCAATGCTTATCTATACCGAAAGACAAAGTGTGGTTCAAAATATCATACGAATGGGCAATATTATCGAACATTTGTTCCACCTGCTCCTTTTTCGACTTTTTCTCACTATACGGCTTTATTTGTTCCTGAGCATACATTCATCTGTCTTTTAAACCAAAAGACACAGAGAAAACCGTTCCTTCCGGAAAGATATCATCTGTGTCTTCCATATTTATCAAATTGGGGAATATTTAAGCTTGTTTTTACTGTCTGCCATTCAGATATGCCAGTACATTCTTCTCGATACGTGCAGCTATATCCTCCGTATCACCCGCCTTTTCAAATTTCTCACCAACAATATGTTCATACAGTTCAATATAACGGTCGCTTATGCTGCTGACAATATCATCCGTCATCTCAGGAACTGTCTGTCCCGGCTGGTTCATAAAGTTGTTCTCAATAAGCCACTGACGTACAAATTCCTTTGAAAGCTGCTTTTGAGGCTCTCCCTTCATAAATTTCTCTTCATATCCGTCAGCATAGAAATAGCGGCTTGAATCCGGTGTGTGTACCTCATCTATAAGATAAACCTTCCCGTCACGCTTTCCAAACTCATACTTTGTATCAACTAATATAAGTCCCTTTTCTGCGGCAATATCAGTTCCAATCTGGAAAAGTTCGTATGTATACTCTTCCATCTTCTCGTAATCTTCCTTGCTGACAATCCCCTGAGCAATTATTTCCTCTTTGGAAATATTCTCATCATGGCCTTCATCCGCCTTAGTAGTAGGAGTAATTATCGGATGAGGGAATTTCTCGTTTTCTTTCATTCCGTCCGGAAGACGCACTCCGCAAAGCACTCTATTGCCATCTTTATATTCACGCCATGCAGAACCTGTAAGGTAGCCACGTATAATCATCTCCACACGGAATCCTTCACACTTCAGTCCTACAGTAACCATAGGATCAGGAGTGGCAAGCTTCCAGTTAGGCACAACCTCTGCACTTGCATCAAGGAATTTCGCCGCAATCTGATTCAGCACCTGTCCCTTGAATGGAATTCCTTTGGGCAACACCACATCAAACGCAGAAATACGGTCAGTTGCTACCATGACCATAAGGTCGTCATTTATATTGTACACATCACGCACCTTTCCATGATAGACCTCTTTCTGTCCCGGAAAATTAAAATCTGTTCTTGTTAAAGCTTTCATTTTTTTATTTTTTTATCTGTAACTTTCATCATGCTGCAAAAAAGGCTGCAACTATCCTTGTTCCATCATAGTTACTCGATGCAATCAATTATTGATATGCAAAAGTACGGATAATATTGCAAAAAAGTGCATACCGCTCTTAATTTTTATCAGGAAAAGTATTCACAATGAATAAACCGGAATCTCCTGATATTTTTACAAAAAAACACAGTCCGCCCATTCTGAAACCGATTGAAACAACAATGAACACGAGCTGTCATTCCTGCCATTTCGATTTCTGCTCCGCATAGCTCCTATTTTTTTCATCCTTCTCTATTTTCATGCGCTTCTCATACACATCATACGCATTCACAATACGTGTGACGAGCCTGTGACGCACAATATCTTTTTCATTCATTTCCACAAAACTGATACCCTTAATACCTTTCAGTACAAAGGATGCCTCAACAAGTCCGCTCTTCACAGAACGAGGAAGATCTATCTGTGTCATATCACCAGTTATCACCATCTTAGTATTCTGTCCCATTCTTGTCAAAAACATCTTTATCTGCTGGGCTGTAGTATTCTGTGCCTCATCAAGAATCACGACTGCATCATTCAATGTACGTCCGCGCATGAAAGCAAGAGGAGCTATCTGAATCACATTCTGCTCCATATATTCTTGAAGCTTCTGAGCCGGAATCATATCCTGCAAAGCATCATAGAGGGGCTGCAAATAAGGATCTATTTTCTCTTTCATATCTCCCGGAAGAAATCCCAGCTTTTCTCCTGCCTCAACAGCCGGACGACAAAGTATGATTCTCCTTATTTCCTTGTTCTTTAAGGATTTCACTGCCAATGCTATACTTATGTATGTCTTTCCAGAACCTGCCGGACCTATTGCAAAAAGCATATCGTTCTCCGCAAAATCATCAACCAGCCTACGCTGGTTTTCACTGCGCGGAACAATAGGCTTTCCCATTACACTGTAGCATATAGCATTTCCTTCGCCTCCTTCTCCTGTAGGTCTTTCTCCTTTTACGATAGAAAGAATCGTTTCTTCATTAAGAGAATTGTATTTTGCACAATGTGCCTGCATTTTCTCTATATTTTCTTCAAAAGAGCACATCTCTTCCTCATCACCCAAAACCTTTATAATATTTCCCCGTGCCACAATTCTCAGCTTAGGGTATAGAGCTTTCAACATCTGTAAATGTACATTGTTTACTCCATAGAAGGTTACAAGATCTATATCTTCCAATACAATATGTTTCTCTATCATCAATATATTTTATTCTTTTTACTTGTTAATATACACACAATATCAGATTTTATCCTTATTTTTTATACACTGCAAACTTACAGATTTTATACGGAATAAACTAACATAGAAACAAAATGATGGGTCTGCCTCCATATAAAATCCTAAACACTCACACAAAATGCAACATAATTTCCTCCATTGTGTCCATGAACATATAGGACATGGTTTCTCCAATGCGGTGTCCTCTGACAGACTTGCAGAGCCGGAACATCGTATTCTTCTCAAGCTTTTCGTATCCGGCTGATGCACGGGCATAAGTTTCGTGACGGTGCCATGACATCCGGTTGCCATTATTCGAGAGAAGAAAAAAAACAGTTTTGCGGTTCTACAAACATGACAAGACTGCTGTCTGAAGCCATTTTCACCCCACTGAATTCTATAATCAGCACTGTTGATTATAAAATCAGCAGTGCAGTTTTTACAATCAGCAGTGCTGATTATAAAAACAACAATGCTGATTGAAGAAAATTCCACGCTGAAAATAAGGTTTCTCCCCGCTGATTCTTTTTATCCGCCGCACAAGATTTTCAAATCAACGCTGCCGGTTCGAGAATCTTGCGCACTGTCCCGACTTTTAGGGTGCAGACAAAAAGGAAGTCCGCAACAAGCATGGACATTGCTATGCCTCAGTCCGGGATAGGAAACCACAGAAATACCAAGATTTTATTTTCAAACCGTCCGGTCGGCTTGTTCCTGACTGTCCTTATCCCGAACTCACGTATTTATGGCTTCTCTCCCGTCTTTAAGAAAACCAACTTTTTGCCAAACAGTAAAAAAATCTACAGGCAAATATCAATGGCAGATACATTGCACCGCATTATTCCACACAAAACAACTATTTTAGAAATATTTTCCAAACACACAGGTTATTCTTGGTTATTTTTTCCAAACAAGATAACTTTGCACCAATCAAATTGAACAAAACAAATAAAATATAAGATTATGGAAAGAACAAAACTTCACTTCGAAACATTACAGCTACACGTAGGACAGGAACAACCGGACTCCGCAACAGACGCACGTGCAGTTCCAATTTATCAGACTACAAGCTATGTATTTCGCAACTCGCAACATGCCGCAGATCGCTTCGGACTGCGTGATGCAGGCAACATATACGGCAGACTGACAAACCCAACGCAGGGAGTTTTTGAAGAAAGAGTGGCAGTCTTAGAGGGAGGTATCGCAGGACTTGCCGTAGCAAGTGGTGCTGCAGCTGTGACATACGCATTACAGAACATCCTCTGTGTAGGCGATCATATCGTTGCTGCAGACAATCTATACGGAGGAACATTCAATCTAATTACCCACACACTTGCCAATCAAGGAATCACACATACTATTGTCAATGTCAACAATCTGAAAGCACTTGAAGAAGCTATCCAGGAAAACACAAAAGTGGTTTACGTAGAAACATTCGGAAATCCAAATTCGGATGTTACCAATATCGATGCAGTGGCAGAGGTGGCACATCGCCACCACATACCTCTTATTGTAGACAATACTTTTGGCACTCCTTACCTTATTCGCCCTATTGAACATGGTGCAGACATTGTGGTGCATTCAGCCACAAAATTCATCGGCGGACACGGCTCCAGTCTTGGTGGTGTAATTGTTGACGGAGGCAAGTTCGACTGGAAAGCGAATGCAGACAAATTCCCTACGCTTGCCAAACCAGACCCAAGCTATCATGGAGCAGTCTTTGCTGATGTAGCCGGCGCAGCAGCGTTTGTAACCCGTATTCGTGCCGTTATTCTTCGCGACACAGGCGCAACAATTTCTCCATTCAATGCGTTTATACTTCTACAAGGACTTGAGACATTATCTCTTCGTGTAGAACGTCACGTGGAAAACGCACTTAAAGTTGTAGACTACTTGTCCAAACATCCCAAAGTGGCAAAAGTCAACCATCCGTCACTGCCTCAACATCCTGACCATGAGCTGTACAAACAACTCTATCCAAACGGAGGAGGAAGCATATTCACATTTGAAGTCAAAGGCGGAGAAGCTGAAGCATGGAAGTTCATTGATTCTCTGGAGATATTCTCCTTGCTCGCCAACGTGGCAGACGTAAAGAGTCTGGTTATACATCCTTATACAACCACACATTCTCAAATGACTCCTGAGGAACTTGCACAACAGCACATCACCCCATCAACAATACGCCTCAGCATCGGTACGGAGCATATTGATGATCTTATCGCTGACATAGAACAAGCACTAAGCAAGATCTAACAATCAAAACATAATCACTATGGCAAAAATTGCACAACAGCTTACAGAACTTATCGGTAATACACCATTGCTCGAACTCCATGCTTACAGTAAAGCAGAAGGCACAGAGAATGTCGTGACAGCTAAACTTGAATATTTTAATCCGGCAGGAAGCGTAAAAGACCGTGTGGCATTCAACATGGTCAATGAAGCAGAAAAAAAAGGTTTGCTTACTCCTGGAGCCACAATCATAGAACCCACAAGCGGGAACACAGGTGTAGGGCTGGCATTTGTATCTGTCGTCAAAGGCTATAAGCTTATCCTCACAATGCCAGACACTATGAGCATTGAGCGCAGAAACTTGCTGAAAGCATATAGTGCCACACTGGTATTGACTCCGGGAGCACAAGGAATGAAAGGTGCAATAGCCAAAGCAGAAGAATTACACAAAGCAACTCCGGGCTCTGTCATATTGCAACAATTCGAGAATCCTGCAAATCCTGCAATTCATTATATCACAACGGCGGAAGAGATATGGAGGGACACAGACGGACAAATAGATATTTTTGTTGCCGGTGTAGGTACAGGCGGCACAATAAGCGGAGTCGGCAAACGTCTCAAAGAGTTGAATCCCAACATACGTGTCGTGGCTGTGGAACCTTCCACATCAGCAGTTCTTTCCGGAGAATCTTCCGGGGTTCATAAGATACAAGGAATTGGCGCAGGCTTTGTTCCTCCGATATTCAACAGGGCGGTTGTAGATGAAATCTTCAAGGTCGACAGTGATGACGCAATACGCACAAGCCGCAAACTTGCTGCTACAGAAGGCCTGCTTGTCGGCATATCTTCCGGGGCATCCGTATATGCAGCCACACAGATTGCCAAGCAGCCGAACAACAAAGGCAAGCAAATCATTGCCCTCTTGCCGGATACTGGCGAGAGATACCTGAGCACTGTTCTCTACGACACAGAGAATTATCCATTGTAATTCATTTTTTTTAAGGTTGTGAGGCTTCTAAAGTATGTGATTAGTCCATTACAGATTTTCTTCCCTTCATACTTTCATAAGATAAAAGCCTCACAACCTTATCTTCCGTCATTCATCTCTTTTCACCAATGTCAAAGCATTGAAGCGGCATTCGGCAATACAATGTTTGCAGGCTGTGCATTGAGACGGATTCTTCACCACTGTATATGGATGATTTTCTTTCTTGCCCAATACTTCAAGCACATGATGCCGACACCTTCTCACACACCGTTTACACCCTCTGCACTGATCTATCTTCACATGGATTACATATTTTCTCCGTTGTCTGCTCCTCACCCAAACAAGAGACAATACCAGAATAACACCTGATACAATAAAGAATATAATAGCCATATTGTTGTTCTGTCAATATTTTTACTTCTTTGTTCCCTGCATGATACCAGCATCTGTATCTTCATTATTCACTTGCTTGTGATTATGCTGTATCTGCCTGCCGTAATTCAAATTGAAATTCAGTTTCATGACAAAGTACATGTTCTTACGGCAATGCGCTCTTGACACAGAAGTGGTCAAAGCAGACCAGTCATGTGTTTCCATCCAATACTCTTTCATGAATGGATTGAAAACTCCCATTTTGAGCGACCATTTGGGGTGTTTATATCCAACTAACAGCATATTCATATTTTTCTCTTCTGTCAACCGTTCGCCATACATAGTATTGGCAGGTCCCATCAATGTATTATAGCTGGCAGTCCAGTTTTTGAACACAAAATCTATGTTCCACAAGAATCTCAGCATGGTATAAGTGTGTAAATAAGCATTTCCCTTACTAATAAAGCGATTGGCAATGGGAGCGAATGATATGCACAAATGTTTTTCCCAGGGACGGAAGCTGATTGTAGCTTCAGCACTTAACTGTTGGAAAGCTTTCTGGTTCTGATAAGTCCTGACAAATCTTTGATTTTCGTATAACACTGATTCCATGATGGGATTGAACTCGTGTTTGTATCCGACAGACAAATCCACATTTATGATTTTTCCGTTATAACCGACATTAATCTTGTGATTCATAACACAAAATGTATGCAGGTTGGGGTTTCCGCGACATACCATACCTTGTTCTATACTTTGTTCCACATCATTCATTGCAGCAAGCGAAGGGGAAGCGGTTTTCAGATCAGAGATGCACTTGAAATACACTTTATCTATCGGGATAAAGTTGAATCTAACAGAAGGCTGCACGGAGAATCTTTCCAAATGTACATAATTCTGACTATAATATATACGTGACAATGTCATATTGCCCATATATCCCCATTTTTCTTTTTTGTGCTGAAGCTCGACATAAAGAGAGCTTTCTGCCTGATGCATGGATACATTCCCGGATATAGTCCCTGCATATTTATTGTTCATATACGAATGAACGTGTCTGATGCCACTTGTCAGAATGTTGTAATTTGTCCGGGACTCATAAACACCTTCAGCTATCAAGGAATACTTGTCACCATTAATATCCGAGAATACATCCGTAATGATATCATCTGACATGCCCTCCCTATAAATCCTTTGGTTGCATGTTCTTATATAAGTGCCTGTTACATCAAATATAAACTGTCTATTGCCACTTATTTTTTTCTGAAAGTAGACGTTTAACGATGGCGAATTGCTTGTTTCTGTCATGTGTTCATAAACAGAAACCGGGACATCCATGTCAGATTCCAGCAAAACGGTTTTACGGTCTCCCTCTTCACTGTTCGGAATATCTGTGAAAGCATGGTTAAACTGGATATTCAGAAAATATTTATCCTCATCGGCAAAACTATAATTCAAACTACCCCGGAATCCCGTCTGCCCGATAGCAACAGGTGAACCCATCTCTTGCCTGTGGACTTTTCCCTCCGGATAAGTACGCATTTCGTCATAATCTCTTATCCAATTATTACGATTAAGCATAAAAAATCCCATATTGGCTGACCATTCTGATTTTCCCTGATTGTGCTTTAGTGAAAGATGGTCAATCACCGCATTTTTTCCGTCACCAAAACAATTGAAGAAATCACCATTAAGATTTCCACCGGAATTTCTACGTTTGGTTATATAGTTTATCACAGCATCAGCTTCTCCATAGCGTACTCCCGGATTATCGTAATAATCAATTTTAAGAATATCGGCTACGGGAATTGCTGTAATCTCTGCACTGGTAACCTTCACTCCGTTGATACACAATATTACCTTACCGTTTCCATAGGTCCCGATCTCTTCCGTGTACGGATTAATAATGATGCCAGGCAAGTTTATTTTACGCAGAAGATCCACACCATCTGTTGCCATCCTCATCTGTTCTTTGTTCGGTATAATTGTCCGGTGATCGGTTCTCATGACAATAGAATTTGCCTGAACCGTCACTTCATCCAATATCGCATCCAATTGTTTCATCTGCACCTGTATAGTCTTGATTTCAACATCAGCCAGAACAGGTATGAATATAGTACAGTAGCCTATATACGAGACACTGAGTATACACCCTTTATCTGCAGGCAAGTCCATACAAAAATATCCGTTACTGTCACTTGTTGTTCCAGCCAAATACGTTGAGTCCGAACTGAGCAGCTGTACTGTGGCAAAATGAAGCGGACGGTCTTCGCCTTCTTCATATATATATCCATCTATTCTATTACTATGTCGGTTCTGTGCTGATCCGATATCTACTATAAGACATAATAATGTCCACATTATAAATATTTTTTTCATAAATCTCTGATTCTTTATTTTATTGGAAGAGCTCTACACTTGTAAAGACATTTGAGAAGTAAAAATATTTTTAAGCAACCCAATAATTATGGAGCAACTGCATTCACTTAAAGAATCGACCGTTTTAAAATACAGAGCATCAATATATCTGTCCTTTGTAGAACGACTTGATAAAAATTCCTACATTAATCCTTACTCTTAACACTACTTTGTATGTGCCAATACCAGAGTCTTTTCCCACACGTTTCAGAAAGTTGGCGCAATCCCCATTTAAAACCTTTATCAACGTTTCACATTGCTTTTTATCCCTTGATTGGTATTGTGCACCATTTCTCCCGTTTTTCAAGGTTATTCCAGAGATTTTGCGTAAGTTTGCAACACAATAAAAAGGGTAAAAATGGATACAAAAGAACAAAATTCCGATTTGATAGAAAAAAAGCAAAAAAAATCGAAAAAAAGATGTTACAGATTAATTGGATGTCTGTGGGTTATCGTATTTTTCATCATTGCAGCAATGGGATTAGCAGTCTACTCCATATCTCGAGGATGGTGGGGCGAACTGCCTCCTATATCTGATTTGCAAAATCCAATCAACAAATATGCTTCAAGAGTCTACACCTCCGATGGTCAGGTAATAGGAACATGGAGCTATGCCTCTGAAAACAGAGTAATGATGAGCTATGATTCTCTTCCCGAAAATCTGATAAAGGCTCTCGTAGCAACGGAAGATGTCAGATTCTATGAGCATTCAGGAATAGACATGAAAGCACTTGCGAGAGCAATTATAAAGCGAGGGGTCATGAAACAGAAATCAGCCGGAGGAGGAAGCACTATTACTCAGCAGCTGGCAAAACAGTTATATTCAGACGTAGCCCGCGATGAAAAAAAGAGAATGATGCAGAAGCCTATAGAATGGTATATCGCCGTGCAACTTGAATGCTATTATACAAAAGAGGAAATCATCACTATGTATCTCAACTATTTCGATTTCCTTAACAATGCTGTAGGAATAAAGAATGCTGCCAATACGTATTTTGCCAAACAACCTTCCGAACTGTCTCTTGAGGAGTGCGCCACTCTTGTCGGCATGTGCAAGAACCCATCGCTGTACAATCCGGTACGGTTTAACGAAAGAAGTCGTGAACGCAGGAATGTAGTATTGTCGCAGATGCAAAAAGCCGGCTATATCTCTACAGAAGAAATGGAAAAGGCGCAAGCAACAGTCCTTAATATAGAGAAATTCCATGTCACAGATCACAAAGAAGGAATTGCACCATATTTCAGGGAATATCTGAGACGTATAATGATGGCGCGAAGACCCGATCGTAATGACTATGCCTCATGGCAATCACAGCAATATTACGATGACTCTCTTTCATGGGAGACCAACCCGTTGTATGGCTGGTGCTATAAAAACACCAAAAAGGACGGAACAAATTATAACATATATACAGACGGCTTAAAAATATACACTTCTCTTGATTCACGTATGCAAGTATATGCAGAAGAAGCAGCATACGAACATGTGGCAGAATTTCTACAGCCTAAATTCGAAGCAGACAATAAGGGTAAACCTAATGCTCCATATAGCGGACTAACCAAAGCGCAAGTTGACAAGATTCTTGCACGATACATGCGGCAAAGCGAACGCTACAGAGTAATGAAGATTGCCGGGCATTCGGAAGAAGAGATAGAAAAAGCTTTCAATACGAAAGTGAAGATGACGGTATTTTCATATAAAGGTGACATTGAAACTGAAATGACACCTCTTGACTCCATCAAATACTACAAGCAATTCCTCCGTACTGCTTTCATGGCAATGGACCCAAGAAACGGAGAAGTTAAAGCATATGTAGGAGGGCTGAGCTACAAACACTTCCAATATGATAATGTGATGGGAGGAGGAAGAAGACAGGTTGGTTCCACAATAAAACCTTTCCTCTATTCACTTGCAATGGAAAACGGATTTACTCCATGTGATGTGGCTCCTAACGTGGAGCATACATACATGGTGGCCGGCAAGCCGTGGACACCACGCAATTCGGGCAAATCAAACTATGGAGAAATGGTCACACTGAAATGGGGACTTTCACAATCGAACAACTGGATTTCAGCCTACCTCATGTCACAGCTCAATCCACGACAGCTCGTGGCTCTTATGCACGAAATGGGAATCACAAACAAGGATATTCATCCTTCTCTAAGTCTGTGTCTCGGTCCATGCGACATCAGTGTGGGAGAAATGGTCAGTGCATATACGGCTTTTGCAAATGCAGGGGTGAGATTCGCGCCACAGCTTGTCACACGCATAGAAGATGCTGACGGAAATATCATCGAAAGTTTCACACCACGAATGAACGAAGTGATGAGTCCTGAATCTGCATACAAAATGATTACAATGCTACGTGGAGTCATAGATTCCGGTACCGGACGCCGAATACGAACAAGATACAACATTACCGCAGATATGGGAGGAAAAACCGGTACAACCAATTCAAATGCCGACGCTTGGTTCATGGGAATTACTCCTAAGCTTGTCGTAGGATGCTGGGTTGGCGGAGAAGACCGTGACATACATTTCAGTTCTATGACCTACGGACAAGGTGCCAGTGCGGCACTTCCTATCTACGGAATCTTCATGAACAAAGTTTATGCAGATAAAAAGCTGGGCATACAGCAAACGGACTCCTTCTATATTCCGGAAAACTTTGAACTATGCTCTGATGAGCTTGACGGTCTACAAGAAGGCGACAAGGTTCCAGAAGAAGAAATAGATATAGATGAAAGTTTCCAATAACATAAAAGTCACATTTTATTATTATATAATTATATGAAATTTATAGGAATAATTCCTGCAAGATATGCTTCCACACGTTTTCCGGGAAAGCCATTGGCCATGCTGGGTGGAGTGACAGTAATTGAAAGAGTGTACCGACAGGTGGAGAACATTTTAGATGAGGTAGTTGTCGCAACAGACGATGACCGCATTGAAAATGCAGTAAAGTCGTTCGGCGGGAAAGTGGTCATGACAAGCTCTTCCCATCGAAGCGGGACAGATCGTTGCTATGAGGCTCTGACTAAAATAGGAGAAAACAAATTTGATGTAGTTGTAAATATTCAAGGTGACGAACCTTTTATTCAACCACAACAATTACAGTCTATTATTGAATGCTTCAATGACAAGTCTGTTGATATTGCAACTCTTGTCAAACCTTTTACAGTAGACGACGGAATCCTTGCACTTGAAAATGTCAATTCGCCCAAAGTAGTTGTCAACAGAAACATGGAAGCCATGTACTTCAGTCGTTCTATCATACCTTATATGCGAGGAAAGGACAAAAACGAATGGCTCAAAGGACATACATATTATAAGCACATAGGACTTTATGCATACCGCAGCCATGTATTGAAAGCTATCACCACCTTATGCCAGTCTCCTCTTGAAGTCACAGAGTCTTTGGAACAATTGAGATGGCTGGAGAACGGGTATAAAATCAAAGTCGGCATTAGCAATACAGAAACAATCGGTATAGATACACCTGAAGATTTACAACATGCAGAAGATTTTTTGAAAAGACAAAAATGAACAGAAGTATACAGCCGGAAATAAACCCTATAGAAAAACTTACGATATGCAGTCCGGAAAGCATGACAATGGCAAATGGGATTGAATTGCAGTTTATCCAAACAGGCCATACAGAGATTGTAAGGGTAGACTTCATGTTTAAAGGAGGGCAATGGATACAAGAAGTGCCTTTACAGGCCTATTATACATTCAAACAATTAAAAGAAGGAACAGAATCATTTAGGGGAGAAGACATAGCTGAAAGACTGGATTTCTATGGGGCTACAATAGAAATATCCTCAAACATGTCTTATTCAACCATTACATTATTCTGCCTAAAAAAATATCTTGAGGATATCATTCCCATACTGCAATCCATTTTATGGGAACCGACATTCACTCAAGACAAATTGTCTATTGCCTTGACACAAGGAAAAGCGGCATACGCAGCCAGTATGCAAAGTGTGGGCACACAATGCAAACAACTGTTCTACAATAGTCTGTATGGGAAAAAGCATCCGATGGCACATTACCCGTCACTTCAAGATTATGACACACTGACACCGGAAACACTTCAACGCTTCAGAGACAAAAACATAAGTTCCGACAACTGTAAAATGTTTTTGACAGGAATGTATGATGACAATATAATAAAAATTGTCACTGATGCTTTCGGAGCGAATCGTTGGGGAGGAAAAGGCGGAAAATTCAGCGGATACCACTCTTTTGCAATTATTCAGCCAGAACAAACACGTTTTTCCGTCCAAATGGATCGTACAACAGTACAATCAGCAATAAAAGTCGGTCGAATATTCCCAGAACGTCATCATAAAGACTTTGCCACACTCAACATCATGAATACTATCCTGGGTGGATATTTCGGAAGCAGATTAATGTCTAATATCCGAGAAACCAAAGGCTATACATACGACATCAATTCTGCCATATACCAATCTCCCCAGAACACAACTTTTGTAATATCGACAGGAACTCCCAATGAATACACAGAACGCGTCATAGAAGAGATACACAAGGAAATGTCACGTCTATGTGAGGAGCCTGTAGCCAACGAGGAATTAACGAATGTAAAGAACTATCTTTCCGGACATATTTGCCGCTATTGCGAAACAGGATTCAACACATCGACCATGCTGATGCGCCTGGATACGACTAACAGGACACCACATGATGTAATCAAAGATTTTGAAGAGATGAAAAAAATCACACCGCAAGATATCATGAAGTGCGCATCATCATATTTATGCCGTAAATCAATGACAGAGTGTATTGCGGGATATTTAGAAACATAGTCGATAAAGACAGCCAAATAAGAAATAACCGCATTTACGGCAATCCTCACGGGTTTATCTTTTTTAGCACCATAATCAACTTTTATCCTACAATAATTTTATCAGTTATCTTTTTTATCGTACCTTTACATGGTTTAAGGAAATAATATATTAAAGAAAAGTAGATGACAGATCAGGACAGAATTATCAAAGTAGACATCAACGAAACGATGAAGTCTTCATACATCGACTATTCCATGTCGGTGATTGTAGCTCGCGCGCTTCCAGATGTACGTGACGGATTCAAGCCGGTTCACCGCCGTATACTTTACGGAATGATGGAACTTGGCATCACTCAGGATAAACCAACAAAGAAATGTGCAAGAATAGTCGGTGAGGTACTTGGTAAATACCATCCTCATGGAGATTCTTCCGTATATGGTGCTCTTGTACGTCTGGCACAGCCATGGGCTATGCGATATACTCTTGTGGACGGACAAGGAAACTTTGGTTCAGTAGACGGTGACGGTGCTGCAGCAATGCGTTATACAGAAGCCCGACTCACCAAACTCGGTGAAGCAATGATGGAAGATTTGTATAAAGAAACTGTTGACTTCCAAAATAACTTTGACGATTCACTACAAGAGCCCAAAGTTTTGCCGACCAGAATACCTAACTTACTGGTTAACGGTGCAAGCGGAATTGCTGTCGGCATGGCGACCAATATCCCGACTCACAATCTTGGAGAAGTCATCGACGGCTGTGTCGCATACATAGACAATCCGGAAATTACTTCTCTTGAACTGATGCAATACATAAAAGCACCAGACTTCCCTACAGGAGGCATAATATGCGGCATAGATGGTGTACGCGATGCATATGAAACAGGCCGTGGACGTATTGTCATACGTTCAAAAACAGAAATAGAGACAGATGAAAATCATGATAAGATAATTGTAAATGAAATTCCATATAATGTGAACAAGGCCGAACTCATCAAAAAGATTGCAGACCTTGTAAATGAAAAAAGAATAGATGGAATTTCAAATGTCAATGACGAAAGCGACCGAGAAGGTATGCGTATTGTCATTGATCTGAAACGCGATGCAAATGCAAATGTCATATTGAACAAGTTGTACAAGATGACAGAATTGCAGTCAAGCTTCAGCGTCAATTGCATTGCCCTTGTCGGTGCATCTGCAAAAAGCTCAGGAAGACCTAAACTGCTAACTTTACGTGATTGCATCAGCAACTTTATAACTCATAGACATGATGTTGTCATTCGACGCACACAATACGATAAGCGCAAAGCAGAAGAACGTGCTCATATTCTCAAAGGACTTATAATTGCATGTGACAATATAGATGAAGTTGTCCACATTATACGTGCTGCCAAATCCCCGCAAGAGGCAATAACCAATTTGATGAGCAGATTCAATCTGGATGATGTTCAGGCAAAAGCCATTGTTGAAATGCGTCTGCGCCAACTGACAGGTTTGGAACAGGACAAGCTTCATGCCGAGTACGACGAATTGCAGAAGTTGATAGATTATCTCAATAATATCCTCAATGATCCAGAACTATGCAAGAAAGTCATGAAAGACGAACTTATAGAAGTGAAGGAAAAATGGGGTGATGTTCGCCGTACTGAAATAGATTATACTGCAAGTGAAAACTTTAATCCGGAGGATTTCTATCCGAACTTGCCTGTAGTAATTACCGTATCTCATCTCGGCTACATTAAGCGCACACCTCTCACAGAGTTCCGCACCCAAGCACGTGGCGGTGTAGGCTCAAAGGGAGGAAATGCACGTGACAAAGATTTCATTGAGCATATCTATCCGGCAAACACTCATAATACAATGATGTTCTTTACTCAAAAAGGACGTTGCTTCTGGATGAAAGTGTATGAAATACCGGAAGGTAATAAAACTTATAAAGGACGTGCCGTACAAAATCTGCTGAATATTGACAGTGATGACAATGTAACAGCATTCATTTGTATAGAGAACATCAATGATCAAGCCTGGGTTAAGAGCCACAACCTCATTTTCTGCACAAAGAATGGAACTGTAAAGAAATCACGTTTTGAATTATATTCGCATCCTCGTTCAAACGGACTCAATGCCATCAACATTGTAGAAGGCGACAAAGTAATAGAGGTATGTCTGACATCAGGCAACGATGACATAATCATTGCTAACCGCAATGGACGTGCAATAAGATTCAACGAGAATGCAGTTCGTCTTATGGGCCGTACAGCAACAGGTGTACGTGCGCTCCGCCTTGATAATGACGGTGAAGATGAAGTAATAGGAATGATCTGTATGGCTTGCAACCCTCCTTTGACACCGGAACAATTAGCAGCAACAGAGAATGAAGAAGAACAATCCGATTTGTCAGAGGATAATATCGTTGAGATAGAAGAAGCAGAAGCCTCAGAAGATATTCTATCTGAAGTTTCTGAAATTTCGTCTGAAGGATATCCTGAAACAGTGATGGTTGTTTCTGAAAAAGGATTTGGAAAACGTTCATACCTCAGCGAATATAGAATTACTCACAGAGGCGGAAAAGGTGTGAAGACACTGAATATAACAGAAAAGACCGGTAAACTTATCGCATTGAAAGCTGTTACAGATGATGATGATTTAATGATTATCAATAAGAGCGGCATCACAATTCGTCTTGCACTAAACAACATTAGAGTACAGGGACGTAACACTCAGGGAGTATCACTCATTAATCTGAAGAAACGTAATGACATTATCAGCAGTGTCTGCAAAGTAGAACATGTTGATGAAGAAGAACTGGACGAAGCTGAAAACGACTTTGAAAATACAGGCGAGACAGAAAACATGAATATTCTCCCGTCAGAAGAAAGTTCCAAATAAACAGGACTTTTATTCTGCACTGTCAACTAACAAACTTTGACAGATAATACAAAGTATATGATATAACAACTATAAAAGTCAAATCGTATGAAAAAACTATTATTCACTTGTGCAGCTTTGGTAGCTTCATCAGCTATGTTTGCACAAAAAGCGAATGTGACCAAAGCCATGTCTGCAATCACAGCAGCTACAGCCAATCCCAAGGAAATCAACTATGAGAAAGTAGCGGAAGCTTGGGCACTTATACAACCGGCAATGACAGACCCAATTTCGTCTGTAATGCCTGACACATGGTATGTAGCAGGTCGTGTAAAATGTATTTACATGAACAAAATGCTCAACGACCGTGCAGCAGGCATAGAAATGGACATGAATGAATTTTTCGACAACCAGTACGATATCGTCACTTACTATTCAAAATGTGACGCACTGGAGCACACTCCAAATGCCAAAGGCAAGATGCCAAAAGAGAAGTATCGTTCGATGAACCAAGCATTGGCAACAGGTCCGCGTCAAAATCTCTTAATTGCAGCAAGCAATCTTGTTAATACAGATGCAAACAAATGTATTAAGTTTTTGGATTTATATTTTGAATCATTCAGCGATTCACTCTTCAACGGTATTGACCTTGCCGCTAAAGACACAATGCGCAATGATGCAAAATATATATACGCTACAGCTCTCAAGACAGAAGCTAAAAGTTCAGCAGATACCACTAAAGTCATAGAAGCTTACGAACAGGCTCTTTCTTCAAAGTCTTATGCAAAAAATGCTTGCTTTGAGTTGATGCAAATCTACAAGAACAAGGGACAGATGGACTTATGGGAGAAATACTGTAACATGGGTGTTGAAAAATTTCCGGAAGAAACCATGTTCCCGAAAGTTCTTATTGTTGAATACATGAATGACAAGAAATGGGCAGAAGCGACCAAACTATGCAATAGCCTTATTCAAAATCATCCAGAAGACGAATGGGCATATTACAACAATGCACTTATAGAATACAACCAAGAGAAATTTGAAGCTGCCCTTGAAGCATTCCTGAAAACTACAGAGATAAAAGATGACTATATAGATGCTTGGGTTGCAGCAGGAAAAGCAGCATGGAAGTTGGCGCAAGACAACGCTACAGACAAAGAGTTGTCGAAAAAATATTACGCAACAGCCATAGATTGTTTTGAGAAATCTCGCGAATTAGAACCGGGAAATCCTGACCTATGGGGCTATTCACTGTATGCTTGTTACAATAATTCAGGAAACATTGAAAAATCAAAGGAATTCAAGCAGTACGTTAAGTAATTGAATATAGAGCTATATAAGCTACTAAAAGACCGTTTTGTTGGAAAAAAACAACAAAACGGTCTTTCTTCGTTTCAAGAATAATGTATAACTTTGCATTATCTTATCGCATTGATATATTCATTATGATTACAAAAACAGATAATTATATTATTATGCAAAGTAGAGTGTTTATATTGGTAACCATGATTTCCTTCTTCTCTTCTGTCTGTGCACAGGAAGCGACCGGATACAAACGCAAAGCCGTCATGAAAGAAATCAATTCAAATATAAAGTCAGAAAATTACCAAAAAGCAGACGAACTTGTAAGAAATGCTATAGAGAAATATGACGAAGCCAAAGCTGATGCCGAGTTCTATAACATAGAGGTTAACATACAATATCAGCTTACTCTTGCCGAAAACAAAAAAATGTATCTGAAGTCCAACCCGGACACGACAAAATATTTTGGTCATATCCTTAATATGTATCGTTATGGAATACAATGCGACAGTTTAGATGCACGACCAAATGAAAAAGGAGAAATAAAATATTCTTACAGGGATAATATATCTTCCAAGATGAAAGCCCTGAGAAACAATCTCTGCAGTGCCGGCAAGTATCATTATAAAAAGAAGAATTACAAAGAAGCATACGAATTTCTTGATATGTACATGAGTACAACCAACTCTCCTCTTGTCAAAGATTCCAAAAATGCTCCAGACACAAAAAAATCAGACAGTGACAGCGTCAAACTATCCCAGCTTGCTGTTTTATCTGCATATGCTTCAAAAAACTTCGACAAAGTCATCAAATATATCCCCACCGCTCTTGTGGACTCAGGAATGCGTGCGCATATATATGAAGTTGGCAGTATTGCATATAACGAACTTGGAGATACACTTAATATGCTTGACATACTAACCAAAGGGTTCATCGCCTATCCTCAAAAAGAATATTTCTACATGCAGCTTCTCAAATATTATAATGACAATGCCCAATATGAAAAAGCCATAGAAATAGCCAGAAGAGCTGTAAGATATAATGCAGGAAACCGAAAAAGCTGGTACATAAAAGGCAAAGTGGAACGCTGTTTGAATATGCAGGATTCTGCCATAGCATCTTTCAGCCATGCTATCGAACTGAAACCAGATGATGCAGAAACATACTCCAGCATAGGCAATATATACATGGAGCAGGCAAACAACAAATATAAGGGCCTTAACATTACCATAAGCAACCCACACTATGCAGAAGCAAAAAAAGAGATCAATTCTCTCTATAGTAAAGCCGAAGAGTATTATGAGAGTGCAAGAAAATATGATGAAAGCAATACCGAGCTATGGCTTCCATATCTAAGAGAAATCTATTACAAGCTGAACAAAGGCAAAGAGCTAAAAGCACTTGAGTCATATAACTCCTCCAAATAAAACACTGATAGAATACAACAGCCGACCAATTCATAAATGAATAGTCGGCTGTCATTGTATTTCTTCCGTCAAACACTTTCCGGTTTGCAAAACTCAGCAAATCATTCTATCACCTTGTTTGTCTCAGAATCCGGAAACACCACCTTAGGAGTAAAAGTTTTGGCTTCCTCAAAGTCCATCAATGCGTATGATATGATAATTATGATGTCGCCAATCTGTACTTTACGTGCCGCTGCACCATTCAGACAAATACATCCGGAGCCTCTTTCACCTTTAATGATATACGTCTCAAAACGTTCACCATTATTGTTGTCAACAATCTGCACCTTCTCACCAGCAATCAAGTTTGCAGCATCCATCAAATCCTCGTCTATAGTTATACTGCCCATATAGTTAAGATTTGCTTCTGTAACCTTAACACAATGCAGCTTCGATTTCATTACTTCTATCATCATAGCTTGTTGTGATTTTATTATGCTTTATACTTGATATTATCAATAAGACGAACCGGTATAGATCCGCAGAACACCGTAATACATCCTACTATATAATCGGATTCCGTCCATGAAGCAAGACTTTCCAAAGAATTGCCGTCCACAATTTCATAATACTGCACCTTAAGTCCGTCAACCTTATTGATGTTATCCACAACCCATTGTTTGGTCTCAACGAGAGTATGAGATTTGGCATATTCCAAACTCTCAAAAAGAGTTTTAGATATATTAAGAGCTATCCGCCTTTCATCATCAGACAACAGCATATTCCGGCTACTAAGGGCAAGTCCGTCTTCTTCCCTGACAATCGGGCACGGACAGATTTCCAAAGGGTATTTTTTATCAGCCACCATAGCTTTAATTACAGCCACCTGCTGGAAATCCTTCTCACCAAAGTATGCACGATCCGGCTCCACAAACATAAACAACTTGCTTACAATCTGACACACTCCATTAAAATGTCCCGGACGAAAAGCACCTTCCATCACAGTATCTGTCGGAGAATAGCTGAATGTGCGCATATCCGGCTCCGGATAAATTTCTTCTACTGACGGTGCAAACACAAGTGTCGCTCCCATAGACTCAAGCAACTTACAGTCAGCTTCAAGAGTACGGGGATATTTCTCAAGATCACTTTTGTCATTAAATTGAGTTGGATTGACAAAAACACTTACGACAGTAACGTCATTTTCCTTAACGCTTCTACTTACAAGAGAAGCATGCCCTTCGTGGAGAGCACCCATTGTAGGCACAAGTCCTACGGTTTTGTTGTCAGTTCTGAAAACTTTCAGTTTGTCTTTCAGTTCCTTAACTGTACTAACGATTTCCATTTCTTTTTTCCTTTTGAAACTTGCGATTTGTTTTTTTATCTGAGCTTCATATCTTTCAAACAGAGTGCAAAGTAACGTATTATTTGGGAGACTATAAAACTTTTCTGTGAAAAAATCGCCACACAGCCCCAAGCCTGTCTCCAAATCTGATATTTAATAAAAAGTGCCAGATATTATAAATATAAAACCAATCTCTAATATATGCTTGGCAACTAATAATTTTCGTTTGAATAAACAATGAAATCTGTTCATAGAAAAAAACATTAAAGTTGATTATAGAAAATCATATAAAATAACGTGAGTTCGGGATAAGAAAATCCTTTCAAAAGTTGGTAACCACAGTGTTATTTTTTTATGGCAGACTTGCAGAGTCAGAACACTGCAGTCCCTCAAAAGCTTCGCATCCGGCTGAGGCACAGGCATACCAATGTCATAACACAGGTATGCCCCAATCCGAGAGAACGAAAAAAAACATTTTTACGGTTCTACAAATACGACAAGACGACTGTCTGAAGCCACTTTCACCCCACAGAATTCTATAATCAGCACTGTTGATTATAAAATCGGCACTGCAGTTTTTATAATCAGCAGTGCTGATTATAAAAACAACAATGCTGATTGAAGAAAATTCCACGCTGAAAATAAGGTTTCTCCCCACTGATTCTTTTTATCCGCCGCACAAAATTTCCAAATCAACGCTACCGGTTCTAGAATCTTGCGCATTGTCCTTAATGTGAGGATGCAGATAAAAA
>JAAGKN010000778.1_pt1 | contig 62737 bp, 46 predicted proteins | sample 6206371 | NCBI WGS metagenome assembly JAAGKN01 (sample SAMN11533720, study PRJNA540317) | gut metagenome | isolation source: fecal pellets from male and female animal of same cohort | host: Peromyscus leucopus | place: USA:CA | collected 2017 | reverse complement strand
TTTACAGAAAAAATTTCACAGACTCAAATATCACCAGTGCCCGAACCATAGAGCCAATGAATTGTGAAGGAACACACATTTCTTTGGCTCTTCTGTATGCAAATGAAACTAATGTTTTCACTGCTAATAAGGTTCGGTATAAACATATTCTATTTCATCCAGTCCGCTGACCTTTAAAATCTCCTCCTTTTGCCCAACCACTGTAAAGCCATATATATTTAATCCGTATTCCTCTATATTGTCAGCAAGTGCTTTCCAATCAAAATTGTGTTCTTCCATATCCATCATTTTACAGAATTTATTCCCATCTTCCATATATCTAAGCATACTCACCATATGCTGTTTCATATTATCTTCCGAAACCACCCATCCTTCCTCCTCGCTGGTCACATCACTTAAGCTATACTGCGTGAGAAGAGGATATCGCTCTGCATCATAACCCAGGCTCATACAGCTTCCCCTGTATATAAATCCCACATTCTTATCAAAAAAATATTCTGTTTTATCCTCCTCATCATGCCTTAATTTTCTTTGACAAATAGCACACCAATCCGGCTCTACCTCATTTTCCTGCAGCCATTTTACAAAATCATTATAGGACATTACCTGATTCAGTGTGAAATAAGCACAATAATAATCACTGTTATCCAAATCCTGAAGTGCTTCAAATGCCTCATTTTTATAACCCGCAGCACCCATAGCACCCTCTACCATTCCTATATCCACAATGCCAGCAGGAAAAAATACGTTATCAGATGGTCTTTTAAGCAGGTCTGCATCATAAAGAATCATTTTTCCCTTATTAATCGTTCCTGCTACATCATGAAATGTTCCCGTTATACTGGTGTTTTGATAAACCATAATATCATATTTCCCATTTCCATTGCCCACTACCTCAACATTCTCCCGATAGGTTCCGGGTAAAAACAATTCCGAGTATACTGACAGGTCCAATGATATCCGGTTCGTTTCAGCATATTCTGTAATACCTGCAGTCTCAGAGGGATCATAATAAAATACATCTACAATCTGTGGCAGTGCAAAGATAATAAAGCACACGATTAATAAAACAACAGTGCCTACAATGACACCTGCCTTAATAAATGTTTTGCGGATAGCTGTCTGAATCATCCTTGTAAAGGCTTCCGATTCCCCGTCTGTTTCCTCCTGGCTTCCGTCATACTCTGCCGCATTTTCCCCCAACTCAGAAAATGCAGGCAATTCTTCCTGGTCAAACAGATATTCACTGATTGCATCCTGACGTTCAATATCTTCTTCTACCTGTCTTTTTTGTGTATCATCTAATTTTCCGTTTTTATATAATTCAATCAATTCATGATATGTCATAACCCTTCGCCTCCATGTATTTTTTTAATTCCCGTTTGCCGCGATGTGCCAATACCCGGACATTCTCCGGGGAAATCTTCAAAAGTACCGCAATCTCTTTTTGCGATAAACCACCATAATACTGCAATGTAAGTATTTCTCTTTTTTGCTCTCCAATATGCTGCAATGCCTGATACAATAACCGCAGCCTTTCATCTGCAAACAATTGGTTTAATAAATTTACTCCCTCTTCATCGCATAAAGTATCTCCGATTTCTTCCAATGGAACATTCCTCCGTTCCCTGTTTCGGTAATTAAAATATAGATTTCTTGCCACCGTATACAACCACGCCCGCATGTTGGTATGCTCATCCTTCAAAGACAGCAGTGCCTTTAAAAACGTTTCCTGCATCAAATCCTCCGCAATGTCACGGTTCCTGCAAAGGGAAAACAGATATAGATAGATTTCTTTTTGATATTTTATATAGAGCTTCTGCAATAACTGCTTTTGCATATCTGCCTCCTTCCTTCTTTTGAAACGTTTCTATAAATAAAACAATGCCAGTGGCGAAATGTTACATATTTTTTTAATACCTATATAAAAAGGCTTGAAAAGAAGATTCCTCCCAAGCCATAAATGCCGATTTTATTTATGTATATATAAGATTTATCACTAAAATAATCCCCAACAACAAAAATTCATTTTTCACTGATGACTGGCTGTCTGACATTCCGAATCCTGAAATAATAGAATACCCCTACAAAATCCGCCAAAAACCAGCCAATGGGAATCGCTGCCCAGATTCCTGTCACTCCAATCCATGAGATTCCAGAAAGAATATATGCCAGTAACACTCTGGTTCCCAGAGAACATATGGTAAGGATTACCGACATCCCCGGCTTTTCCACTGCACGGTAATATCCGTAAAGCATAAACAAAAGTCCAATCCCAAAATAGAAAGCTGCTTCTATTCTCAGATATCTTACACCTGCCTCAATCACATCTGCGTTTTCAGCTTCAATAAAAATACTCATCAATGGTTTTGCAAACAGACATACCAACAGACTGATTATGGTGCAAAACACAAAAACACTGACCACAGAACTTCTGATTCCCTGACGGATTCTTTCTCTTTTATCTGCCCCATAATTTTGTGCCACAAAGGTGGAAAATGCATTTCCAAAATCCTGTACCGGCATATAGGCAATGGTATCTATTTTTACCGCTGCGGCAAATGCCGCCATCACTATCGTACCAAAACTGTTTACCAGCCCCTGTATCATGAGAATCCCAAAATTCATGACAGACTGCTGAATACATGTTAAAAAAGAAAGACTGAAAATATCTTTTAAAATGCTGCTGTTCCACCGCATATGCTCTCTTTTTACCCGAAGCATCGGAAAACAACAAGCATAATATATCATAATTCCAATCCCCGACACAAACTGGGAAATCACTGTGGCAGCAGCCGCTCCTTTCACACCCCAATGGCATGTGACCACAAAAAGAACATCCAGAAAAATATTTAATACCACGGATATTCCAAGAAATGCCAAAGGAACTACAGAATTACCAACTGCCCTCAGTAAATTTGCAAAAAAATTATAGAGAAACGTGGCTGTCATTCCCGCAAAAATACAGACCAGATACTCCTTCATCAGCCCCTGTATCTTCATCGGCACCTGTAACACCCGTATAATCCGGTCCACACAGAGAAAAACACAGATATTTAACACCACGGTAAGAATTCCAATCAATAAAAAGGAAAGAAAAATACCCTGATTCAGGTTCTTATAATCCTTTTTGCCAAACTGTATAGCAAAATAGGCACTGCTTCCCATACAAAGCCCAATTAAAATAGAAGTCAAAAATGTCATTAATGTATAAGAAGAACCCACTGCCGCTAGTGCATCCGTCCCAAGATATCTTCCTACAATCAATGTGTCTGCCACATTGTAAAACTGCTGCAGCACATTTCCAATCATAAGGGGGAATGCAAATTTTAATAATTTGGTTGTAATACTTCCTGTTGTTAAATCCCCATTCATCCTATCCCTCCAGCCATAATTTGAAAGATTATGATAAACTATGGCGGCACTTCATCATAATCTTTTTAAGTAACTGCTAAAAATTCCACAATCCATATAGTGGAATATTCAAAATTCCTTTCGAAAATCCCAGTTCATCCAAAGAAATCCGAATTGCCATATGATTCCGGTATTTGCTGTTGAATACTTTAATACTCTGTGCCTTACGCCGGATTCTAGACTGCACATCTACCGGAACTACATCCCCGTCATCTTCAAAGACAAAGTCAATTCTGGCAGTTGCCCCCGAAATCCAGAAATAGAGTCTGTCCACTGTTTTATTCATGGTAAGCTCCGACAATACAAACTGTTCTAACAATGCACCATTGATATCCTCCATGGTTTCTTCACCGGTTTTAATCTGTGTATGGGAAATACCACACATAATCCGAAGCAAACCATGATCCAGATGATACAGTTCAAATGACTTTTCATCTACCTGCAACGGCAGAGGTGCTACTCCGTCCCTGATACGGTTTACCTTCCTCACCAGCCCTGTATCAACCAGCCAGTTTACAGAGTTCTCATATTCTCTTGCCCTTGCCTTGGCATCCACATATTGATACATAAATTTGCGGTTATCCTTTTCCATCTGGGCAGGTATGCTGTTCCAAATCTTATCTACTTTTACTGCATACGCTTTTGGGACATATTTATCAATATGTTCCCTGCTTCTGACAAGCAGTGCCTGTAAAATGGAATCAACACGGTCCAAATCATGATTTTTAACATAATCAAGCACTACAATAGGCATACCGCCTACTATATAAAATTTCTTCAAATATTTTGTAATCTGCCTGATAATTTGGGGTTCAACAGGCTCCAGCTTCTGCTTTTCAATATGCTTGCACAGATCCTGTGCTTTATTTGCAGTCAAAAATTCTTCAAAAGTCATAGGATATAACGAAAGATTGTAAAATTCTTCTGCATACTCTGCCTCATGGGCAACCGTTCCCATTGTAGATGCAATCATACAAACAGGAAGATCAGGACGCTGTTTTTTCAAACTCATAACTGCTTCCACTGCCTTCGGATAAAGATGGGCTTCGTCAAACACAAACAAAGTCTCACCCTCAGCAATCTGTTGGTCACAATAAATAGCAAGAGCTGCAATCAGTTTTTCAGCCTTCACTTTGGCTCCCTGCTTAAACAAGGTATATGCCTCCTCATCCTTTTCCAGATCTACATATATCAGCTTTTTATAAAAGCCCTGTCCAAAATCAATAATAACCCAGGTCTTGCCGACTCCTTTTGCCCCTTTTAAAAAGAGTACTTTATCCTGTGCATTCTCATACCATTCCATTAAATCATTCATTATAATCCTATACATTTCGCCCTCCTATACCTTTTGTTTATGTGCACAACCGCTATCTGAAATCTGTCTTCCAAAGCACTTAATTCTGCTTTGAAACCTCTTTCGTGATTTCATCCCTCCATCTTTTCACAAAATTCTAATCTAATAACACTATATCACTCCTGTTTTCAAAAGTAAATCACAATCTACGAACTTCCATGCTTTTTTTAATCGTTCGATTCCTTCCGCAATCTGTTCCTCTTTTAATCGTGCAAAACCAACTATGATAGTCGGCTTATGCGCTTCCTCTTCAATATAATAATCAGAAAGAGCATATACTCTGACTCCTTCTGCCTCTGCCAGCTTCACTAATTCGTCCTCTATTTGGGAAGCCTGCACCGTTCTGTCTCCAAACTCCAGAAGAAGATGAAGTCCTGCGCTTTCTCCCATAATTCTTGCCGGCAGCCCTGCCCCCTTTAAGCCCTGAAACAAAAGATCATGCTTTCCTTTATAAATCTTCCGCATTCGATTTAAATGCCGTTCAAAATGTCCCTGTAAAAAGAACCCACTGATTACCTGCTGGTCAATTCTGGAAACTGTGGAAAAATAAAAACCTGCTTGTGACTGATACTGTTTTACTATTGTTTCCGGCAGCACCATATAACTCATCCTGATACCCGGTGCAATCACTTTAGAAAGAGTTCCCATATAAATTACTTTTTCAAAAGGATCCTGACTTTGCAGTGCAGGAATTGGTTTCCCAAAATACCGGAATTCACTATCGTAATCATCCTCAATAATATACCGTTCCGTCCCCTTTACTGCCCATGCCAACAGCTGCTGTCTTCTGTTGGCAGACATAACCATACCAAGGGGAAAATGATGGGACGGGGTTACGTATACAAGGTTCGCATCACTTTTTTCTAACAAATCCATCCGTATTCCCTGTTCATCCAGAGATATGGGGGTAACAGAATATCCAACACTTCCAAAAATGGTATACGCCTGCTTATAAGTCGGATTCTCCATTGCTACGGATTGCTTTCCTTCTAAAATCCGGCTTAACAGCAGCAGCATATAATCACTTCCGGCACCTATTACAATCTGGGAAACCTGGCACTGTACCCCTCTTGACTGGTGCAGATAAATTTGTATAGCTTTCCGCAGCTGCAAATCCCCCTGATGGCTTCCCGATAAAAATAACTCTTTATTATCATCAATCAGGCATTCCCGCATTAGTTTTCTCCATTTACTATACGGAAAATAATCCATATCTACACCGCTGGGAGAAAAATCCACCTGATATTTTATTTTCTGTGAGGACATTGCATTAAATGTATCTTCGCCGGCTGTCTCCTTGGTGTTTTCTTTTTCCTGCTCACCGGAATTCTTAACATGAATCCCTTCCATATACAGCGTCTCCAATGCACAGACATAATATCCCTTCTTGGGAACAGATTCAATATATCCTTCTGACAACAGCTGCCCATATGCCATATCTACCGTATTACGGCTTACTGCCAAATGCACTGCCAGACCTCTGCCGGAAGGAAGCTTTGTTCCACAGGATAAGTTCCCGTTTTTTATCTCCTCCCGGATATACTTATAAATCTGTTCGTATATTGGCTCACTGCTTTTGGTATCAATTAAAATAGTCAGCATCGTTTTTCTCCATTTCTGTCCCTTTATTAAAGTTTGCTGCAATGTCTTCCCTGACACATACAATTTTTATATAATAAGAAATCCATAGGATTTTCTTATTATATAAAAAGGGGTACCGTCCTCTGACGCCACCCCAATCGTTATATTAATATAACGAATATTAAATCACACAAATACCATTCCATCATCATCTTCATCCTTACTAATGGATAACATACTATTATCATTCGTACCGGACATTAACAATGTCAGACCAATATGTTTGTTAGCTTTATCACCACTTGCCACATAAATCTCGCCGGATTCAACCAGTGTCAATGCAATCTCCAACGCCTGTTCCTTGAACCTCATCAATTCTCTCCGGTCAATGGAGCTTAACTTAAACAAATACTGGTTCTTTGAACTAATCAGGAGAATGCTGTATTTATTATTACCCCCTTTGCGGGTCAGCATACCGGAACCAACCATGCGGGAATTGGCAACTAATATCTCGGAATTCTCCTCTCCTGCATACTCCTTATAAATAAGATTGAATACCTTATTATACTCTTCCTCTGTGTCTACACGTACCGGCATCTCAGCAACGGCAAATTCAACTACAGAATCAGCAAAGCGTATCGTACCACCCTCATCATTAATTACTGCTGTACAACTCTTAGGCACCTGTAAGCGGAAAAACTTATTCTGAATCACTTTATTGGAATCACTCTCAACCGGATTTAAAAGTTCCTTAAACTGATTCTCAATTAAATACATACTGCTTAGAGCATCTACATCTCCAGCCCTTACAATATCCTTAAGTCCTTCATACAAATCCTTAACCTGCTGATTCAATGTGGATATCATTGCAAGATACTGCTTCACTGCCGGAATAGAGCCTTTCTTTGCAACATCATAATATAGTTTTATCTTCTCACTGTCAGTCACACCTTGGGAAATTTTGTGTTCTATTACCTGATACAGATATTCCTTACTAAAGTCCTCATAACCTGCCTCATATGCCTTATAAAAATAGTCAAGGCTCTTAATCGGACCATTATAACCTTCTTCTTTTTCCTTTGCCCTGCAATAGGCACCATATTCATACGCTGCCTGAACACTTCCTAATTCAATTGCTTTCATAAAGGCCTGCTCAATCTCATCATCACTGGCAAGGTAAAATACCTGTTCCTTTTTATTCATTGCCACCTTAAATGCTGTATCCGCAATCCCTTCTGCTACCGCACGTTCCCACATATCAATCGTGGACTGCAACTGACTGGCATCTCCCAGGCTCTCTATATCACGAATATATGGTTCTGCTTCAAAAATCCCATTTTCCAAAGCCTTTTTCAAATAAGAAAATGCTTTTTCTCCATCACGTTCTCCGTTTAACAAACCATAATAATAGAATCTTCCCAGATAAAACGGAACACGCTTATGATGCAGACGGTCAGCATTCTCATACCATTCCTTAGCCTGTATATAATTCTTTAACTGCTGGTCATATATTGTACCAATCAAAAATGCCAAATCCGGATCTTTGTTGGAATCAAACAGCTGCTGTGCATAACTAATGGTCTTGGAAATATCACGATACGGACTGTCCTCATCATAATATAACTCAATCAACAGATAACTTGCTCTGGTACTTCCATGCTGAAGGGCAATCATTGCATTATCCATCGCCTTATCATAATCTTCCATATTATAGTAATAAACCGCTTCATTATAGTACTGAATCTCTGTACGATTCGCACTCTTATTACTTAAGAGAGTCGGAATGACAAAGGCAAAGGAATTCGCCACCTCAAAAATAATCTCATTGTACTGCTCCATAATATCCATATTAGAGCACACAAAACGAAGACATGCCCAACGGTTCTTCTGCTTAAAAACAAAGGTAACGATACCCTTATCCATTTCCTTGTGATAAAAACGAGTAGAAATACCATTCGCATACTCCGTAATATACGGGGTAATGTTCAAATCTATATCATATGCATCATTCTGATAATATAAATAATCATCAATCTTGCGTGCAGAATCCTTGGGAACCGTTGTATAAGTCACATATATCGCAAAATCCGTATAAGTATGGCTTGGTGCATAATATTCCTCATCCGTATCTGCATCTATACTCTTCACCCAATCCTTCGGAAGCTTATGGATATACCCTTCTACCTGATCATGAATATAGGTATACTGATACTGCAATTTGGCTGCATCATTCGCCTTATAGCGAAATTCAACTCCTTTTGCCTTACGTTTTTCTGAAATCTGGGAATAAATCTTATCCTTTTCCTCAAATTCAATGCTGTCAGCGTGTGTCGCATTATATTCAATCCGCTCTACGGAAGCTTTGGCTTTATCATCACCTTTATCTGCAAGCTTCTGATACCATGATTTGGCTTTCTCAATATCAATGGGAACAATAAAATCACTCTTTTGACCATTGGCATCAATGCGGTTAAGCCCCTTCTCATATATATCACCAAGCCGCATGTATGCTAAACTCACATCATAGGATGCTGCTTTTTCCAGATATGTAATCGCCTTAGAAAAATTCTGAATATCCAGCATCAGTAACCCAAGCTTATAGAACAGATTGCCGTCCTCCACCAGCTTAATATAACGCTCGTAGTATTTGGCTGCCAGTTCTCTGTCCACCTTTGCTTTAATATTCTGGTATTTACCGGTTTCGTAAACTTCACCCAGAATCTTAAGTGCATCACAACCATATTGCTGGTACTGCATCTCCATCATACCAATATCTGCAATCTGATTCAGTGCCTTGATTGCCTCCTCAGAAATCCCGTGTTCAATCAACTCCATCGCCTTGTTGTACTGCTTTTCAACATTATTTGTCTGCTCTACTTCCTGTTTTGCAGACTGTTTTACAAACGGAATTTTATTCAGAAAATTTGCAAAACGCCCCATTCCCATTCACCTACTTCTTCTATATTCTATAAAATGGCACCCCATCTAAAACGGTCTTTACGGCAAATGTAACCGCAGCCACCCCACTGGCTTCGACCAAGCTACAAGTACTATAATTTTATCATACTGTACGCTAAAGGGCAAGAAAAGAAACTACAAAAACTATACGAAAAAAAGAACGCCAAAGACCTTATTCTTTGACGTTCTTAACAAAATATCTCTTCACCTTATATAGTAAACCAGTATATATCAATAACACTTACAATCTTATAAAAAGCTGTCTAAAATATTACCTGATGAATACTTACCCAATGTACCGGAAGATGTATAAAAATTACTATTACCCATAGAGTCATTCACCTTTGTATATACATTAGAAGCCGCTGTCTGTATCTTACCTGCCCATGAATCTGCACCATTAAACAGAGACTGAACAGTTGTCATATCTGCTCCCTTAAATGTCTCCTCATCTAAAGACATTGTATTATCTGCATTAATCTTAATACCGATATCGGCCAGTAAAGAACTGTTCTTAGCATTGGCATTCACCATACGCAATGTCTGTCTCAAAACAGCATTATCCTTGCTGTCAGCTGCTTTCTTAATATAATTATTATAAGAATCAACAAAGCTATTGACTGCCTTATAAATCTTATCTTTGTCATATTCCTTTGTAATTGCTCCAGTCTCTTTGTCCTTAACCTCTACCTTGTTAAATACAGACTTCTTTCCCTTTGCAGTCAGAACTTCTGCTGCCTTATATAATTCATTTGCATTGCTCTTGAGCGTATTCTTAGTCGTTGTCGAATCTGTTTTCTTCTCTGTCTGCTCTGTTTTCTTCTCTGTCCCATACTTTGCATAATACGCCTTAAGTAGTTTCCTATATGAGCCTTTGGTAATTGAGGAATATTCTGCCAGATCAATCCCCAAAAAATTACCGGAAGCGGAACCTCTTGACGTATTGCCAAAGAAAAAGGATGAATTATTCGAATAATTATTACCCCAGATATTGTTAATTGATGACATTTTTACCACTCCTTTGAATTAATATTGAACATCCATGTTCTTCTTCTAACATCCTACACAGTAATCTTAACATACTTTTTATCTTTTGAAAACCGCAAAAGCACAAAACGACTATTATTTTGCATTTTTCAGATAATCTACAATATTTGCAACTGCCATGGACTCATCTTCACCTTCCGCAGAAATGATTACTTCTTCATCCTGAGTCAGTCCTAAACTCATCATTCCCATAATACTCTTTGCATTAATTTTCTTATCACCGGCCTGAATATAAACCCTGCTCTCATACTGGCTTGCTTTCTGGACTAATACGGCTACCGGTCTTGCCTCTGCATCTGCTGCCAGATTTACCTTTATTGTTTCACTTACCATTTCCTTTTTTCCTCCTTAAATCTGATTATTCTCTCTGAGTACTTTTGCAATATTACTTATCTTTCTTAATCTATGATTAACACCGGATTTTGATACCGGCGGATTTAACATTTCCCCAAGCTCAGATAAATTTGCATCCGGTTCTTCCAGTCTTAGTTCTGCCAGCTGCCGCAGGGAATCATTTAAATATTTTAAGCCTTTTGTCTTTTCTATATATTCTATGTCTTCAATCTGCCTTCTGGCAGCATTTACTGTTTTTTTGATGTTTGCCGTTTCACAATTAACACGGCGGTTGATATCATTACGCATATCTTTCAGAATTCTGATATTCTCCATATCCATTAAACTGATATGTGCTTCCATTATATTCAATACATCTACAATCATGGAACCTTCTTTTAAGTATACAATATAATATTTTTTACGTTTTACCACTTTGGCATCCAGAGAAAAACTGTTAATTACCTCCTTGACTGTCTCCGCCATCTCCCTGTTATGCACCACGATTTCAAAATGATATGCTTTATTGGGATCATTCACCGAACCTGTTGCCAAAAACATCCCCCGGATAAATGCTTTCTTACAGCAGTCTTTTTGTATCACCTGTCTGGGAAAATGGCAATTCTGCAAAGACACACCTCTGGTTGAAACATATGTAATATCATCCTTCTCTATCTTCGAAAGTTCATCTTCATCCAGCCAGTCCTCCTCCAGATAGTCCACATAATCCGAAAGCTTAACTGTCTGCAAAAGTCTGTCAGCCATATCCTGGTTCACGATCTCAATATATTTTGAATGTCGTGTAACTAAAACTTCTTTATCAAAGATTTTATCCATTAAATAGCAAAGCTTATCTCCAATCAGTACATTCTCAGGACGCATAATCAATTTTACCTGTCCTTCTTTGAGCTCTACTTCCCCTGTTGCAAGTACCAGTGCCAATAACTCAGCTATCTGGCAATGTCTGCCGTGATTGCCATGCTGCCCGATTTCTTTTTTTACTCTGGCCGAAAACGACATAACTGCTAACCCTTTCTGACCGCATCTTTTTCAATATCCCTGTGAACAATTGTCTGACTATATGGCAATGCCTGAAGTTCTTTGTAAATCCCATTCGCAAGTGTCACAGAACGGTGTTTTCCACCTGTACAGCCAATTCCTATTACTAATCCGTTCTTCCCCTCTTTGATATAATTCGGAATCAAAAACTCCAGCAAATCCACAATTTTATTCATAAATTCCTTTGCCTCATCAAACTGCATCACAAAATCCTGGACTGCTTCATCATTTCCGGTCAGGGGGCGAAGGTCTAAATCATAATAGGGATTCGGCAAAAATCTGACATCAAAAACCAAATCAGCATCTCTTGGGATTCCATATTTAAACCCAAATGACACCACACTGACGATAAAATTATTATATTCCAGATTTTCTATAAATATTTTATCTAATTCTGCCTTTAATTCCCTTGTCAAAAGGCTCGTAGTATCTATAATATAGTCTGCCTCTTTTCTTAAAAAAGCAATCCGATTCCGTTCTATCTTAATTCCGTCCTCTACACGTCCGTTTCTTGCCAGAGGATGGTTTCTTCTGGTTTCCTTGTATCTCTTAATCAGTACATCATCATTAGAGTCCAAAAATAAAATTTCATAATGATACATGGACTCCTTCAATTCCGCGAGACACGCAGAAAGCTGTTCTAAATACACGCCGCTTCGGATATCTACACCGATTGCTACATTATTAATATCATTATCACTTCCATAGGCAATCTGGGCAAACCGCATAATTAACTGGATTGGAAGATTATCCACACAAAAATACCCTATGTCTTCTAACGTATTTAATGTTGTACTCTTACCTGCACCACTCATGCCGGTTACAATTACAAATCTCATATCCTTTTCTCCTGTTTACTTGCAGACAACACCCCCGCTGATTGCTGCCCCTCGCAGCAATCGCCAAATGTATGTACAAACACGCCAGACCAGTTGCCCGTGGGAATCAATCACATGCCACAGTAAAGCAATTTTCACATATGCGGCACTTTAACTAAGCAGATTTCCAATTGCCATAAACGGACATTCACCGGAATTCCCCTACCATTTTTACCTCTGGTTCCAATTCCACCTGAAATCTATCATAAACCTTTTGTTTCACATCCGTAATCAGCTGTATTACATCCGCGGCCGTTGCATTTCCTTTATTTACGACAAATCCACAATGTTTTTCAGATACCTGGGCACCTCCTACCTGATAGCCCTGAAGCCCTGCATCCATAATCAGCTTCCCTGCGAAATATCCCTCCGGACGCTTAAAAGTCGAACCTGCACTGGGAAACTCTAATGGCTGCTTTGTTTTTCTCGCCGTCGCAAGTTCTTCCATTCTGTTTTCAATCGCCTTCTTATCTCCATACTGAAGTTCCAAAACAGCACCTAATACAATATAATTTTGTTCCTCCACAATACTATGCCGATAAGCAAACTCCATCTCTTCACCTGTTTTTTCAAACAGATTGCCATTTAAGTCCATCAGCTGTACTGACGATACAATATCTTTCATTTCACCACCATATGCTCCTGCATTCATCATGATGGCTCCTCCAAGTGTGCCAGGTATCCCTGCCGCAAATTCAAATCCCGTCAGCCCGGCATCCTTAATCTTTTGTCCAAGTTTACAGAGCATGATTCCTGCCTGTGCCTTTACAGTAGTTCCCTCTATCACAAAATCTGAATAATTATTATATAACTGAATTACAACACCTTCCATGCCTCCGTCACCCACCAGAAGATTACTCCCATGTCCCAGCATAAAAAACGGTGTTTTTTCTGCATTACAGAGCAGAACAATCTGGCCAAGCTCTTCCGTAGTCTGGGGCATTACAAATGCCTGTGCCGGTCCGCCAATCCGAAATGTCGTATGTTTACACATCGGTTCCGCCAGCTTTACGTTTTTTTCACCAACAATTCGATATAATTCATTTATTGTATTCTGATTCATTGTTTTTGACCACTCATTCTTATATTTGACCATTTATCATATCCTGCTTCACAAACCCGCTTATTTATTATATTCTATCCATCAACATAAAATCAATGTAAGAAGTAACGAAAAAAAGGGGGAGAACGTCCCCCCTTTCGGCTTTTTTACCAATCCGTCCGCTTTTATTTGGTTAAAGCCGCCTCTGCACAGCCATAGATACCTGCATCATTCCCCAATGTTGCAAGTACGAATTTGGTATTCTTGCATGCATGGAATACATACTGCTGATAATATTTTGCAGTGGTCTCCAGTAAAATATCCCCGGCTCTTGATACCCCTCCGCCGATTACAAATGCTTCCGGATCACACACACATGCAACCGTTGCCAGTGCTTTTCCCAATGTCTTGCCATGGCTTTCAACCAATTCAAGAGCCAGATCGTCACCTTCCTTAGCCGCATCAAATATTTCTTTTGCAGATATATACTGTACACTTCTTAATTTAGAAGGCCTGTCCGTATTATTCATAACTCTTTCTGCCATTCTTGTAATTCCGGTTGCAGATGTATACTGTTCCAGACAGCCTTTCTTGCCGCAGCCACATACTTCCGTTTCAGAATCATCCACACAAATATGACCGATTTCCCCGCCTGCACCATTCGTTCCGTAAAGCATCTTTCCGTTAATAATGATTCCGCCGCCAACGCCTGTTCCCAAAGTAACCATAACAATAGAGGAATAGCCTTTTCCGCCTCCCTGCCACATCTCACCAAGAGATGCCATATTAGCATCATTTCCGACCTTTGCCGGAAGTCCCAGAAGCTTTTCCACTTCTGTTTCCACGTTAAATACACCCCATCCCAGGTTTACACAGCGAAGAACCGTTCCATCATCTTTGACAGGACCGGGAACACCAATTCCCACTCCCACTACCTCTTCTTTATCAATCGACTTCTCGGCAAGCTTTGCTTCAATCGACTCCGCTACATCTGGCAGGATAAAACGTCCGCCTTCATCTTTACGGGTTGTAATCTCCCATTTATCCAACAGTTCACCCTGTGCAGTAAAAAAACCAAGCTTCACTGTAGTTCCTCCGATATCTACGCCAAATACATAATTCTTCATATTCCAATAGTCCTCCTGTAAATTTATTTGTTTTTATTCATATTATTGGTAACACGGTTATACAACTCCTGTGCCGCATTATATCCCATCTCTTTCTGACGATGATTCACCGCAGCTGATTCCACAATAATTGCAAGATTCCGCCCCGGACGAATCGGAATATTATGGGAAACCACTTTATTGCCAAGAAACTCCGTATACTGATCTTCCAAGCCAAGGCGGTCATAATTATTCTCCTTGTCCCACTCCTCCAGATTGATGACCAGATCAATGGACTGTGTCATCTTCACACACTCTGCACCAAAGAGTGCTTTCACATCGATAATTCCAATCCCTCTGAGTTCAATGAAATGGCGGGTAATATCCGGTGCTGTTCCCACCAGTGTATCATCCGATACCTTCTTAATCTCCACTACATCATCTGATACCAGACGATGTCCTCTCTTAATCAGCTCCAATGCCGCTTCCGACTTACCAATCCCGCTTTCACCCATAATCAGTACGCCCACACCATATACATCCACTAAAACTGCATGAATGGAAATTCTCGGTGCAAGCTCCACATGCAGCCACCGTACAGTCTCATGTACAAAAGCGGATGTTGTCGCATCCGAAGTCAATACAGGAACTCCGTTTTTTCTTCCTGCTTCAATCACAAAATCCTGTGGCTGCAATCCCCGGCAGAATACCAGACACGGAATCTTATGCTGAAATAAATTATCAAAAATCTGGGCACTTTCATCTTTATCATGAATACTGTTAATATATGCATGTTCCACATTCCCACATATCTGAATCCTGTTTGCGTCAAAATGCTCAAAAAATCCGGAAAGCTGCACTGCCGGACGGTTAATATCCGGATCTGTAATCATAATTTTGTCTGTATCAATCTCCGGAATATGATTGACCAGATTAAGCTTTTCAATTAGCTGCGTCAACGTTATAGAATACATTACACTCCTCCTTGCTCCACTCTGTCATTCAGACTGTACCAGCATCTTCACCAATGTACAACCGGAATTTATACTATGCCTATTGTAGCATAGAACAAAAAGAAACTCTAGGATATTTTAATGTGATTCCTGACATTATTGTAATTCAGCCATACAAGGCGGGTACCTCTCTGGAGGACACATATATTTATAATCACTTTCTTATATAATTCATCTGCAATAAATAATAAGGTTGATATATGCCAGATTCATTTCTACATAGTACCTCTCCAATTCATATTGTGCTTTTGCCACAGCCGTCTCCTGCTGCTTAAGCTCCATCTTCGAAATCTCCCCCTCATCATATAAAAGCTTTGTACTCTCTAGCTGCATTTCTAATGCCGCTATTTCCATCTCCTTTGCATCTATATATGCCAGTGCATTCTGATATCCTGTTACATATCCTGCCATCGTCATATGATTTTTAGCGGGATACCGGTTTAAGTAATCATCAATACTTTGCACATCCTTCTTTTCCTTTATCACATAGTTACTATAGTCTAGATTGTTTTCTTTTAAAAACAGAGCATTATAATCCCTTTGATTTTCTGCCACTGTTAACTGTGCCTCTACGGATGCCTGTTTTGCCTGATACGAGCTTAAATCTGCTGCCGTAAGTTCTCCCAGATCATACATCTTCTGGCAGGCATCCACTTCCAGATTCATATATTCAAGATACTTTTGCAGATAAGAAATCTCACACTCGTACTGATACCTGTTACAGTAATATATAAGTCCCTGATAATACAATGTATCTGCTGCCGATAATCCTGCAATATCCTGTGCCTGGATATCATCCTCGGCATTTTCTACTCTATCCTCAGCATTATCACCACTGGATATCTCATCCTTCAGAGAAACTTCTTCATCAGCATTCCTATTTTCTTCCCCCTTTATATCATTTTCCTTCAGAACTTCTGTCCTGTCTTGTGCATCAAAATTTTTTTCGTCCCCCTGATCTTCAAAAGTACCCTGCTCTACAGCCGATGCATTCTCTGTTTCGTAAATTTCACTGGCAACAGTCTGAAACTGTCCAATCATCATAAAAACCGCCGCAATAGATAATAGCAGCAAAATATTCCTCTTTTTCATTTCTTCCACTCCTTTGATTGCAATCTATTTGCCTTGCAAAATCGATTGACTGCCTGCATCAGGATTATTGACTATCTCTTTATAGAGCCTATTAACGTTCCTTTAATCCTCTGTCTAATGCATCAGTCAGCGGCTCTAAGAAGAATTCTATAATACGTCTCTTATCCGTCTTGATTTCTATCGTACATTCCATACCCTGGGAAATCTCCAGCCGGCTCACGTTATCACCGTCTAACAGCACGTTCACCTTATATATTTTCTGCAGCTGTTCATTTTCAATTGCATCTGGGCTGATATAAACAACTGTACCGCTCAGTTTACCATATTTCTGGTAGTTATATGTATCTACCTTGATATCCACATCCTGTCCAATCTCCACATAACCGATATCACTGTTATGAACCTCCGCTTCCACGACCATGGTATTTGAATCCGGAATAATCTGGGCAACCACTTGTGCAGGTGTCACAACCGCTCCCTCTTTATCTACTTCCAAAGATTTTACAACTCCGTCATAAAGGGCAATAATATCCTTATTCTCGTACTGGTTATATTGTTCTGCTATCCTGATATCATATTGTTTCAATTCTTCCAGATACTGCTGTTTCATCTCATATAATTTCTCATTCCGCTGCTCCCTTGCTGTTTCTAAATTCGTTACGGCTGACTCATAATTTTGTTTGCTCCCCTCTACTGTCCCCTGCTGATTCCGAAATTCATTTTTACTCTCCTCAACCTGATAGGAAGCATTTGCCCGGTTTCCCTTTTGGGACAGAGCTTCATTCTGAATATCTATTTTTTTAATGGCAATCTGTTTTTCCAGATTGTCTGCCTCATTTACCTTCACTTCCCATTCGGATTTTGACTTTGCACCGGCTTCATATAATTCTTTATATTTTTTCGCCTGGGCAGCTGCATATTTATAATTATCCTCCAGTATTTCCAATTCCATTTTCAACGTACTGCCAAGCTTGACTGACTCTTCCTGTAATTCTTTTTGTTTTTCCAGATAAGCAGTCTTACTCTGACTGCTGCTGACGTTACTGCTGGCAAGATCATATTGATACTTTGCTGCTTTCGCTGCTATTTCATATTCCTCCAAAGACAGACGGTCCGCCTCATCCATGGAAATCATGGATTCCACTACTTCACCTTGTTCTGCATTATAATCTCCATTCCGATATTCTGTAAGGCTCTTTCCTGCCAACAGTTCATTAAGGAGTGTGATCCGCAATTCCAACAGACCGATTTCCCCTTCGCTATAATCAATATTTTTCTGCACTATCTCTTTGTCCATACAATACAGGACATCTCCCCGGCGGACTTTTTCTCCTTCCTTTACTTTAATCGCTGTCACTATACCTGTTTCTGCCGCCTGCACTTCCTGGATTCCTTCATCTGCCACAATCTGTCCCCTTGCGGTCGCCACCTCATCCATCTTTCCAAAACAGGCCCACAGAATAAATGCAAAAAGCAGTATAAATACAAGCCATATAATAATATTCCCAAGCGGTGCAGCCGGACGTTCCACAATTTCCAAAGCCTCCGGCAGAAATTCAACACGCAGCTTATTAAATTGTTTCCGATTGTTTTTTTCCATAAGTATCTCCTACCTGTTCATCTGCTGCTGTAACAATAAATGATAATATATCCCTTTTTTCTCTATCAGCTTCTCTATTGTTCCGTATTCCGCAATACTCCCTTTTTCCACTACCATAATCGCATCTGCATCCTTTAATGTCGACAGACGGTGGGCAATAATAATAACTGTCCGATCCCTGCAAATCTGTTTCAGATTATTCTGAATAATACTCTCCGATTCATAATCAAGAGCAGACGTTGCCTCATCAAAAATCAGTATCTTCGGATTGGTAAGAAGTGCCCTCGCAATTGCAATCCGCTGTTTCTGCCCGCCGGAAAGACCAGTTCCATGCTCTCCCACCATTGTATCATAGCCCTCGGAAAGCTCCACGATAAAATCATGTGCACCGGCAATTTTCGCCGCATGAATGATGTCCTCCATCCCGGCTGCCGGATTCTGCAATGCAATATTATCCCGGATACTTGCATTAAAAAGAAAGCTTTCCTGCAAGACCACTCCAATCTGCCTCCTGAGCCATACCGGGTCTGCCAGTGCAAGATCCGTACCGTCTATCGTAATCCGACCGGTTTCTGGTATATATAACCGTTGTATCAACTTTGAAATGGTACTTTTCCCGGAGCCACTTCTTCCTACTACACCAATCACCCGGTTTGCCGGAATGCGAAAACTCATATTTTTTATCACTTCGGAACCATCTGGACGATACCTGAAACTTACCTTATCAAATACAATATTACCAGTAATAGACGGAAGCCTTGTCTGTCCCCCCTGCATGGAAGGTTCTGGTTTTGAATTAAAAATATCTCCTAAACGCTTGATGGATAACGATGTCTGTTGAAAATCCTGCCACATCTGTACAAGACGCATAACCGGCTGGCTGACCCTGCCAGATAACATACGGAACGCAACCATCTGTCCAACTGTCATTTCTCCTTCAATTACAAGCTTTGCACCAAAATAAAGAATAGCAATATCAAAGCATTTCTGTACAAGCTGTGCTAAAGCACCCGCTGTATTTCCCAGCATGGTGGTACGAAAATTTGCTGTTGTATAATCTGCCAGCAGGCCTTCCCATTTCTGCCCAATTCCTGGTTCCACAGCAAAAGATTTAATTGTCTGCACACCGTTTACTGTTTCCACCAGATAAGACTGCTGATCTGCTCCAGCCTTGAACTTATCATCCAGCCGTTCTTTCAGAATCGGCGTAATAACTGCTGTAATCCCTGCCAGTAACGGCAGCGACAGCAAAGTGATATTAGTCAGACGGATGCTGTAGAAATACATAATGATGATATATACAATAATAAATAATGCGTCTAACAGTGTATTTAACGGCACACCGGTAAGAAATCTCCTTATGTTCTCCAGCTCCCGCACCCTTGCAATCGTATCTCCTACACGCCTGGTCTCAAAATAACGAAGCGGCAGGCTGAATAAATGCTTAAACAACCGGCAGCTTAAGATTACGTCAATCTTGCTTGTAGTATGTGCAAACACATAATTCCTCGCAATGGACAACGCACTTTCAAAAATGGTAATCAGAATCAATCCCACTGCCAGCACATCGAGCGTTGTCAGGCTGTTATGTGTCAGCACTTTATCAATTACAGACTGTGTAATCATTGGAGAAAAAATCCCCAGAAGCTGTGTTACAAAAGCTGCTAATAAAACTTCCAATAGTGGTGCTTTATATTTTAGTATCGTCGGAATAAACCATTTAAGCCCAAATTTTAGTTCCCTGTCTTCAAATTTTCTTGGAATGAATAAAAGGCTTTCTCCACTATATACAGACTCAAAAGCCTCCTTGTCCATTACCTTTGGACTTCTTTCATTACAAAATGCCACCAGAAATTTATGTTCCTGCACTTTTAGCAAAATCGCAAACTCCTGATTCTGTAACCGGACAATCGCAGGCAATGTCACTTTGCCTATATGATCACTATCTACATTTACATGCTTTGCCTTCATTTTCAGGTCTTTTGCTATTCGCAGCAAATCATTTTCTCCTGCAAATTCTGCCTGTAGGTTATAATTATGTTTTATATTTTCAGGATCAACCGGTATTCCATAGTATGCGGCAATCATAACCAGACAGCTTATACCGGTATCCTGTTCTTTTGTTCTCTCTTCACTCATATCATCCTCTGTCAATTTGTAACCAATTTTGCAAAGCAAAATTGATTGCCTGCTTGCCCACCTATCTGCGAAGCTGATTTTAATGCAGGCAATTCCCTTCTCATAAATTCTATAGTCTACTTTATACTGCCAAACGAAGCCCGGAACAGATTTATTCCGGGCTTCCCCGTTATACTACTTCTTTTGTCCACCACTGGCTGATCAGATCTTCTGCTTCCTGGTTCTTCTGCGTCACCGCTTCTTCCCACATCATTCCCGTGCTCTCCTCAAAGGATGCCATTGCCTGTATCATTACATTCAGCTTTGTGTAATCCAGTACGCTGCCATCAGCGGTCTGGAAGGATTCCACCCGGTAGTCTTCATTTCCAAAATGGTTGGAAACAGTGATGGTGTCTTCCCGTCCTGCCAGAAAGATCTTCAGATGGTTCTGCTCCCTTGAAAATACCAGGTCAGTCTTTTCTATCCCCTCTCCAAACACGATCCGGTCATTCCCTTTTCCTTCCGTGATGGTGTCCTGCCCGTCTCCTATGTTAAAGAGATAGGTATCGTCCCCGGCTCCTCCGTTCAGGTTATCGTTTCCAGTCCCGCCCACAAGGAGGTCATCCCCGGTTCCGCCATTTAACGTGTCGTTCCCGGCTTCCCCGTACAGTTCGTCATTCCCGCTGTTTCCACTCAGCAGGTCATCTCCGGCTCCTCCGTATATATAATCATCCTCCGGTGACGGGGCACTGGCGTTACTGTCCCATGCACTGATGATATCCCTTGCATCCGTTCCATAATAATATCTTGCCCTGTCATAGATTTCTTCCAGACTCCAGACTGTCCCGTCCGCAAAAGCCACTTCCTCCACGATATAATCCGCATGACCGAAAAAGTTTTTCACCGTGATCCGGTCACCGCTCTCCAGGTTCGTCAGGTACAGGTCCCGGCTGTCCCTTGATATCCGGATGTCTTCCTCACGGATTCCTTCCCCGAACACGATACGGTCATTCCCTTTTCCTTCCGTGATGGTGTCCTGTCCGTCTCCTACATTAAAAAGATAGGTATCGTCTCCTTCCCCTCCGTTCAGGTTATCGTTTCCGGTTCCTCCCACAAGAAGGTCATCCCCGGTTCCGCCATTTAACGTGTCGTTCCCAGCTTCCCCGTAGAGTTCGTCATTCCCGCTGTTTCCATACAGCCTGTCATCTCCGGCTCCTCCGTATATATAGTCATCCTCCAGTGACGGGGCATTCAGGCTGCTGTCTGATGCATTGATGCTGTCATTCCCTTCTGTTCCGTAGTAGTACCTTGCCTTATCATAGATCTCTTCCAGGCTCCAGACTGTCCCGTCCGCAAAGGCCACTTCCTCCACGATATAATCCGCATTGCTGAAGAAGTTTTTCACCGTGATCCGGTCACCGCTCTCCAGGTTCGTCAGGTACAGGTCCCGGCTGTCCCTTGATATCCGGATGTCTTCCTCCCGTATTCCTTCCCCGTACACGATACGGTCATTTCCTTTTCCTTCCGTGATGGTGTCCTGCCCGTCTCCTATGTTAAAGAGATAGGTATCATCCCCGGCTCCTCCGTTCAGGTTATCGTTTCCAGTCCCGCCCACAAGGAGGTCATCTCCGGTTCCGCCATTTAACGTGTCGTTCCCGGCTTCCCCGTACAGTTTGTCATTCCCGCTGTTTCCATACAGCCTGTCATCTCCGGCTCCTCCGTATATATAGTCATCCTCCAGTGACGGGACATTCTGGTTGCTGTCCGATGCATTGATGCTGTCATTCCCTTCTGTTCCATAGTAGTACCTTGCCTTATCATAGATTTCTTCCAGGCTCCAGACTGTCCCGTCCGCAAAGGCCACTTCCTCCACAATATAATCCGCATTGCTGAAGAAGTTTTTCACCGTGATCCGGTCACCGCTCTCCAGGTTCGTCAGGTACAGGTCCCGGCTGTCCCTTGATATCCGGATGTCTTCCTCCCTGATCCCTTCCCCAAACACGATACGGTCATTCCCTTTTCCTTCCGTGATGGTGTCCTGTCCGTCTCCTATGTTAAAGAGATAGGTATCATCCCCGGCTCCTCCGTTCAGGTTATCGTTTCCGGTTCCTCCCACAAGGAGGTCATCCCCGGTTCCCCCGTTCAACGTATCATTCCCGGCTTCCCCGTACAGTTCGTCGTTTCCGCTGTTTCCACTCAGCAGGTCATCTCCGGCTCCTCCATATATGTAATCATCCTCCGGTGACGGGACACTGGCATTACTGTCCCATGCACTGATGATATCCCTTGCATCCGTTCCATAATAATATCTTGCCCTGTCATAGATTTCTTCCAGACTCCAGACCGTCCCGTCCGCAAAGGCTACTTCCTCCACGATATTATCCGCATGACCGAAAAAGTTTTTCACCGTGATCCGGTCACCGCTCTCCAGGTTCGTCAGGTACAGGTCCCGGCTGTCCCTTGATATCCGGATATCTTCTTCATGGATTCCTTCCCCGAACACGATACGGTCATTTCCTTTTCCTTCCGTGATGGTGTCCTGTCCGTCTCCTACATTAAAAAGATAGGTATCGTCCCCGGCTCCTCCGTTCAGGTTATCATTTCCAGTCCCGCCCACAAGGAGGTCATCTCCGGTTCCGCCATTTAACGTGTCATTTCCGGCTTCCCCGTACAGTTCGTCGTTTCCGCTGTTTCCACTCAGCAGGTCATCTCCGGCTCCTCCGTATATGTAATCATCCTCCGGTGACGGGGCACTGGCGTTACTGTCCCATGCACTGATGATATCCCTTGCATCCGTTCCATAATAATATCTTGCCCTGTCATAGATTTCTTCCAGACTCCAGACTGTCCCGTCCGCAAAGGCTACTTCCTCCACGATATAATCCGCATGACCGAAAAAGTTTTTCACCGTGATCCGGTCACCGCTCTCCAGGTTCGTCAGGTACAGGTCCCGGCTGTCCCTTGATATCCGGATGTCTTCCTCCCTGATCCCTTCCCCAAACACGATACGGTCATTTCCCTTTCCTTCCGTGATGGTGTCCTGTCCGTCTCCAAGGTTAAAGAAATAAGTATCGTCTCCTTCCCCTCCGTTCAGGTTATCGTTTCCAGTCCCGCCCACAAGGAGGTCATCTCCGGTTCCGCCATTTAACGTGTCATTTCCGGCTTCCCCGTACAGTTCGTCGTTTCCGCTGTTTCCACTCAGCAGGTCATCTCCGGCTCCTCCATATATGTAATCATCCTCCCGTGACGGGGCATTTGGATTACTGTCCGATGCACTGATGATATCCCTTGCATCCGTTCCGTAATAGTATCTAGCTTTATCATAGATTTCTTCCAGTCCCCATCTGGTCCCATCTGTAAAGATTACTTCTTCCACAATATAATCCTGATTAGCAAAGAAATTCTGTACCGTGATCCGGTCACCGCTCTCCAGGTTCGTCAGGTACAGGTCATGGCTGTTCCGGGACACACGGATGTCCTCTTCACGGATTCCTTTCCCGAACACGATACGGTCATTTCCTTTTCCTTCCGTGATGGTGTCCTGTCCGTCTCCTATGTTAAAGAAATAGGTATCGTCCCCTCTCCCTCCTTGAAGAAACTCATCTTCTTTGCCTGACAACAATAAATCATTCCGGCTGCTTCCAACAATATAACTGTTCTTAGTTTTATATTCAATCTGATCTATATTAATATATTCTGCCAGAACTTCATTTTCGCTCTTCACCTGTTCATAAATATACTGTTTATCAAACAATTCTCCCAAATATGTAAAATTAAGCACATATTGTAAAAACAATGGTATGTAATAAACTGGATATTCCGTTGTCAAAGTCAGAATAGCCGGGACAAAATCACAGGAGCAATTACCTGATTCTGTATTCCCATATACCCTGATTTTTTCCAATGCCTGTTTATACACAGACTGCGAAAGCAGACATCCCTCTGCCTCTGCTTCAAATTTGTAATATAACTGATTTAGGATAGCTGCCGCTGCACTGTTAGGGTTTGCACCCGACACCCCAACAAATGGGCGTCCGTAAACCTTTTCCAATACTCCCAGTTTTCGGGCATCTATCATGTTACCTCTGCTGTCAGTCTCAATCTCTGAAACTCCTGCCCATAAAAACAATATGTCCTGCAGCACCCCTTTTTTGACTATATAATCTTTTTCTTCCACATATTTAAGGACTGCCTCTTTCAGTTCATCATTCAATGCCATTGCCTGAGATAAATTCAAAAGTGTTCCACATCCCTTTATCTCCGGAAGGCCGCTTTCCAACCCGCTTGTGTCAATTTCCTCCCCCTTATACTCTGTATCCGAATGATCCACATGAAAACCATACTCACCGATTGCATATTTTGTATTCTGCCCATAAATATTACTATTTGCTTTTATCAGGTTGCCATTTTCGTCTACCCTGTTTATCTGGTTATAGTCCAAATCAATTGATTCAATGCCAAAATAATCTAATGTATATAATTCTTCCGCTTCTGATATCCCATTGTGGTTTGCATCAACCCATATTTTCAATTCCTGATAATGTTTGTCCAGTGCATCCAAAACACCATCCTGATTCTCATCCAAATCGGATAATGCCTGAAAACCTGTTTCAGCAATACTGCCGTCTGACAATACAGTTCTATCGCCAAACAGCTCTCCCCCATCATCTATCCTGCCATTACCGTTTACATCGCGTACAAGCAATGCGTCCTGAGGTGTAATCCATGCTGTTTTTTCCGCAAAACCATCCTTGTTCAGATCGAAATATGTACCGTCTTCCAAAGAAGTAGTAAAAATACCATCCCCATTCAAATCAATTACAATTGGATCGGAAGGATATGCTCTCCCTGCATCGTCATAAGCCCCCGGATCATTTCCAAAAATCTCATAACTTGCCTGTCCTGTACTGTTTCCTGCATTTGCCCCTGCATCGGTACCACCACTTCCGGAGGAACCGGAACTTCCTCCTGATGATGAAGAACCGCCCGTTCCGGAATTTCCTTCATTTCCAGATGTCTGATCACCGGAACCTTCTCCATTATTCGAATTTCCTGCTCCCGGCTGATTCTTTTTGTTATAATAGTCATCAAACCATGCCCTTAGCCTCTCATCCTCTTCCTGAAGTGCTTTCTTCTCTTCCTCCGTCAGATCACAGTCTACAAGCTCTGTCATTACATCTCCCTTATATTCTACACCTGCCCGCCTGCAGATAGTCTGAAAATCAATTTCTTCTCCTCCCCCTCTGAACTGAACCATATCTATTGCATGGGAAAACCTGCCATTCCCATCCCTTTCAAAAAATTCCTTTACTCTTATCCGGCTGAACTCCCCTACGATAATAAGCAAATCCATCCCTTCTTTAGCAAAAGAAACATCAGAAAACTTTACATCCTCGGTAAAGACAACAAAATCCTGTAAATTTCCACTATTTTCATTCACAATGACATCCCAGCCGTCATATAGCCCAAACACGTATCGGTTACTTCCAGAACCACCGTATAAAAGGTCATCTCCTCTTCCTCCCCATAAGGTATCATTTCCTGCCCCTCCATAGATTGCATCTGCACCGTTTCCACCAAATAAAATATCATCTCCTTTTGTTCCGACAATCGACCTTTCATTTTCCCCGGTCCCAATATGAAGGATTCCTCCATGCTCATATCCCTTCCTGTATACTACTCCTTTACTTCCTTCCCCCAATGTGCTGGTCACTGCAAAAGAATTGTACATATTATTTAAATATTTTTCCAAGCTGCCTCCAGTTGTTGTATCAAAAATATGGACCACTCCACCCCAGAACAGATTAAGGATACTCTTTCCCATATCTCCCCAGCTTTCAAAGGCATCCCCTTTTACAACATCCTCTACCAGTGCTGCTGCGGTATACAGATTATTGGTTGATGCTGTTATATAGTCGCCCAGATAACCAATCAGTAAATTCAGTGCACCATCACTTACCGCCTTATAAAGCACTCCCTGATATACCTCTGCGGTTATATCATCTAATATGTCCATATACTCCTTAAAACCTATACGTCCAAAATTCGACTGGTCCATTCCAAATGCAGCCAGTACCCCGCTGTACCCTGCCAGCAGAGGCATTGCCCATAATGCCAGAACCAGATCTCCTGATATCCCTAATTCTATTTCATCCTCTGACTCTGCTTCTGCCGCCAAGAATCCCATCAGGCCGTCAAATGCAATCTTTTTCTTTTCCACATCCGTTTCTGTCTCTAAAATGTAAGAAATAAAGTCTTGTATAAAGACAGAGGAAAGCTTCATTTTTGTCGTTGCATTCAGTCCGGTCACTATATCATATTCCGAACCGGGATCATCCTTTATCGTAAAAACAGTATTGGGCTTGTGGTAATTGACAAATTGTGCCAGTCCATTATTCGCTTCCACATACATCTTATGGTTATCCGGCACCGGAGATTGAAACAGAACATTTACGTAATCACCACTTGATGCAATCAGGTAAAGATTCTGCCCCTTCTTCTTAATCGCCTCCTGATATTCTTCTGTCTCACAGAGTTCTTTAGAAAATCCCTGTCCGTCAAAAGACAGGCATTTGTCAATTGTGGGATCTGATGCAAACAAGGCTACATATTGTGCCATATTTCCCCCCTTGGAATGACCACTGACAACAAAGGGTTTATTATTGACGATATCCAGACCATTGACAAAGTCAAGTGCACATTGCTGCCCAGGAGTCGTGATGCTGTAACCTCCTACTGCATCCTCCATCCATTCCTCCGCAGAGGTTGTCCCCTGGAAAATGATAATATTCTCATCTACCCCTTCTCCGGTCAGTGCCATTGCCCGGAAGCCGTCCAGTGCACCTGTCGTATGGTTCTCCACTTTATGTACTGTCAGGGAGCACAGCACAGGGTCTGCTTCTATTGCCTTTAATACCTCTATCCATTCCTCTTTTGTCATCATACAGTTTACCGCTTCCGGGTCTCCCGGTTTATAATGGTTGAGGCTGTCCTGAAGGATTGTTCCGGTGCCTATGCCTGCTGATTTGTCTCCGTCTTTGTAGAGTAGATTACTTACAACTTCCCCTATTGTTGTTTCCCCTTGCCTTACCTTAGTTACCTGATTCAAATAAATTAAATTGTCTAATAATACTAACTGATAATTACTTAATCCCATATTTTTTCTCCTATCTATAATCTATAGTATCTTCATTTCTTATAAACATTCTATGATATTCCCTATATAATTTTTCTCCCTCCAAACACTCTAACTTGTTATCATTATTCTTTTTTTCATAATATTTATCATCTGTATAATAAAATAAATTAATTTCTCCTCGATATCCCCATGTTGCTAAACTTTCCCCCATATTCATAATATTTCTTTTTATAAAATTCTCCCGTTGCGAAGATTTCATGAAAATATCCAGATAAGGCAACGGATAATCCACATTCGCCCTCAGTTTTAACAAATCCTCTACCTTCGTGTCTGCCGGCAGTTCATTGGTCATCCACTCTGATGAAAACTCCAGATAAAATTTATAATCATCAAAATACTCGTCTATGATTTCATCTACATAGGATGCATATTCATCCGTCAGCCTTATCATCACATAACTGTCCACATACTCCATCTTCCCCTCTTCATTTATCCTTCCCTGTATCTCGAATTTGTGCGCTTCATCCTCATATCCTTTCGGATAGGCATACATATGTACATAATCATAGGCATAGCTTCTCCCTCGGTAGGAGGCAATTTCAAATTCTTCCCCATACCGTTCTTCCAGATATGCAAGCACTTCCTCTTTTCTGCTGTCTTCTTTTGTCGGTCTCTCTTCCGCAGTAGCAGCTTCCTCTCTATACTCTATCACCTTATGGATCAGTATTCCCCATGCCATAAATGCAAAGAGCAATATGACTGCTAGTATAATCCACAGTATCCAAAGCTTGTTTTTCCTTTTTTCCCGTTCCAAAATCTTCTCTTCCCTCCTCTCATCAGGCTGCTTCGATTGCCTTTAATACCTCTATCCATTCCTCTTTTGACATCATGCAGTTTGCCGCTTCCGGGTCTCCCAGTTTATAAGGATTGAGACAGTCTTGAAGGATTGTTCCGGTGCCTATGCCTGCTGATTTGTCCCCATCTTTGTAGAGTAGATTTTTTACAATATAGCCTATTGAAAATTTTTCATTTTGCACAACTGTATCTAAATATATTAAGTTATCTAATAATACTAATTGATAATTACTTAATCCCATCTTAATTCCCTCCATTTGTAAATAATTCATAATTATTTTTTCCATATATTAAATAAGTATCTATATCTTTTAAATCTACACTTTTAACATTATCATTCCAATTATCACCTAGGTTTTCAAACATTTGCATATCATTATAATATGCTACCCCACCACCACAATGAATATCATTATTCGAAAGTTCTTTTATAAAATCTTCCAAACATTTTTTAGAGGAATTACAATCAGGTCCCAAAAAAAGATATATTGTAGGTAATGGATAATCTTGATTTGCTCTTAAATTTTTCAAATCTTCAACTTTTATATCTACTGAAAGGTTACTAATCATCCATTCACTATCAAACCGCACATAATATTTATACTGATTATAATATTTTTCTATAATGGGGCCTATGTACGTTTCATACTCATCCGTCAGCCTTATCATCACATAACTGTCCACTATTCCATCTTCCCCTCTTCATTCACTCTTCCCTGAACCTCGAATTTATGGGCTTCATCTTCATATCCTTTCGGATAAGCATACATCTGTACATAATCATAGGCATATCCTCTTCCACGGTAGGAGGCGATTTCAAATTCTTCCCCATATCGTTCTTCCAAATATGCAAGCACTTCTTCTTTTCGCCTGTCCTCCTGTGTTGGTCTCTCTTCCGCTGTAGCAGCTTCTTTTCTGTACTCTATGAGCTGATGGACCAATATTCCCCATATCGCAACTATCAGAATTAAAAATACTGCCAGTCCAACCCATAGTATCCAAAGCTTGTTCTTCTTTTTTTCCGGTTTCAATATTGCTTCATCTCCTCTTCATCAGACCGTTCTGCTTTTTCTGACAAAGTCTTCGTTTCTATACCTTCAGAAATAATCCATTATTTCTTATATGATTATAATCAATCTTCGTACAGCTCAATTCCATTTTATGGTACTTTAAAAATATCATTTTGTCAACGACTAAATTATCCTATTTTGCTCATACTTAATCTTCAAAATTAAATACTAATCAACGCATTTCCATAACTATATACTTTTTATAAGCATTTTTAATTTATAACCTTATATTAAAAAACACAGTATAGACATTTTTAAAGCTATACTGTGTTCTCATATCATTAAATTTATTTTATAAAAATAATTCCACCTCCCCTGTAAACCTGTCATTTTTGTTTGTATCATCTTTTATAATGAAATTAACAACTAAACAGGGAAAAATACATCCGTTTAATATAGATATACTGCTTAAGCTATATTTCATCACTAATAACTGTTTGCAAAGCCAACAAACCCGATGCAAGCATACGAACATCAAACAAGATGCGATGCAGAGCACCGGGGTATGTGACACTCGCGGCATTCGTCAAATGCTGCTTCACAGTGATTAACTCATTGCTCACGGGAATCAATTCTCACGAAGAATGAAAAAACCGATAAATCTCTTCAGCAACCTGTGGTGTAATTCCCTTTACACTCTTAAGTTCTTCCACTGTTGCGTTTTTGATTTTGTCAATCTCCTTAAAATGCTGCATCAAAGCTTTTCTCCTTGCCGGACCAACCCCATTGATATCATCCAGAATACTTTTTACCTGTTCCTTGCCCCGTAGCAGCTTGTGATAAGTGATTGCAAACCGATGTGCCTCATCCTGTAATCTGGTAATCATACCGAATACTTCACTGTTTTTGGGAAATGAAATTTCCTCATTGTTATAATAAAGCCCTCTGGTTCTGTGATTATCATCTTTTACCATACCGCACACAGGAATATGAATGTCAAGAGTTTCCAGTACCTTCAATGCAACATTTACCTGTCCCTTTCCACCATCCATCATAATGATGTCCGGGTATATGTTAAAACGCTCATCCGTAAAACGTCTGGTCAGGACCTCCTCCATACTTTTGTAGTCATCCGGTCCGCTCACAGTACGAAGCTTAAATTTACGATATGCATTTTTTCTGGCCCGTCCTTTTTCAAAGACCACCATAGATGCAACAGACTGATAACCGCTTGTATTGGATATATCAAATGCCTCTAACCGGTCTGCCTTCGGCAGTCCCAGCATATCTGCCAGTTCCTTTGCTGCACCAACGGTACGTGCCTCTTCCCTTTTAATCTTTTCCAAATCACGCGAAAGAACCACTGCAGCATTTTCCTTTGCCAGGTCGATCATCTTGGATTTCTCCCCTTTCATGGGCGTAATGATGTGCACTCTGCCGCCCCGGCGCTCCCCCAGCCACTGCTCCAGAAGTTCCTGATCCTCCACCGCAAATTCCGTCAGCAGTTCATTGGGCACAAACGGCGTCCCTGCATAATACTGCTTCACAAAAGCTCCTATAATCTGGGAACCTGTATCCTTTCCTGTCTGCTCCATATGAAAATGTTCCCTTCCAAGCAGTCTTCCGTCCCTGACAAAAAAAACCGAAACCACAGTCTCTTCATCTTTCCTTGCCATAGCGATGACATCCCTGTCAATTCCACTCGTCTTCACCACACGCTGGGAACCTGTCACATGCTTTACGCTCTCTATCAGATCCCGGTATTCGGCGGCCTCTTCAAATTCATAGGCGGTCGCTTTTTCCTTCATTTTATCTTCTAGTTCACGTAATACCTTTTTATAGTCTCCGTTCAAAAAAGCAAGCAGACGGTTAATCCTCTCTCCATATTCCTCTTTGGAAATATACCCCTGACAAGGTCCGGCACACTGTTTCATCTGATAGTACAGACAGGGACGCCCTTTACCAATCTCCTTTGGAAGTGATTTATTACAGGTTCTGATACCATAAAGTTTCTTTACCAGTTCAATTGTATCCTTCACTGCACCACCACTGGTATAAGGTCCGAAATATTTTGCTCCGTCTCTCCTCATCTGCCTGGCAAACAAAACTCTTGGAAAATCCTCCTGTACCGTCACTTTCATAAAAGGATAACTCTTATCATCTTTTAACATGGTATTGTATTTGGGACGATGCTCTTTAATCAGATTATTTTCCAATACCAGTGCCTCTAACTCAGAATCCGTTACAATATATTCAAAATAATGAATCAGGGTAATCATTTTCTCAATCTTCGGTCCCCTGTTATTCACCTTCCGAAAATAGGAACTGACGCGGCGTTTCAGGTTAATCGCTTTGCCCACATAAATAATCTCGTCATCCTCTGCATGCATCAGATAAACACCCGGCTGCTCCGGAAGCTTCTTCAATTCTTCCTTTAAATCAAATCCATCTTTCATACTATTTCCTTTTCTAAATCCTTGTTTATATTATGAAGTGACGCTTTCATGGCGTGTGATAACGGACGCAGGAATGTATGGATATAAAGTTCTACGAAAGACACGCTTTCGCTCTATATTCCAACGTAATGGTACATAAGAGGCTATCCTGCAACCAGGCTACCCTCTAAGTACCAACGTTTCCACAAGGTCTTTCTTAAGAACCCTATATCCATACATTTCTACTGTTCTCTGATATAATCAAGCCACCATGGAAGCTGTTTTCTGACACAATACACAAGAATTTCTGCCCTGCGGGCGGCACGGCTGGCATTGTGCAATCGTTACTTTATCAAATTACAAGTGTTTTTCTGATTCTTTTCGGTAGAAAAAGAGTGATTTGGTAAAGTTATATGTTCCAATAGAAACAGATGTCCACCGCCCCGCCGGAGGCGTATAAATCCTTGTGTTGATTTTACCATTAAACAGCTTTCAACATGAGCATTGAAAGTGTAAGCTGAGAAGGTATCATGGGATTCTAAGTGAAGGACTATCTCATTCGTCGGTACTTAGCTGTCAGGCTGCATAAAATGCAGCTGACTGCTTATGTACCGCTACGCATGAGATGGAGCGCAAGTGGAGACGAAACGTGAATCCCATGATATCCTCTCAGCGACCTTCCCCAGCCCCTCATGTTGAAAGCGTCCGTAAGATAAACAAGGATTTATTTTGAGGTTGCCCGTACATTCGTCTCAAACATCCTGCTATATCCCAGCCATTCCTCACCTTTGTCACTGCCTTCCTCCAGCATCTCTATAAATCCTTCCAGTTTTGCATCCGTATTATCTGCAAATGACAGTGCTACCGCCTCAACCAGAGCAGGTTTCTTTGGCGAACCATATTCCAGTTCCCCATGATGGGATAAAATACAATGCTTTAATTCATTGGCAAGCTTTGTGGGAAAACCTTCAATTTGTTTCATTTTTTCATCTAACATAATTGTGCCCGTCACAATATGACCGATCAGCTGCCCTTCATCCGTATAATCATTTTCCGGAAAAGAGGAAAGCTCACTCATTTTACCAATATCATGGCAGAGTGCCGCAGTGATAATCAAATCCCGGTTAATGACCGGATAGCTTTTTGCATAGAATTCACAAAGTCTGGCAACAGACAGGCTATGCTCCAGCAACCCACCCGCAAAATTGTGATGCATCGTCTTTGCTGCGGAATGCATCTTAAACGCCTTGATAAAATCTGCATCCTCGGTAAATATCATCTGCAACAATTTTAATAAATGTGGTTCTTTTACTGTATGTATCATAGTTACCAGTTCATCATACATTTCATCAGGATTTTTCTTGGAGCACGGCATATAATCTGTTGGATCATACTCTCCTTCTGCCGCTTTTCTGACACGTCGGACATTTAACTGCAATGCTCCCTGAAAACTGGTCACCTGTGCATCTACCTGAATATAATCCATAGACTCAAAGTATTCAATGCCATTGGACAAATCCCACACTTTCCCATCTACATATCCTGTCTTGTCATGCAGCTGCATAGAATAATAGTTTTTGCCTGCTTTCGTCTGTAAAGTTCTCTTTTCCTTACATAAATAAATAGAGGAAATCATATCTCCTTCTCGTAATTCTTTAATAAATCTCATACCTCTCTGGCGGAATGTTCCGCTCTCTCCTTTTCTATCTTTTCTCAGAATACTTTTGCTGATATGTATGTCTGTGTATTCTGGATTATTCCAACCATATTGCAGCAAATCATCCAATCTGTCCGCCTTCCCGATTGCTTTCTTTTGTCATGGTAAACACAAATTCACTGCCTGCACCTTCCGTGCTTATCAAATCAATATTTTCATTATGTGCTTTCACAATCTCTCTGGTGATGGACAGCCCAAGCCCGGTTCCCTGCTTATCCTTGCCTCTGGATGAATCCGTTTTATAAAAACGATCCCATACTTTATTCTGCTTATCTTTTTCGATTCCCGGACCTTCATCCTTTACCGATACAAACAGTTTTCCGTTTTTTTCATATACAGTGACTGTAATTCTTCCATTTTCCGGACTGAATTTAATCGCATTATCTATCAGGTTATACACCACCTGCCCAATCTTCATTTTATCTGCATAAACTATAGTGTCCTCTGCCGGACATTTCAACCTGAAATCTATGTTCTTCTCTTCGCAGATACCCTCTACCGTATTTCTGGTTTCCCTTATTACATCTACAATGTCAAAGCTCTGCCGTTTTAAAATCGGTCCGTAAGTATCAAAATCATTTAATTCCAACAAACCTGTCGTAAGCTTGGTCAGACGCTTTGACTCATTCAACACAATATTAAGATAACGGTTGTATTTTTCTACCGGTATCGTTCCATCCAGCATCGCCTCCAGGTAACCCTTAATGGACGTTAACGGCGAGCGGAAATCATGGGAAATATTAGCGATAAAATTTTTACGGTATTCATCTAATTTACTCAGCTCACTTGCCATATATTCCAGGGAATCCGAAAGCTCACCAATCTCATCCTTTCTTTTTACACCAGTCCGGACCTCAAAATTCCCTTTTGCATATTCCTTTGCAGTTCTATTAATCTTTGCAATCGGGCGAAGCACCGTTCCTGACAGATATGCCAGAACAATTCCCACTACCAGAATCATAACCAAAAACGGCATGTACATAATACTTAACATATCATCCTGCAATTCATCCAGTTCTGACATAGAAGTATGCAAAATCAAATATCCTTTCAACTCCTCTTCTGCCAAAATCGGAATCCCGATACTGATCATCGTCCCGTCAAAGATATCATAAAAATTACCTGTACGAGTAAATCCTTTTTTCAAATTAATATCCGCTTCTAAATTTTTTATATTCTTTGGAAGGTTATTAAGCCTATCCGGATTGGATGCTGCAATCAGATTTCCGTCATCTGCAAAATACCATACACTCGTTTTAATGGAATCTTCAAATTTGTTAAACCTGATTTGCAGATATTCCAGAGAAGTTACCCCCTGGATGTAAGAAGATATTGTCTGTTCCGATAAATAAGTCGCTTCATTAATCAAATTGTTCTGTTTTTCCGTAACCAAAGCACCCTGCGTTGCATAGGTTGTATAACTCGCCAGAATAATAAACAATCCTATCAGCAATGCGATGATAACAACGATAATTTTATCAAAAAATGTACGCTTCAATCTTCCTCACCCCAATAATCACACCTTAAATTTATACCCAATCCCCCAAACTGTTGCAATCGACCAGTTGCTTCCATCTTTTATCTTTTCCCTGATGCGTTTTACATGTACATCAACCGTTCTTGTATCGCCTATATAATCATAGCCCCAGATTCTATCTAAGAGCTGTTCTCTCGTAAATACCTGATTGGGACTGCTGGCAAGAAAGTATAACAGTTCCAGCTCCTTGGGCGGCATTTCCACCATAACACCATTATAAATAACAGAATATCCGGTAAGATTCACTGTGAGCCCGTCATATTCCACACATTCTCCCTGCTCCTTTTCCGAAACAGCCTTCTCTTCTTCGCCCTTTTGCTTCACACGCCGTAAAATGGCCTGTACCCTTGCCACTAATTCATTGGAATCAAAGGGTTTCACCATATAATCATCCGCACCAATTTTAAGGCCCAGCACCTTATCAAACACCTCACCCTTTGCCGATAACATAATGATCGGTACATCACTATTTTTACGGATTTCCCGGCACACGTCATACCCATCCATACCGGGCAGCATAATGTCCAGCAAAACCAACTGCGGCTGGTATGTCTTAAACTTTTCCAGTGCCTCCTCTCCGTTTGCTGCAATCTCCGTATCAAAACATTCCTTTACCAGATATAGAGAAATAAGTTCTGCGATATTTTCATCATCATCTACAATCAATATTTTCTTTTTATCCATTCCTGCCTCCCGTTCTGCCTGAATCATCTGTGTTATTTATTATTTCCCCCAATTATCTTATAAAGCAGCGGTCATTCATTTCTGCAAATCAACGAATCAAGCAGCCATACTCTGTTGCTCTGCTGCGGATATTTGACTATAATTCTACAATCGTAACACCCGCGTCACCTTCTCCAAATTCTCCCAGCCGGAAGGATTTGACGTATGACTGGCGTTTCAGATATTCATGAATACCCTTTCGCAATGCTCCGGTTCCTTTTCCATGGACAACCCGCACCTGATTTAAATGTGACAAACAGGCATCATCCAGATATTTGTCAAGTTCCATCACCGCCTCATCTACTGTCATCCCCAAAAGATTAATCTCTGGTTTTATGGTCTTTGACTTATTTACAGATGCTCTGTATTGTGCCGTCTTTTGCTGTTTGGACTGCTTCTTTTCTTCTTTGACGATTTCTACATCACTAATCTTCACTGTGCTCTGCAAAATTCCCATCTGCACCGTAAGCTCACCCTTTTGGTTTGGCAGGGATCTCACCGTGCCATCCAGATTTAAACTGATTACATGAACCGTGTCCCCCAGCCTGAAATCTGCGGGCTTATGTTTGGATTTCCTGTTTGGTGCTTTATACTCCAGCTTACCGTTTACCGCATTCAATCTGGCACGGATTTCGTCACGCCCCTTTTCCATCTCTTTGTTATTGGCAGTCTGCGGCTTTTTCTCCCAGTTATTATATTTTCGTATAGATGCATCCGCAAAAGATTTTGCCTCCTCTAAGATTTCCCTTGCCTCTTCTCTTGCATTACGCAGGATATCCTGTTTACGCTGTTCAATATGTGCATTCTTGGATGCCAGACGATCCTTTAATTTCTGAATCTCCTCCTTATTGGCCGCAATCTCTGCCTGCTCCTGTTCAATTGTACGCTTGGAATTTTCCAAATCTGCCAGTATAGTCTCCATGTCCAGTGCATCATGATCTATCTGGGACTTTGCACTGTCAATCACATGGTCGTCCAGTCCTAATTTCTTTGCAATCGCAAAGGCATTGGATTTGCCCGGTATTCCAATCAATAAATGATAGGTTGGGCTTAACGTATCCACGTCAAATTCACAGCAGGCATTTTCAATTCCTTCCGTTGTCATGGCAAAGGTTTTCAACTCACTGTAATGTGTTGTCGCCATGCACCGTATGTTCCGGTTATGCAGGTCATTTAAAATCGCGATTGCCAGAGCAGAACCCTCCACCGGATCGGTTCCTCCTCCTAATTCATCAAACAATACCAGAGTATCCTGATCCGCATGCTTCATAATATATACGATGTTGGACATATGGGAAGAAAACGTACTAAGGCTCTGCTCGATACTCTGTTCATCCCCAATATCTGCAAACACATCCCGAAACACGGAAAGCTTAGAGCCCTGAAATGCGGGAATATGCAGTCCCGCCTGCCCCATCAATGTAAACAATCCAAGGCTTTTCAAAGAAACTGTCTTACCTCCGGTATTGGGACCAGTAATGATCAGCATTGTAAAATCTTCACCCAGCCGGATATCAATCGGTACAACCGTATGCTTTTCCAAAAGCGGATGTCTTCCCTGTTTGATTGCCACGATTCCTTTATCATTAAATTCCGGTTCTGTTCCGTCATAGGATTTAGCAAATGCTGCTTTTGCAAAAATAAAATCCAGTTTTGTAAGAATCTCCACATCTGCTTCAATACTTTCCTTGGATAAGGCTACCTGTTCGCTCAAATTCGCCAGTATTTTTTCTATTTCCATTGCTTCCCTGGCTGCTAATTCTTTTAATTCGTTGTTAAGATTCACAACTGCCATAGGCTCAATAAAAAAGGTAGAACCGGTAGACGACTGATCATGTACCATGCCTGGAAACTGCCCCTTATATTCCGACTTTACAGGAATACAGTATCTCCCATTTCTCATGGTAACAATGGATTCCTGCAGCATACTCTGGTTAGTCTGCTTTGCAACAATACCATTTAACACATCATGCACTTTCCCGTTAACTGCCTTCATATTCCGCCGGATATCCTTAAGTACCGAAGATGCATCATCCGCTATCTCATCTTCCGACACAATACATCGGTTAATTTCTCTGGTCAAATGCTCCAAAGGCATCAGGCTTTCAAAATACCCTGTCAGAGAATCCTGTCTGGCATTTACTCCTGAATCATCCTTATCATGCATCTGCTCCCCATACTGTCTGGCATTCTCTGCCACCTTAAGAAGCTTAGCCACATCCAGTAATTCGCCGATGGAAAGTGCCGCACCTACCGCTGCACGTTTCATAGCTTCCCCAATGGGATAAACACCGGAAAAAGAAATCCCGCCCTGCTGATATACTCTTGCAAGTGCATCTCTTGTTTCTTCCTGATTCTTCTGAATCACCATCATATCCGTTGAAGGCTTTAACTTCTCACACATACGCTTGCCTGCGGGACAGGTGGCAAAACCCGTCAACTGTTCTATAATTTTATAATATTCCAATACTCTTAATGTCCGCTTATTCATAATACTTCCTAACTTTATATATTGTTACTTTTTATCCACTAAATATACAAACCTATCTTATCACATGGACAAAAAAAATAAAAGTGGCTTCGAATATTTACCCGTTTCCTAAACCACTTTTAATACATGTATTACCACTCATACCTATGAAGCTGTCCCTCCATCTCGAAGTTTTTAAATTCATTCTGCCTTAACGCCTCATATAACACGATTGCCACAGAATTTGATAAATTAAGGGAACGGATTTCATCCAGCATCGGTATCCTTACACAGGTATCTTTGTTCTCCAGCAAAATCTCTTCCGGTATTCCTGCACTCTCCTTCCCAAACATAATATAACAATCTTCCTCGTAATGTACATCTGTATAGGTCTGTTTTGATTTGGTCGTTGCCATATAAATTTTCGCCTTTGGATTCTTTTCCAGAAAATCCTCATAGCTTATATAGGTGGTTACATCCAGTTTATCCCAGTAATCCATCCCTGCACGTTTAATCATTTTGTCATTAATACGGAAGCCTAGCGGCTCAATCAAATGAAGCCTGGCGCCTGTCGCCACGCAGGTTCTTCCGATATTCCCTGTATTCGCCGGCATTTCCGGTTCATGAAGCACTATATTGAACATATTCTTTTCCTTTCCAAATATTCTTCTAAAAATCCCTGTTTGCACGAAAGCAATGAGCCATGCGTGGGAAAGAAAAATATGTTCGTTGGGAGCTGGCTCACATAAGAATATATTTTTCTGTTCCCACATAGGGCGAATGCCCGTGACCGATGCCTGAGACCTTGGAGAACGAAGTGCTCCTAGTTCGAAGGTATGCAAAGCTGATGAAGCGAAGCGTAATCGAGGCAGCACATGGCGTAATTAGTATTATATAATTGAAAAAACCAAGATATTCAAAGGTTATAAGGATTGCTTTTTAGGCTATACACGCTACGGGCCGCACAGGCTCGATTGCGCTTCGCTTCATCTCGCCCATGCAGCTGTCGCCAAATGGGAGAAATAACGAATACTCTTACATGAGCTAACTCCCGCCGAGTATTCGTTATTTCTCCCACTCGGCTCGTAGCTAAACAGGAATTTATTTCAAACTATCCTCTTCTACAGCAGCTTTCAGGGCCGTTCCTGTTATTTCTTCAAAAATCTTCATAAATTCTTTACCGGTAATGGTTTCTTTCTCAATCAGATATCCTGCCAGTGCATCCAATACGGATTCATTTTCTTTGATAAGATTGTAGGCTTTGTCATAAGATGCTTTCATCACCTCGCGGATTTCTGTATCAATCTCTGTTGCAGTGCCCTCAGAACAGTTCATAACCGAACGTCCATCCAGATAACGGTTTTGCACTGATTCCAGTGCCACCATTCCAAATTTATCCGACATACCATACATGGTGATCATTCTCCTTGCCATGTTGGTTGCCTGCTCTATATCATTTGATGCTCCCGTAGTAATAGAATCAAATTTAATTGCTTCTGCCGCACGTCCAGCCAAAAAGGTTACGATATCCGCTTCCATTTCTGCTTTGGAATTCAAATATTTCTCTTCTTCCGGCACCTGCATGACATAACCTAGAGAACCCATGGTTCTGGGGATAATCGTAATCTTTTGTACCGGCTCTGTGTGCTTTTGCAATGCAATACAAAGTGCATGACCGGTTTCATGATATGCAACAATTTCTTTTTCCTTTTTACTGAGAATCCGGTCTTTTTTCTCTTTTCCGGCAAATACAACCTCCACAGATTCAAACAAATCTGCCTGATTCACATATTCTCTTCCAGCCTTAACAGCTGCAAGTGCAGCTTCATTGATAATATTAGCAAGATCCGCACCTACTGCACCTGAAGTGGCCAAAGCGAGCTCTTTAAAATCAACTGTTTCATCCATCTTAACATTCTTTGCATGTACCTTTAAGGTCTCAATCCTTCCCTTTAAATCAGGTTTCTCCACAATTACACGACGGTCAAAACGTCCAGGACGCAGCAATGCTTTATCCAGTATCTCTGGTCTGTTGGTGGCTGCCAGAATTACGATACCCTTAGAAGTATCAAAACCATCCATTTCAGAAAGCAGCTGATTCAATGTCTGCTCTCTTTCCGAATCACCGCCGCCATATTTACTGTCCCGGCTTCTGCCGATTGCATCAATTTCATCAATAAAAATGATACAGGGTGCCATGGAATTGGCCTGTTTAAATAAATCCCTTACACGGGAAGCTCCGACACCCACATAAAGCTCCACAAAATCAGAACCGGAAAGGGAGAAAAACGGAACATTTGCTTCTCCTGCCACTGCTTTGGCCAAAAGTGTTTTACCGGTTCCCGGAGGTCCAACAAGCAGTGCCCCCTTCGGAAGCTTCGCACCAATCTCTAAATATTTTTTCGGATTATGAAGGAAATCCACCATCTCTTTTAAAGATTCTTTGGATTCTTCCTGCCCTGCCACATCAGCAAAGGTCACTCCTGTTTTCTTTTCAACATACATTTTGGCATTACTTTTGCCAACACCCATCATACCGCCGCCCTTGGACATGGAACGCATAAAAAGCCAGATGATCAGATAGAAAACCCCTATCATCAGCACCCACGAAAGGATATTGCCAATAATCGCTGCATTGCTTTCATCTACTGCGGTATAATCAAGCTCACCCTTTTCCTTTGCCGCCTCCAGACGATCTATCAGACTAATATCCGAAATGCGGATCGCATAATAACTTTTCTTCTTGGATGATTTCTTCTTCTCTCTTGGTGTAATATCAATCGTGGAACCATAAATCTTAACAGATTCCACTTCTCCCTTCTCCAGCATATCCAGAAACTGACTATAAGAAACCTCTTCCTGCTGGCTTGTCTGATATCTGCTGTATGCATAGAAAAACAAAAGCGTCAACCCAATAGAAACCACCAGCATAAAAAGAAAACTTCTATTAGGTGTCTTCTTATTATTGCTATTCTGATTATTGTCATTTTGTGGATTCTTATTTTCTTCCAAATTCTTATCCTCCTGTTATCTTATAATATACCAAAACTCTTCTGATATAAAACTTTCATATTTTTTAAACATTAATCTATACTGATTACGCAAAGTATATTATATCGGTTCTTCCCTAAATTAGCAATCGCATTTTAATGTAGATTCTGTGAAGTCACTTTTTGGTATATATGCACTTTTTTGGACAGAATAAATGAGAGGTTGCAAAACCTTATTTTTTGAATTGACTATCCCTCTTATTTCATATAAAATAAGTCATAAGTATGTCTTTGTATAAGAATGGATATCATTTCAGAAAAACAAACACTATGCAACAACCAAATTTACGGAGGAAAAATATATGGCAGTCAAGTATGTATTTGTCACAGGTGGTGTTGTTTCCGGCTTAGGAAAAGGAATCACAGCCGCCTCTTTAGGAAGACTTTTGAAAGCACGTGGTTACAAAGTAACCTGTCAGAAGTTTGATCCTTATATCAATATTGACCCTGGAACCATGAATCCAATCCAGCACGGCGAAGTCTTTGTAACCGATGACGGTGCAGAAACAGATCTGGACCTCGGTCACTACGAAAGATTCATTGACGAAAATCTTAACAAAAAATCTAATGTTACTACAGGTAAGGTTTACTGGAGTATTTTACAAAAAGAACGCCGTGGTGATTTCGGAGGACACACCGTACAGGTTATCCCTCACATCACCAACGAAATACAAAGCCGGTTTTACCGTAATCTGGATTCTGCCGAGACAGAATTTGCTATTATCGAAGTAGGGGGAACCGTAGGTGATATTGAAAGCCAGCCATTCCTTGAGGCAATCCGCCAGTTCCAGCACACTATCGGGCATGAAAACTGTATAATGATTCATGTCACCTTAATTCCATATCTACGGGCTTCCGGTGAGATGAAGACCAAGCCCACCCAGGCAAGTGTTAAAAATCTCCAGTCCCTGGGTATTCAGCCAGACATTCTGGTATGCCGTTCTGACTACCCGTTAGAAGACGGCATGAAGGACAAGATTGCCCTGTTTTGTAATGTACCAAGTGAAAATGTCATCCAGAATCTGGATGTAGACGTATTATATGAAGCTCCGCTTGCCATGGAAAAGGAAAAGCTGGCTGATGTGGTATGCAAATGTCTAAACGTAGATTGTAAGGAACCTGATTTGGAAGAATGGGTTGCCATGATTGACCGTTGGAAACACCCTGTCAAGAAAGTGAAAATTGCCCTGGTTGGCAAATATGTTTCCCTGCACGATGCTTACATCTCTGTTGTAGAGGCTTTAAAACACAGTTCCTATGCCTGCAATTCCGATTTGGAAATCATGTGGATGGATTCTGAATTGTTAAATGAAGACAATGCAGCGGATGAATTAAAAGATGCTGACGGCATTATTGTTCCCGGTGGTTTTGGTGACCGTGGCATTGAAGGAATGATCAGTGCCATCCGCTATGCCCGTGAAAACAATGTCCCATATCTTGGACTCTGTCTTGGCATGCAGCTCACTATCGTAGAATTTGCCAGACATGTATTAGGACACCATGACGCACACTCCAGTGAATTTAACCCCAGCAGTGTTCATCAGGTCATCCATATTATGCCAGATCAGGACGGTGTAACCGATCTTGGCGGAACCCTGCGTCTTGGAGCTTATCCATGTGTGTTGAAAGAAGGCTCTAAGTCCTATAATCTCTATGGCTCAAAGGAGATTACGGAACGCCACCGCCACCGTTATGAAGTAAATAACGATTATCGTGAAGCACTGTCTTCTCACGGTATGGATTTAGTAGGCCAATCACCGGACGGTCATATTGTGGAAATGATCGAGATTCCTAATCACCCCTGGTTTATCGGCACACAGGCACACCCTGAATTCAAGTCACGTCCCAACAAACCACATCCTTTATTCAAAGGATTTATTGCAGCTTCCCTTGAATATCAGGCTAAAAAGTCAAATACTCCGTAATAAGCTATGGGACATGACCTGGCTTCTTTTTAGCAGGATTGCCTCAAGGAGCAGAGTATTTGATCCTCCCAGCATTCGTCAAACGCTCATGCAAGCATGGCACCTGGCTCATTGCTCACAGAAATAAATTAAATGATGGATTATATATAACATCAAAAGGCGGCAGGGAATTTTCCCAGCCGCCTTTAAAGCTTTATGAAGCACTCTGTTCAGAAGATTCTTTCTTTTCCGCTTCTGCATCCCCGATATAGAGGAAGGTATTCCCCTGATCGATAAAGTGAATGTAAGAAATATCCAGATTCTTATAAGTAGTCATTCCGTTTTCCACTACATCTGCCTGATTTTCCAGTTTGAGGTCGGGATAGAAATCGGTCACCTCTTTTTCAAAAGCATCGTAATTATCCTTATTCGTAACTGCTTCTAACCAAAGCTTTTCAATGGCTTTTCCCTCCCATGTTATGTGAACGGTAACATTTATATCTTTAAAAGCTGTATTCAGCACTGTCTTACCATCATCAAATTCCGAATCATCATACTTATCACCAAATCTTTCTTTCAAATCATCATTTGTTGTCTTCATCGTAATATCAACAATGGGCATAATACTATTACTCTTGTTCCCACATCCCGTAATCACGCTGCAAGTTACCAATGTGATTGTCAATAAAATCATTATAGCTTTTTTCTTACTCATCTTTTTACCTCTGCTTTTTATCTAATGGTTTATTTTCTGCTTCTTATTCATTATAGTGATAGTCTGCCCTTCCGTCAACCAATTCACCATAATTTCACATAACAGACCCCCTTCATGCAAAAAAACTCCATGAGCAAAAGAGCATCAAATTGGTATCCCCAAAAGAAGGAATATCCAGCTCATTGTTCACAAAAACGAAAGGACTGCCACACCAGATTTTATTTTCCTCTTGCCGCCCAAATCTAACAACAAAGAAAATATTTCAAGTGCCACAGTCCTATCCCATTAATATAATTGATTATAAAATTTAACCCTCATAACTCGTCTCGCGAATCACTTTACGTACCGGAAGCACAAACGTTGGAGAAACCGACAGTTCATCAATTCCCATCTTCACAAACTGCTCGGTCAAAGTGGTATCTGCACCTAATTCTCCACAGATTCCAACCCAGCATCCCCCTTTATGCCCATTGTCGATAACCATCTGAATCATTCTGAGAATCGCAGGATGGTGTGAATCATATATATTATCAAGTTTCGGATTCTGACGGTCAATCGCCAGCGTATACTGCGTTAAATCATTCGTTCCTATACTAAAAAAGTCTACTTCCTTCGCCAGCAGGTCACTGATCATGACTGATGCCGGCGTTTCAATCATTATACCCAGTTCGACCTCACCGTACTCAACATTATTAGAATCTAATTCCTTCCTTACTTCCTCACAGATTTTCTTAATGTCCTGTACCTCTTTTACAGAAATAATCATCGGAAACATAATGGAAATGGTTCCAAATGCTGAAGCTCTATACAAGGCACGAAGCTGTGTTTTAAAAATCTCCACCCGGTCCAGACAAATACGGATTGCACGATATCCCATGGCCGGATTCTCTTCGTGCTCCATATTAAAATAATCCACCTGCTTATCTGCTCCAATGTCCAGAGTACGGATAACCACCTTCTTACCTGCCATATTCTGTGCCACTGTTTTGTATACCTGAAATTGCTCTTCCTCTGTAGGATAATTATCCTTTTCCAGATATAAAAATTCACTTCGGAACAGACCAATTCCCGCTGCATCATTAGCCAGTACATTTCCTACGTCTGCCACACTTCCTATATTAGCATATAATTTAATATGTCTGCCATCTACCGTCTCGTCAGGCTGTCCTTTTAATTTTAAAAGGAGTTCTCTTGCTTCCTCTTCCTTCTTTTTCTCCTCTATATATTTCTCCAAAGTTGCCACATCAGGATCCACAAAGAAAATTCCCTGTTTGCCATCCACGATAGCCATCTTGCCATTCCATTCCTCTTTGATATCAATACCAATTAAAGCCGGAATATTCATGGTTCTTGCAAGAATTGCTGTATGGGAATTGGAGGAGCCCAGTCTTGTCACAAATGCCAGCAGCTTGGTCTTATCCATCTGAACTGTCTCACTCGGTGCCAAATCCTCTGCAACAATAATAACAGGTTCTTCCCCTATATCACTATCACTTCCCCCTCCGGAAAGTACACTAATAATACGTTCTGAAATATCCTTGACATCTGCCGCCCTTGCCTTAAAATATTCATCTTCCATCTCAGCAAACATTACAGAAAAATTGTCACCGGTAGTGGCTACGGCGAACTCTGCATTCACCTCGTCATTACGGATAATGTTGTAAACAGAATCATTGTAGTCATCATCCTCCAGCATCATAGCATGGACTTCAAATATCATGGCATTAGCTTCCCCAACCTCTGCAACAGCTTTATCATGCAGTTTCCCTAGTTGTTCAATTGCTTTTGCTTTTGCCTCTTCATATCTGGCAACCTCTGCCTCAACATCCTCAACCTTACTTCTCTTCACCTGCTGCTGGTTTTTGGAATAAAATAAAATTCTGCCAATTGCAGTTCCTTTAAAAATAGATTTTCCTGTAAACTGTTCCATTATTAACCTCCTTCTATCTTACCCATTCTTAATACTCTCCGCGTATTGTGTATAAAAAGGGGCTTCCACACTAAACCTTATCATTCTTATTGCTACACAAATTCAACAAAGAATACTGCAACACATTCATTCCTGCTTATCCTTGTCAAATTGTTATAGCAAAAAGAGAGAATTTTCTTAGTGCGGCAGCCCCTATCTTCTGGTACAATCATAAGTAATTGACAGTCTGATCTGCCTACATTTTATCCTGAACGCTAAATTTCCTGACTGTCAACCTCTCCATCATCGAAAATCTACCTTACAAAGCCAGACACCCTGCCGCCCACGGCAGGAAATCCGGCCCTCACGGCAATCGCCAGATGTCTGCAAGCATCGCTATCTGGTTCATTACCAGTGGGAATAAAAATTATCCTGCATCAAACTATCAACAACTTAGTATTCATAGTACCCGATTGTAATCCAAATTGTGAATTATAAATTAGCTTTCATAAATTCTTCCATCTTAGCTATTGCTGCATCCTCGTCATCGCCTTCTGCCTTAATCACAACTTCTGCACCTGACTTGACACCGAGGCTCATAACCGCCATCAACTTGGTAGCATCCGCACTCTTACCGTTAGCTTCTAATGTGATCGTAGAAGAAAAATTCTTTGCTTCCTTCACAAGCATCCCCGCCGGTCTTGCATGGATACCAATTGCATCCGTAATAACATAAGTAAATTCCTTCATTCATCATGTCCTCTCTTTCTTGATTATTTTCATTCATGTGAGAACGATTACCCATTATATCCTCCCACATGCCAAATGGATGATTGATAATTCTTCCTTATCAATGGTGTTTTTATTATAACAAATGCACAAAACAAAGTCAATAATATAGTTGTTTTTTTCTTTTTTCCCGTTTTCTATCCTTTTGGCACTTCTCATATTTGTGCATTTTGCATCTCTTGCGGTATCGTTTTCACATTTTATTTTCAACTTTTTCCATACCTGTAATACTTATATTTCTGTTCTTCTCCCAAAAATATTGGAAATGCCGTAGGAATATATCTCCCTTCCTAAGTCCATAGTATTCTCAATCTTTTCTCTCTTATTCTTTCCCTCTGCCTCTTTTCTAAAAGTACAGGTAACGTTTCCACACTGTGCACAGTGGTCACATCCGCTTTCTTCCTTATTTTCCTTATATTCCGCTGTAAAAATCACACTCTTTAACGGATGAAGCATTCCCTGCTTCCATGCCACACCTGTCTTAGCCAGTATGTTCCAATCTGTTTCAACCCCCTCTATATCCTCTTCATCCAGAAAGTGATATTGCCCTATCCACTTACCCGTTTTTTGAAAAGAAAATATATTGATTTTTTCATATGCCTTTGACAAAAATTCCATCCCATAACATTCTATGCAATATGAAAGCAGTAAATGCTCTGCTGTAAGTTCCGCCAGTTTATCAAATGTAATCCCCAGTGTGACAACGCAACTAATATTCTGAGGCAGATAGCAAATACCTGCCTGTACTGTGATAAACTCCGACAGAAATCTTCCCACCGCCTCTGCCAGCTTCCTGTCTTTTTCATCAAAATGGTATCTTTTTATAAAATGTCCGATTTCCAATTCTTCATACTGAAAAGAAAACGTATAATTTTCTGTCTCCATCTTACTCTCCCTTTCCATGTATAAATATTCCAAAATAACATAACAGATGTTTACTCATTTTAAATCATCCATGATAATGATATCCTTTACATACTTTTCCTATAAAAGCGACATACTAATCCCATTCTTATTAAAATCGGAGGTTACTACATGGAATATTTTAATGTTTTTTATCAATCCCTGTTCTCTATTATCGCTTTGTTAATCCTGACAAAATTACTGGGATACAGACAGGTGTCCCAATTCAGTATGTTTGATTATATCAACGGCATTACTATTGGTTCCATCGCAGCAGAAATGGCAATCGACCTGGAAGGAAATTTCCTAAAACCCCTTCTTGCAATGGTGGTATATGCAGCCTTTGTTATCCTATTGTCTAAAATCTCACAAAAATCCATTACTCTCAGAAGATTAATCAACGGAAAAGCAATTACTCTTTATCAAAATGAAAAAATATATAATGAAAATTTGAAAAAAGCAAAAATGGACGTCGACGACTTTCTGGTGGAGTGCCGTGTAAACGGATATTTTGACCTGTCCCAGATTGAAAGTGCCATACTAGAGCCAAACGGAAAAATCAGTTTTCTCCCTGTTACGGAAGACCGCCCTGCTACACCAAAAGATTTGGGGATCAAACCTGCACAGGAAGAAATGTTTGCCAACATCATCATAGACGGGCATATCATGAAGGAAAACTTAAAACATGTCGGAAGGGATCAGAACTGGCTCAACCAACAGTTAGACGGACAAAATATCAAAAAACCGGAAGATGTATTTCTTGCCATCTGTGACAAACAGGGTAATTTTTACGCCTTTCCCAAAATGAATCACCTTGTGGACAAAGATATTCTTGGGTAACAGACTGCCAGTTCCATATTCAATCCAAATAACTTATGCCTCTTCCTCCGGATTAGAAGTTGCTGCAATAATTTCCTTAATAGAATGCTTCCCACCTGTTTTCTCTTCTTTTGCTTCCTCTGCTGCATCTTCCGCCTGCATCTCGGCAGCAAGCCTGCCTGCCTCAATCTTGGAATCTGCATAAGTGTTCTCATAACCAACCAGATGTGCCTCTTCTTCCGGGGTTTTATGTTCAGTCTCATTAAGATATGGCTTAAACACATGCCGGAAAATCCATGCCTGCAAATATGCCATCAAGGAAAAGCCGATAATCAGCACACTCACACGAGCAATATTCATCATATATACAGAAAATGCTACTGCTGCAAAAATAAACCATACCCCGATTGTTTCGGGCACATGCGTCATTACCATAGCAAGTGCATTCTTTATGGTCCCTCCTATTGTATTGGTAAATTTCGCCTGCAATGGCCATACATAAGTAAAAATCATTGCATACAATACCAGTAAAATCACACTGATTACCGTAAGTGGCTTATACATACTGTTTCCCGTAAGCTTCCACTGTGATACCCAATACCAGACATCTACGCTTAAAATAATACCTACCACCAACAAAAGCAGCCACATGATAACAGACTGTTTTAAATTATCCTTGAAACTTTTTTTATACATGTGAAAAATATATCCGTCTTCTCGGCTCCATGTATTAATCGCTACATAGTAAAGTGCCGTCAGTGCCGGACCAATCGTAACAATAGGAATGCAGCTTATCAGAAACAGTACATTCAATACAATCATATCTGCAATACGATTCATCAACTTAAAAAACGGATTGTCCTCATTAAATATTCCATCCAGCATAAATAAACTCCTTCAATATCCCTTTGTAATTCTATCAGAAAAATCTGACCTTTTGTTTATCTTTTCCCAATGATTATAATAGCCCACCTGTCCCTATTGTTCAAGTGAAAAATCAATGAACTGATTTATTTACGGCCTCAGGGCAAATTGCAGCTGATGACAATGTTATTTTCCCGTTTTTGCTTGACAAACCTTGAAAAAATACTACTATATTACATAGGTGTGTATTCACACAATTTTTTATTCAGAACAACGCGAAAGAAAGGAATATATATTTTATGAAAACACCATTTGTAACGAAAGAACAGCTTGATACAATCTGTACCCAGTATCCAACACCTTTTCACCTCTATGACGAAAAAGGAATCCGTGAAAACGCAAGAAAATTAAAGCAGGCCTTTGCATGGAATGATGGTTTTAAGGAATATTTTGCCGTAAAGGCAACGCCCAATCCAACTATTTTAAGGATTTTACAGCAGGAAGGCTGTGGGGTGGACTGTTCTTCTTATACAGAATTGTTAATGTCTGATAAATGTGGTTTTACCGGAACGGATATCATGTTTTCTTCTAACGATACCCCGGCAGAAGAATTCCGGATTGCTGCCGAGCTTGGTGCCACTATCAATCTGGACGACATCACCCATATTGATTTTTTAAAGGATACTATTGGCACACTTCCGAAACGTATTTCCTGCCGTTTTAATCCGGGCGGCAAGTTTGCTATTGCCAATACCATCATGGATAATCCGGGTGATGCCAAATACGGTATGACAAGACCACAGATGGCAGAAGCTTTCCAAAAACTACAGGAATACGGCGTAGAAGAATTCGGTATCCATGCCTTCCTTGCAAGCAATACTGTGACCAATGATTATTACCCTACGCTTGCAAAAATACTATTTGAGACAGCAGCAGCATTAAAAAACGAAACCGGTGCACACATTACTTTTATCAATCTTTCCGGCGGTATCGGCATCCCTTATACACCAGACAAACAGCCAAATGACATTCTTGCTATCGGTGAAGGTGTCCGCAAAGCTTATGAAGAAGTATTAATCCCTGCCGGGATGGGAGACGTGGCCATTTACACGGAACTTGGTCGTTTCATGCTGGCTCCATACGGTCATTTAGTAACCAAAGCCATACACGAAAAGCACACCCATAAGGAATATATCGGGGTTGATGCCTGTGCCGTAAATCTGATGAGACCTGCCATGTATGGTGCCTATCACCATATTACCGTAATGGGAAAAGAAAACGAACCTGAAGACCATGTATACGATATAACCGGATCTCTTTGTGAAAATAATGACAAATTTGCTATTGACCGCAACCTTCCAAAAATTGACATGGGAGATATTTTGGTCATTCACGATACCGGTGCACACGGTTTTGCAATGGGATACAATTATAACGGTAAACTGAAATCCTCCGAGATTCTTTTAAGGGAAGACGGCAGCACAAAGATGATTCGTCGTGCCGAAACTCCAGAAGATTATTTTGCAACCTTAGACGGTTACTGGGACGTATCACTATAAAATGGTACTGATATAAGAGAGAGGAGATTAATATGGCAAAACGGCTTACCATGATGATACTTCGCAACATTCTGATTGTACCATATATATTTATTACATTGATGTGGTATGCCAGATCCACCAAAGTAAGCGAAGAAAAAAAATATGCCCTAATCCGTAAGATAGGCCGTCATGGCTGTAAATGCGGAAATGTTACCGTACACGGATATGGTTTTGACAACCTGCCAGCACAGTCCGGTTACATTATGTATCCGAATCATCAGGGATTATTTGATGTAATGGGATTGGTTTATCTAAATCCCTATCCGTTCGGAGTTGTCATTAAAAAAGAAGCCTATAATGTATTCTGCCTGCGCCAGCTGATCCAAACTCTTGGCGGTCTTTTTATGGACCGTGAAGACATAAAGCAGGGACTTCAGGTTATTAATGAGGTAGCCCGTCAGGTTAAGGAAGGACGCAATTTTCTAATCTTTCCCGAAGGTACCCGTTCCAAAAACGGCAATCAGCCGGGGGAATTTAAAAGCGGCAGTTTCAAAGCGGCGACAAAAGCCAAATGCCCTATCATACCGATTGCAATCATTGACTGCTATCTTCCTTTTGATACCAATTCCATCAAACAGGTGGATGTACAGATTCACGTCCTCCCCCCTATTCCTTACGAAGAGTACCATGGTATGAAAACTGCGGCAATCGCAGATATGGTAAAGGAGCGTATAGAAAAGGTAATCAAAGAAAATGAACACAATTTTAACTAAAAGCGTACACAAACTGATCAGTCACAGCCGCTTAACCCATGAGGAATTTACTGTTCTGTTAAAAAATAATTCTGAAAAACTAAGAGAGGTTCTGGCGGCGGCGGCTAACGAAACCAGACAAAAATACTTTGGCAACCGGATATTCATCCGGGGGCTCATTGAATTTACGAATTACTGCCACAATAACTGCTTCTACTGCGGAATACGTTTTGGCAATAAAAATATCAAACGTTACCGCTTGGCACATGAAGAAATCTTATCATGCTGCCATCAGGGATATCTTTCAGGATTCCGCACATTTGTCCTGCAGGGAGGTGAAGATTCTTTTTTTACAGACGAGAGAATGATTGAACTTGTAACAGATATCCGGAACCGTTTTCCTGACTGTGCCATTACCCTTTCCTTAGGGGAACGAAGCCGGAACAGTTACCAGAAACTCTTCACTGCCGGTGCAGACCGCTATCTGTTAAGACACGAAACTGCCGACGAATCCCACTATAGTATGCTGCACCCTGACTCTATGTCCTATAAAAACCGTATGAACTGCCTTAAAGCGTTAAAGGATATCGGCTATCAGACCGGCTGCGGATTTATGGTAGGCTCTCCTTTCCAGACAACGAAAATGCTGGCGGCCGATTTATGTTTTATTCAGGATTTTCGTCCGCATATGGTAGGAATCGGACCGTTTATTTCCCATCATGATACGCCTTTCTCCGACCGAAAAAACGGTACTTTGGAAGATACCCTGCTGCTTATCAGTATTTTACGGCTGATGCTGCCTGCTTTACTGCTCCCTTCCACCACTGCTTTAGGGACTATTGCAGAAAATGGAAGAGAACTAGGCATTCTGGCTGGAGCAAATGTCATCATGCCAAATCTGACACCCGCCAATGTCTGTAAACAATACAGTCTTTACAACAACAAGCCATGTACCGGGGAAGAAACCTTGCAGGGACTACAGCATCTCAAAGAACATATGAAAAATATTGGTTTTCAAATCACTGTTGACCGGGGTGACTATCCAGAATCCACTATTGCACCCATTAAATAAAAGAAAGAGGGACAACCATGTACAATCCAAAATCACTAAAAGCAGAAGAATTTATCGATCATCAGGAGATATTAGATACTCTGGCTTACAGCGAATCTCATAAAAATGATCGAAAATTAATATTGCAGATTCTTGAAAAAGCAAAAAAACGAAAGGGGCTTTCCCATAAAGAAGCTTCTGTCTTATTAATGTGTGATAATGATGAATTAAACACTCAGATTTTTGCACTGGCAAAGCAGATCAAAAAGGATTTTTATGGCAACCGTATAGTCATGTTTGCCCCTCTTTACCTGTCTAACTACTGTGTCAACGGCTGTATTTATTGTCCATACCACTCCCAAAACAAACATATTGCAAGAAAAAAACTAACACAGGAGGAAATTCGCAAAGAAGTAACTGCCTTGCAGGACATGGGACACAAACGACTTGCCATAGAAGCCGGAGAAGACCCTGTCAACAACCCCATTGAGTATATTTTAGAATGTATCGATACCATTTATTCCGTACACCATAAAAACGGCGATATCCGCCGTGTAAACGTTAATATCGCCGCCACCACAGTAGAAAACTATACCCGGTTAAAAGATGCGGGAATCGGAACTTATATCCTTTTTCAGGAGACTTATCACAAGGAAAGCTACGAAAAACTTCACCCTAACGGTCCCAAACACAATTATGCTTACCATACAGAAGCCATGGATCGCGCTATGGAAGGCGGTATTGATGATGTGGGACTTGGTGTACTGTTTGGCTTGGAATTGTACCGTTATGAATTTGCAGGACTCCTCATGCACGCAGAACATTTAGAAGCTGTTCACGGAGTCGGCCCCCATACGATCAGTGTACCCAGAATCCGCCATGCAGATGATATTGACGCCACTGCTTTTGACAACGGTATCGATGATGACACCTTTGCTAAAATCGTTGCATGCATCCGTATCGCAGTACCATACACTGGTATGATTGTCTCTACAAGGGAAAGCCAGGCATGCCGGGAAAAAGTTCTCCAACTGGGCATTTCCCAAATCAGCGGAGGATCCAAAACCTCTGTCGGCGGCTATTATGAAAAAGAACCGGAGGATTCCAAGTCCGAACAGTTTGATGTAAATGATAACCGAACCTTAGACGAAGTCGTCAAATGGCTGATGGAAATGGATTATATCCCCAGCTTCTGTACTGCATGTTACAGGGAAGGACGTACCGGCGACCGCTTCATGAGCCTTTGCAAAAGCGGAGAAATTCAAAACTGCTGTCTTCCTAATGCTCTCATAACTTTAAAAGAATATTTAGAAGACTATGCCTCTCCGGAAACCGCATACATCGGAAAAAATCTGATAAAAAAAGAATTGGGGAATATCTCCAATTCTAATGTAAGAGAAATCGTAACCAGACAGCTTATGGAAATCCAGTCCGGCAAACGGGATTTCCGCTTCTAGTACAACGAATATTAAGATGTCCTAACACAACAGAGAAAATACTAACAAGCCTCTTCTATCAGCGTGACAAACTCATTTGCCGGTATTGCTTTGGAATAATACCAGCCCTGTAAATAATCACAACCAATACCTGCAAGATGAGCCCGCTGTTCCTTTGTCTCTACTCCCTCAGCAACAATCCGCACCTGCAGTTCCTTTAGCATACCTACGGTGAACTTTAAGGTAATCCCTGCCCTTTCATTTTCAAAAGCATCCCATACCATAAGCTTATCCAGCTTGATAATCTTAAATGGCAATTGATGCAGATAGCCAAGAGTCGAATAACCGGAACCATAATCATCCAGCGAAAACGAAATCCCTTGATTATGAAGTTTAGCAATATTCTCCTGTAATATCGCAATGGAGTTTGCTGCTACAGTCTCTGTCACCTCCAGATTAATCTGGCTTGGATCAACATGGTAGTATTCCATGATATCTATGAGATTTTCTGCAAACCCCTGCTGCATACACTGTACCACAGACACATTTACTTCTATATACTCAATACTGGTATCCTTTAAATTATGTTCTGATATAAATCTGCATACTTTTTCAAAAATCATAGTACCCATCTTAACAATCGTACCATTTTTTTCCGAAATCGGTATAAATACTTCCGGAGAAATATTACCCAGAGAATCATCATGTAAACGCACTAAGGCTTCAGCCGATGTATAACACTGTTTTTCCACATTATAAATTGGCTGATAATACACTTCTATCGTATCTCTGTCAATCGCCAGTTCTATTGCCTTCTCTATCGCCTTTTCCTTACGAAGTGCCTGTAAATCCATATCCTTTGCAAAAACGATAGAGCCTTTTCCCTGTGTCTTTGCCGATAAAACAGAATAGTCTATAACATCTACAAGTCCTTCCATCATAACTCCATCTTCAGGATAGGACACACAGCTAATCGTCGTAGACAGCATTACCGATACATCTTCTGTAATCCATGGATGGCGAAATCTTTCACTAATTGTCTCCAACACCGTATGTAAATCCACATCGCCTCTTTTAATCTGCAAGGCAAACTGATCTGAACCATATCTGTATACCTTTCCTCTTGATGATACAGTTGTCAGGAAATGTGCTACCTGTATCAGCATCATGTCTCCGGTGGTAATACCAAACGTCTTGTTGACAAATTTGAAATCGTCCAGTGCCAGCACCACCAAATCAAACTCTTTCTTTTCCCCTATGTCATTCCGTAATAACTCATCCATCATATTACGGCTCAATACCTGCGTATTGCTGTCTAACATATCTGCGGGATTCTGTGCCACAAGATAAACCACCAAAAGAGAAACCGCTATAATAAAATCTATAAACACACTGTCCAGAATATAGTACTGCACAACCACCGATACGCCCACCGTAACTGCCAGCAATGCAACCATAGATAATTTACCAAAAGACATCAGGCGTATATGCATGATTGCATATATCAGTCCGAACAGCATACAATAAAGTACCATTCCACCCAAAACACCAATCATATCCGTCTCTTGATAACCGTATTGATTATCAAACACATATAAATCCTGTTTAATAAAATTCTTAATAATCATTACACCATAAACAATAATCGGTGCCATAAATAATATTGTCACAATCTTATCTTCTTTGAAGCTTTTTCCCGACCAGACTATCATATAATACATAAAGGCAATAGGCACTAAATATTGCAATGCAAAAAATATATCCATCAATACAATACACAAGAGATTGGGCTGGCTTGCCGGTCCTGTCATCATATTTCGCACAGCAATATTACAAAAAATCGCAATGATTTCCAACCCCGTCATAGTCAAAAATATGTGGCTTCTCTTAATAGACACACATTGTTTTGATGCATATAACACTATAATTACAAATAGTATTACCAGTGCACTGATATCAAAGTCTACATTCCACCGCATTATCCGTTCTCCCCCCATCATCATATCTCAAACTCGTGCTGCCGTATATCCTGTATCTTTCCTGCTATATATCATCTGCTGACCTATTGCTGCGGAATCATTTCCAAATTCAAATCCACAGACCCCGAAATTCCGGGAACTTCTCCATTTTCAGTATATTGCCAGATAGAAAATTCATATGGCCAATCCGGTTCATCTGCATATTGTGCAAACCAGACTGGATACTGATAAATCGTTTCCAGATCAAGATATAATGCATAATACATCCGGTTTGTATACATCATTGCCGGATGACCGGCTGCTTTAATCGTTTCTAAAAAACCAAGTGCTGCCTGTGTATGCTGCTCGGCAGACATATCATTAGTTCTGGCATCCTCTGCCATCGGATCCTCTCTGTCGAGTACAATCGGATAAGACAAAGCGTAATCCCCTAACTGGCTCAGCACAAAATTAGCCTCTTCTACACCTTCCTCATAAGTAACGGCCTGTGAATAAAAATATACACCTACCGGCAATCCTTGTGCTGTCGCACCAGCCATATTAGCCGAATAATATGCATCTGTCGCAAGATTCCCACTGGTATATCCACGATAACCCAAACGAATAATCGCAAAATCCACTTCTTTGGCAGCCGCTTCCCAATTGATCACACCCTGATGCTCCGATACATCCACACCGATTTTCTTCGCAGAACCATCTTCTGTTACATAATTTTTAAAAATCCCATTGCTTTGTAAATTTGAAAAATCCCACTCATGCCGTTTGATATTGGCACTAATCTTAAGCTTATGCACCTCTCCAAATTTATCTGTAACCATGATATAGCTGGCATGCATAAATCTATCGTAATTCTCTGCACTCATTGCAGTAATATTGTCATTGTGATATCCGGGCAATGCAGATGTATTCATTGTAAAAGGCTGACCTTTTCCATAATACTTCCTCTGACAGCCACACATAATAAATGCTATGCAAATCAAAATACACACTAAAATAACATATTTTTTCATTTGTAACTCTCCAATCTGTCTTCTTTCTACTATACTATAAATTCAACATTCATTCAATCTATTTTGTAAAATAACTCCCCATTTGTGCATAATGTAAAATTTACAGAAAATTTTTTAGAAAATTTTACCCTTATTCCATTGACTTCCATTTTTAATAATGATAAACTAGTCGTGTATTTATATAGTGTTAGACGATACCAACTCTTCTCGCTCTGTTTTGGTATTCATATTACCTCTATGATACGCGCAGAAAAATCACCTGTTTTTAGCAATGATTTTTCGATGTTGATTTATGAATCATAGATTCATAATACACTTAATTTAAAGGAGGTACTTTTTATGAACAAAGGTACAGTAAAATGGTTCAATTCAACTAAAGGATTCGGTTTCATTACCAATAGCGAAACTGGCGAGGATGTATTCGTACATTTTTCTGGCATCGTAGCAGAGGGTTTCAAAACTCTTGAAGAGGGTCAGTCCGTAGCATTTGATATTGAGCAGGGTGCTAAGGGTGCACAGGCAGTTAATGTAACTGTTGTAGCTTAATCTTAGCATAACAAAAAGCTGTCAGTTATTCGTTTTCTTAACTGAAAACAAATAACATGACAGCTTTTTTATTGCCACAAAACTTATCAATATTATAAGTGTAACACTCTTTCCCTAATTTCCTGCGTACGTCCCTGATTCCAAAACTGCGTTCCAATATATCCACAGGTACGCCTTGCCACATTCATGGTATCTTCATCGGTATTACCACAATTCGGGCATTTCCAGATTAATTTGCCCTCTTGATCTGAATCAATCTGCACCTCCCCGTCAAAACCACATTTCTGGCAGTAATCACTCTTGGTATTCAGCTCCGCATACATAATATTATCATAAATATGCTGCATAACGGAAAGTACTGCATCTATATTGTTCTGCATATTCGGAACCTCAACATAACTGACTGCCCCACCGGGAGACAGCTCCTGAAATTTGGATTCAAAAGACAGCTTTTTAAATGCATTAATCGGTTCCGTAACATGAACATGATAACTGTTAGTGATATAATTCCTGTCTGTCACCCCTTTAATCTTGCCAAAACGCTTTTGCAGACATTTTGCAAATTTATAAGTTGTAGACTCCAATGGTGTTCCGTAAATGCTAAAATCAATATTCGTTTCTGCTTTCCATTTTGCACAGGCATCATTTAATTTCTGCATCACTTCCAGAGCAAACGGTGTTGCCTCCGGATTGGTATGGGATAATCCCGTCATGCATCTGGTACATTCACAAAGTCCCGCATACCCCAAAGAGATAGTAGAATACCCATTATAAAGTAGTTTATCAATGGTCTCACCCTTCTTTAATCTGGCAAGAGCGCCATATTGCCATAGAATAGGTGCAACATCAGAGGGGGTTCCTTTTAGACGTTCATGCCTGCACATCAATGCTTCATAACACAGCTCCAGCCTCTCATCTAATATTTCCCAGAATCTCTCCATATCGCCTTCCGAAGAACAAGCCACATCCACTAGATTCAAGGTTACCACTCCCTGATTAAACCGTCCGTAAAACCGAGGCTTATCTTCCTCATTGTGATACACTGTTAAGAAAGAACGGCATCCCATACAGGGATAACAGTTTCCATCTTTCAGATTCCTCATTACTTTTTCCGAAATATAATCCGGCACCATACGTTTTGCCGTACATCGGGCAGCTAATTTAGTAAGTTCCCAGTATTTCGTTCCTTCTTTTACATTATCTTCTTCCAATACATAAATGAGTTTGGGGAAAGCAGGTGTGATATAAACGCCTCTCTCATTCTTTACACCCAATATTCTTTGCTTTAACATCTCCTCTATTACAAGTGCCAGATCATCTCTGGTACGACCTTCTGGTACTTCATTCAAATACATAAATACTGTTACAAATGGTGCCTGCCCATTTGTTGTCATCAGAGTGATTACCTGATATTGTATCATCTGTACTCCGCGCTTAATTTCTTCCTTTACTCTCAATTCTGCAATTTTAGCAATCTGCTCTTCATCAATGGAAAGTCCTGCCTCTTCATACTCTTCCTTCACCATTTTTAAATATTTTTTACGGCTCACATCTACAAAAGGTGCCAAATGGGAAAGCGTAATGCTCTGTCCACCATATTGTGAACTGGCAATCTGAGCAATACTCTGTGTCGCAATATTGCACGCAGTTGAAAAACTCTTTGGACGGTCTATCATCGTCTCACTGATAACGGTTCCGTTTTGCAGCATATCTTCCAAATTCACAAGACAGCAGTTATGCATATGCTGTGCAAAATAATCTGCATCATGAAAATGAATGATACCTGCCTCATGAGCCTTCACAATCTTCTCCGGCAGCAGAAAACGCTTTGTAATATCCTTACTGACCTCTCCCGCCATATAGTCTCTCTGCACACTGTTTACAATGGGATTTTTATTGGAATTTTCCTGTTTCACTTCTTCATTATTACATTCAATCAGGCTCAAAATCTGCTCATCTGTCGAATTCGCCTTACGAACCAGTGCTCTCTTATAGCGGTAAGTAATATATTTTCTTGCCACTTCATGTGCCTGAATCTCCATAATCTCATTTTCAACCAAATCCTGAATCTCTTCTACACTAAATGTACGGTTCATGCTGCTACAGGTAAGCGTAACCTTCTTTGCAATCTCTTTAATCTGTTCTAAAGTAAGGCGGTCCGTCTCTACAACCTCCTTATTAGCTTTTTCCACTGCGGCAACAATTTTTGATATATCAAATGCCACTTCTGTTCCACTACGCTTAATTATCCTCATATTTTCTCTTCCTTCCTGTATTACAGCCAGACAGACCAGTCAGCTGCTCATAACCGTACTCTGCACCTTTGTGCAAATAATGTGCCGACATTTTCTCTCCGGCACAACATCTTGTGTTATTGTAAATCACTTTATCCTAAAATGCAAGGATGGATTTCCGAACGCTGTGACAGAACATAACGCAATCCTGTCGTTCTTGTATATATTGCACAATCTTTTTCAGCACAATGTCAATTTTTTGCACAAAAAAAGAAACCGTCCCATTTCAGCATTCTCTGCCTGATGGGACAGTCCCTTCTGTCATTCCTTTACACAAGCCTCAATCATAACCGCCGCTTTTTCAATTCCAACCTTGCTGCTGTTTATACAAAGGTCATATCCTCTGGAATCTCCCCATTTAAAATCCGAATATCTGTTATGATAGGCTCTTCTCTTTACATCATGCCGGACCATCTTAAAAGATGCTTCCAAATCAGATAACTGATATTCTTCCTTAATATGGGAAATCTTATCGTCCTTATCTCCCAAAACAAACACCGACAATAAGCCTTCCCTGCCTTTTAAGGCTGTCTCTGCACACCGCCCCACTACAACGAAAGACTCTCCATTATCTGCCTTTTTTTGAAGGTACTCAAACTGCATTTCCACAAGAATCTCTTCCATGGAATTCGAATGTTCCCCCACACTTCTGGTAAACATGAAATTCCTGGGCTTCTCATCAAACTTTTCAAGATGTTCCACTTTTATGTCCTTTTCTTTTGCAATACCTTCCAGAATATTTCTGTCATACAGGGGAATTCCCAAATCCTGTGCAACTTTCTTAGCTATGATATGTCCTCCGCTGCCAAACTCACGACTGATTGAAATTATAATTTGTTTTGCCATTGTGCCATCCTCCTCCAATCATTATAGTTTCATCATGCCTGCCACCCTTACATCATCTCTTCCAAAAACCACTGCATAATCTATATTTATTATATCGTTTTTTGCCATAAAAAGCCATACTAAAAAAGAGTTTTCGCAAAAAATTCATACCCACTTTGGCTCTGATACTCTTACACAGATTAACAATATCTTACAAAAATGAGAACCATGGAAATCAATACAACTATAATAGTAGCAGGTGCCGCAGTCTTACAATATTCACCCCATCCAATCGGATGACCGTTCTTTGCTGCCACGGATGTTCCGACTACATTAGCTGATGCCCCAATCGGAGTTGCGCTTCCACCAATGTCCGTACCCATGGAAAGGGCCCAGGCAAGTACAGACAAATCCACATTCGTTGCCGCAGCTAAACTCTTAATAACCGGTATCATAGTAGCGGCAAAAGGAATATTGTCCACAAAAGCACTGGCTACGGCAGATACCCAGATAATGATAGCAATCATTATTTTTGAATTACCGCCGCTTACTTTACCGATAAAACCTGCAATCAATTCCAGAATGCCGGTCTGCTCAAGCCCGCCTACTACCACAAATAAGCCAATGAAAAACAACAATGTCTTATAATCCACCTTTTTAATCAGAACAATCGCATCTCTGCCAGATGCTGCCAGAGTGACAATCGCAACCACCGCACCGATAAATGCCACTGTCAGATGAGTCTGAGCATGGGTAATCAGCATTACTACCGCACATGCGAAGATCACACTGCTAATCACAAAATCCTTTTTATTAGTAATCGCCTCTTTCGGATCCGGAATCGTTGAAGGATCTATCTCCTGCCCTTCTTCCTGTGTTAATGCTTTGCGATACACAAGAAAGAAATACAGAATAACAACTACCAGTGCAGCACCTGCAATCACTCCGGTATTAGTCAGGAAATCACTAAACGCATACCCCAGTGACGTTCCGATAATAATATTAGGAGGATCACCACACATAGTTGCCGAACCGCCAAGATTGGCACAAAAAATTTCAGACAAAATCATGGGAACCGGATTAATTTTGAGAAGCTTCGCCAATTCCACCGTAACTGCCGCCAAAAACAGAATAACAGTTATACTGTCTATGAACATCGATAATACTGCGGACATTACCATAAATACTATAAATAACGGTATCGGCTTGTAATTTACCAGCTTTGCCAGTTTCATACACAGCCACTGGAAAAATCCTGCCTTGGCCATTCCCTCTACCATAACCATCATACCCGCAATAAATATAATCGTAGCCCAGTTAATGCCGGAAGAGGATTCCGATGCTTCCCCCGCCGCATACCAGAAATCCAGCGTAAATATCCCGGATATGTTCAATGTCTCCACAATTGCACTCATACTGTGCATTCCTATTCCAAACACCAGTATAAGTGTTAACAGTCCACATGCTAATGTAATGATCTGACGTTCAATCTTATCCATTACAATCAGTAGGAACATTGCCACAAAAATCAACACTGCTAAAATTTGTGCAACCATTTTTCTTCCCTCCTGCTCTTTCCGCCTCTCTAATTTTTATTCATTAAAAGCGGTATTTATCCGTTTCTTATAATAGCACTTGGTATAAAAGAAATAAACAGTCACACTTCATAAGATTTTCACTTTTTTTATTAATTTTTTATACAAATAAACGAAAAAAAGGCTGTTGCAGTCAAGACTTTATTCTTTACTGTAAATACCCAGTAAAAAATAAATATCCTTAATGCAACAGCCTGTTTCTTCAACTATTTAATGCCGGCGACCGGAATCGAACCGGTACGGGAGTATAAGTCCCGCAGGATTTTAAGTCCTGT
>JAAGKN010000851.1_pt1 | contig 62753 bp, 47 predicted proteins | sample 6206371 | NCBI WGS metagenome assembly JAAGKN01 (sample SAMN11533720, study PRJNA540317) | gut metagenome | isolation source: fecal pellets from male and female animal of same cohort | host: Peromyscus leucopus | place: USA:CA | collected 2017 | reverse complement strand
TTACTCAGTTTGGAGGTTTTATTATTGCCAGAAAAAAGAAGGTCCATAAAAAGTAGCAATGAGGAAATGATCATTGACAAAAATGTATAGAATTCGGGGGAGATGTGGTATATCAGCCTTAAAAGTGAAAAGTGATTGTGCTGTTTAAGAAAATTAGATATGATGTAGAAGAGATAAGTTTTGTTTGAAACCATAAGTTGTCTAGTATAGAAAAACTTATATTAGGTAGCCCATGGTTTCAAACGATTTATTTAATCAAAAAATTTTTCGGTAATTTGTGCACCTATTATTTGGAAGTATCTAGGAAGTACATTGCTGATAACGCCATCTTTTTTGACCAGTCTTATGACGTTGAATCCCCTTGAAGAATCTTCGGATCGGCTGGATGAAGCAAGCCTTACACAAGGCGCTGAAATGCATTCGGCATGATTACTGTATCTTCCACCGTTGCCGTTTAATTCTGTCATTTTATCTATACTATGCCTGTGTCCATATAAAATTAGATTTATGTGGTTGTCCTCTATAATGGTCTGGAATTTGCTCCAACTTTCTTCACCCCGGCGGTTATCTTTCCTGAAAAAACTAGGAGGGTTATGCATTATTAAAATATTATATATATTTTGGTCATCTACTTTTAACTTTTTCTTACAACTTAGTTCATCATCATTCAAATCAGATAAGTCAGAGTAAAAATTATCAAAACGATTTTCACAGCTATTACTGCTTATTTTATATGCTGAGTTTAGGAGGACAAACCGTATTCCCCAATCACTGAAAATACTATTCTCGTGTACAGCTTTTTCCATAAATGATAACCATTCTTTATTTTTAGTGATTGAGGACGCAAATTGCATAAAATTATAAAATCCTAATTTTTGGTTATCATCTCGTTTTTTTGCAGTTTTTGTAAATTTATTAGCTTCTTTAGCATTAAATACAAAATCATAACAGTCTGAAGCAGCAATTGATATATCATAATCATGATTTCCCGGAACAATAATAATTTTATTTCTTAGTTCATCGGGTAAATTTCTTTCAGTGCTTATATTCCATAGTTCTTTAGACAGACTTTCAATCCATGTAGTGGCGATTTTATATTCATTTTTTTTCCCAGTTTCAGCTATATCACCAGATATGACCATGATGTCGGGCAAAATATCATTGTCATTTAGAAAACTTGCAATTCTTTTATAATCATTGACGGCAGCTCCCGAAATATTTCCGCCAAATTGCAGGTCTGAAATATGCAGAATATCAATATAATCTTTTCCATTGTCAACAAGTAAGTTATTATATTTACAAAATTTATAAAAAATCTTTTTGGATAGCTGTTCATTTGCCCCTTCTTGGTTAAAAGAATTCCAGGCAATTACAGAGATAACATTTTTGAAATCAGGTACGCGCAATATATATTCATTAGGATCGCCGTTTTCGTCAACCCATGACCCACTTACTAATATAATTGGCGTCAGATTAATGTCATAATCTCTGATTAAATCAAAGGCTTCGATTCCTTCTAAACATATATCAATGATGAACAAATCATACTTAAGTAATATTTGCTTTTTTAGATTCGAAACATCATTGATTATTTCAGTATTAAATTTTGAATCAAGAACATTTTGGTAGGTTTCGTTCCTTGAATTCTCGTCATCAATCACCAGCGCATTGAACATTTTTTTCTCACTCATTCTCAAGACCTCCTTTTAATGTTTGATAGCATGCAGGTATAGCAATAACAGATTTTAATAAAAACATATTTTCTCCTTCTTCCTTTTCATCAGTGAAATCAAAAACAACATCAAAACCAGCGGCATACTCTTTGGATAAGCGATTATCATGTTGAAATTTATATTTTACCATTTTAGCGGATTTTTCTGACCAGGATGAAAATGTTATCCTGAGTAAATCCATTCCAAAGTTTATATCAACAAACATATGATAAAGATTTTTGTCGTCGGCATCAGCGCAGCCTAGTGTTTTTAAAGTCTCTTTTCGTTCGCAATGCATACAATTTTCTAACAAATAGGTAAATTCTTTGTTAATAGCATCATTCCAGTAATACCATTTGTTTTCAATTTCCTTAGAAATATTCATCTTAATTTTTTTGAAATATTTTTTTGATGTATTTCTTATTATATTTTCAAAATATTTTTCTCCATTAGTATTTGATGCTATATAATATGCTTTTATATATTTATCTAGTTCAATTATGCAATTGTTTATGGCTTCTTTAAGGGAGTCGCTGCAGCATATTTGCCCATTATGGAATCCAACTTGATTTTTGACATTTATGATTTCGCCGGATATTTGCATTTTTACACGATTAACGCTTTCGCATAACTTTTGATAATTGGGTTTATCGTCACTACAGTTATTCATCAGGAAGATAGGGAAATGCTTTGCCAACTCACAAAGAGTTTCAATCTCATTAATTGCTTTATTACATTTGGCAATGTAGTCATCTGGCTGTGTTGTAGGGACATGTTCATTTAATAATTTGTAAATACCAGAACTATGGCGCATGCTTTTTTGTTCATTTTTATATAAACCCTGAAATTCTTTTGAAATTAATTTTAATTCCTTTTCAGGAAGCAAGCGTTCATAAGCTTTTTTAAAGATATCATAGTCATCTGTTTGACGTTGGTAAGAGCCTATGATATCGTCAATTTCAATTGAGTTTTTAATAAAATATCCCAGTATTAAAACTAGATCTTCGTTTTCTGAATTTAATATTATTTCTAAGATAGTTTTTTTCTGAGGACTATTATTACTGTGTAAAATTTGGTTAATTACATCATATAATAATTTTTTTTCTTGAAGCAGTAAAGTAATAGCGGCTAATCCGGTGTAACAGTTTGCTGTATGGATACTTGCCATGTTTTTTAATAATATTCCAATTAATGTGGTCTGTAATCTACGTGAATTTTGGCGGCCAAACAACAAAATTTGTGTGCATATTAATTGAATGTTGATTTCAGGAGAGTACTTTTCCTGAATTACTTCTTTATAAACATAATCATTATGATATGTTTCACATAGTTTTTCTGTCATATATATACTTAAGCATAAAGAATTTTTAATTTCAATGGTAGCGTCATCTGCATAATTACATGAGTAGCTGCTTTCAATACCATGATTGTTTAGGCTGTTATTAATGCTGATACATTGCCAGTTTTCCTTCCATTGTTGGAGACGTTCTTTGCCTTTGCTGTCAACTTTGCTGATATGATCTTCAATCACTTTTATGCTTTGACAAATAACGCAATTGGATTCAGATCCTAATCTGGGGATATTGATTTTCCAGTAACATCTACATTTTTTGTCAGTATAACGTAGTCGCCTGAAATCTATAAGCGAATAAAATCTGACGTTTTTACATCCTAAGTTATATAAAGTGTTTTCTGTTTCTAACATATTTCTTCCCGAATATAGTGTTGAATCCATATAAAGTAATCGGCCGTTTGTTTTGCTTATCTTTTCTTTTAAAGAGTATGCATCTAAAGGAGCAAATGCTGTGGGGGTACCACGCTGCTGAATGTCTGTTATTGTAACAGGAAAAATCTTTGCTTTTAATTCGATAGGAAGGACTTTCATGATCAAGTTCATAAGACAGTCCATAGTCGAATTTGAATGATAAATTATCAGATCCCCTCTATCAGAATATGAATTCAAATTTTTGTTAAAATATTCTTCAATTTTAGATTTAAAGATTTTATCTTGTATTTTGTAGATATACGATAAACTTTCTTGTTCATTTTTAGATAAATAAAATATTATGAATGCACTGATTACACATATAATTCCCTGCCGGCGCGTATATGAATTTTCTATATATGTTTGCATATCAAAACCGATTAAATAGTGATGATTGTCTGTTTTGTAATGCCCATATTTAATAAATTTAGGGTACTTTTTTCCAAATTCTTTATACATGCCTGATTTGCTGCTTTCCACATTTACATTTAAATTAGAAGTATTGATTAATGTTTCATTTTTATCTAATGTAATTAGATTCGTTTTTCCTAACCTGACATATATTCTGGAATCACGTTTAAACGTATTCAAAAAATCTTTATCAGACCACAGTAAAAGGAAAGCAATATCTTTAAATTGCTTCTCTGAATTTATATGTTGGAAAAAAGCAACAATCATATCCTTGTCGGATTCCCTGTAATAAGAATCTTTCGTATATCCCGTAACACATATTCCGCCGACATAGATTCTGTAAAACACGGAATTGCGAAATAAAAAAAGTTCTTTATTTAAGCCATCACATACTCTTTTTGTTATTATTTCCATATTTCGGTATTCTATTAATGCATTATTTACAAATCCTTTAGTTCTATACAAAGTATTTTTAATTAAGTCATAAATTTGAGGATGACGATATATTTGCTCGAAATTGATATATCCGTTAATGACTTTTCCAGATTCCCATTCAATTTTGGCATTTATGAAGATATTTGTATTTTGAGCAGTTGATAAAAAGGTCCAAAATATTTTCGAATCACACTTTCTCAGAAATAGTGCATACTCTGTAATGCCTTGAAATTCGCTAATATTATGTATGGTATGATCTGAGAGAAAATCCTCTGCTTCTTGAGATGATTCATGTAAAATATTTTCTTCATTTTTGAACACCAGTATCCCCCAGCATTTTGTAACTAAAATTATTTTTTTAATAGCATTTATTTTTTTTACATTCAGATTCATCTCCAATAGAGCATAATAATAACATAATATTTCCTGAGGATTTATGTCTCCTATATATAACGTATAATTTTCGTTATAGATAAAAATTTGATTATATGTATGCAAACGATCTAAAATAGCGTTTTTGGTATAGCCTTCTTTGGGAAACCATATATTTTTGAATGTGCTTGAGTCCGCAGGATGTGCAAAGCTACTCATTTCTTTTAAAGTATATTGATAAGATTGCTCTCTGGCTTCCAAACGGCATACAGTTGTATCAAAACGCTCATCAATTATAAAAAGATTGTCGGTTATTTTTATGCTATCTTTTCCATTTTTATAGGCTATAAAAACAGGATGGTTATAGATTTCTTTATTCCAGACAATCTCTATTCTTTTACGGTTGTATACACTGTCGGTATAAGGGATTCGTAATCCCCAGTAAAGACCTTTTACATAGGAGACATCATAATATTCTTGGTCTGTCTTAATGTAAATATTGTTTGATTTTCCGCTGATAATATCATTACTTAGTGCACCTACCCATTCATTTGCCTCTTTGCACCAGACGTATCCTTTGCATTCCTGCAAAATCCTTGCTACGAAATATAAGCCACCATAATTAGATGATTTTGATGAAACGCTGTTTCTTTCCCCGTCTTTTAGTATTTTAAGTAAAAGTGAACGTAATGGATAATGTGGCAACGGACGTTTTTTAGATAATAAGAAACTATTAGCAATTCCCATACCTATATCGCCAAAAAAGAGTTCTATAATAGAATTCTCGTTTACTAAAATATCATTCTTTAGTGCAGGACATCTCTTTTCTTCTGTTCTATATGCGTTCTTATCGTAATTCGTTCTTTTTCGTATATATACACTAAAAATTTTTTTCTCATTTTTATTGTATGCGTGCTGATTAACATTCATGACAAGCTCTGCAATAATATAATATATCTGCATTTCAATCAGATCATACATTGCTAATGACAAAGTGTTTTTAAGTCTTTCCATTGTTAATCTTACAATCATTTCGACGTAATCCATTTCATTAATGGATGTAATTTCATATAATTGCATTTTTAATATATCTGCATTTTCATGTAATAAAGAGAACCGCTGGCTGGCAAATTTTTTAATGTCTATTTTGGTGATTATTTTAGTTCCGCATTTTACAATTGCACATTTTATTAAGGTATCAAGAAATCCTTGAGTGGCCATAAATTTTCTAAAAACACCTTTTTGATATGTGTTTTCGCCAACTAAATTAGAGATAATAACATCAACGCGTCCATTTCTTTTACCATTTTTGCTGAAATTGTAGAGTTCCATAATAATTGACATTAACGGAAAGGGATCTGCCCATTCACACTCTTCCATATTGCAAATGATATATGTGATTTCTTCGTTATCGTATTTCCTTTTTCTTATAATATCTTGCAATGGTCCCCAATGTGATCCCCAAAGGTTGCATGATATTATTTTGGCGAATCGTATATTAAGTTTTTTCTGTGAAAAGGTCATAAGGTATAATTCATTTGTAATTCTCATGCTCATTCTCAGCCTCAGTTTTTCATAGTCGTAATTAAAATATATTATTTCTATTAATTTAAATCATAGCCTTTTTTGGGATGCTGAACAATATACATATAATTCTTGGGAAGTATACCTTATATTCTGTATTAAATTGCAACAAAACAATTTTTTGTGTGTTATACATAGAATACAAATATACGGCGTATATTGTCGAAATATGTGATGACATGTCTTGTTAATCTATTTATTATCTGACACCATTTCAATATATGCAAGGAATTATAATACACACAGAAAGGAATATGCGGTAGTTTCTATTTGCAGGCATAAAAGATATAATAATTAAAGGTAATTTTGATTAATTATTAATGACAAAAGAAAAGAGATTCTGAGGATGGGACAGGCAGTAGATATTGTTAATGATATAATGAAAAATGAAAACAATTACGAGGAGTTTGGTTTGACCGTTCCAGAGCGTATAAGGGAATGGGAGCAATTTAATTTGCTGGTAGGTGAAAATGGTTCTGGTAAGAGCCGCATGTTACAGATGATCAAGCATAATGCACAGGAAAAGTGTATTGTTTTTTATCTTGATTTTGCAGATTATGAACATTCAACCTACAGACTGGAAGAAAGCTTATCCGATACAGAGAAAAATCCGCTGGCCGGTAAGCTTGCATCAGGCACTGAAATTGAAAAAGAGATTTTTTTAGATTTTTTAGCACATCTTAAAACCCAGATACTGTCTATATTCAATGTATTGCCATGTATGCAGAATAATGATCTTGTATATACAAGAGATAAGGCAAGAGATATTCTGAATAAATTAAATCCTTCAGTTCAAAATATACTCCATAGGGAGATCATAATTGAAGAGGACAATATATATCTTTGTAAAGGGCATAGAAAAGAGACTGTTGAAAGCGAATGGGAGTTTCTATCACCAGGCGAGCAAAACATATTATTTGCTATTTTGGCAGTTTTCTTTATTAGATTAGAAAATAAGCCATGCATTTTATTAATAGATGAATTAGAATCACATTTACATCCGGATGCTCAGGTTAAGTTATACGAGTTATTGAAGCAAGTGTTGGAAGACTGCAATATTGATCATTGCACATGTATTGCATCGCATTCTATCTTTTTGTTACCACTTTTTGATATACAGGAACTTGTGTATATGAATAATAGTCAAATGCAAAAAATAAATGGCGGTTTATATCAACAGATTTATGATAACTTGACAGGCGAGGGACCGAAGAAAAAGGGGTCTCTGAGTGAATTCCTTTTTTCTGTGTCTGCCTGGCAATATGCGGAATATTTAGCCGAATGCTTTCTGGATCCAACAACTGTAGACATTGCTCAAAGCAATGATGAGCAGGCATTACAATTCGTTAAGATATTGGAAGGACTGTATGATCAGAATAAAATAATAAATGTTTTGGACTTTGGTTCTGGAAGCGGTAGGATTGGCAGATGTATCGAACTTATGCTAAAGAATAATGAGGATATCTCAAAACTAACCAGCAAATTAAAATACAATGTATATGATCTTAACAAGATATCATTTGACTGGGCAAAAAATATTGCATGGGCGGATAGACCGTTTGTTTCTAAAGACGATATTATTACCTCAGGGAAAAAATTTGATATTATCATACTGTATAATGTTCTTCATGAAATTGGGGTTGATGAGTGGGTAAAGGAATTGAAGTTTATATTTGATTTGTTGTCAAAAGATGGACTGCTTCTCTTTGGTGAAAGGGAAGTTCTTTCAGTTGGTGAAAAGCCTTATGGGAAAAGCGGATATCTGGTATTAGGAAAGGACGAGTTGGGAGAATTATTTCCCAATTCTGATATACATGAGGTTATTTTACCTGAAAAAATGCGAACTGCAACTATATGCTTTGCTGTGAAAAAACCGTCTGCAAAGGCGGGGTATCCTAAGAAAGAGAATGTAAAAAATGCATTGTTTTCTCTTCAAAGAAATACAAAAAGTAAAATCAGAGACAGAGACAAAAATGGGCTGGGAGAGCGAGCCCAGTCAAGGAAATGTGCATTCTATTTTCAGCAGTATGTAAATGTCGAGGAAGCGATTGAGATATTGAGTCAAACACGAAAGAAAACGGTTTCTGATTCTTTTAATAGAATCCTTAAAGATGAGATTGCGGCATCTTTGAATAATGTTAATTCAGTTCCGGCGGAAAGCTCGTTATCCAGTTTTCTGCCGGAAGAAAAGCAGGAATCTGCAAATATAGGAGTGGGATGAGAAAAGCATGGGACTGTTAAGTTGATTTTAACAGTCCCATATAACTTTGCGGTGGTAAATATCGGTCCTCATTTTAATGATCACAATGCTGCTTTGGTCATCTAAGCTATCAATTTCCTGTTCTTCGACGTGATAGGTATCTATTTCTTTTGAACTGCTTCCTGTGTGGATCGTACAGCAATTCATAATTATGTTTATCCATGAAGATGGTTCTAATGGATGAACCAATGCCATTGGAGCCCAATTGTGTGATACTTCAATTTTTTTGGCTGAGCCGCTCAGTGCAGACCAGAATTTCAAATCATCAGTAACATTTTGTCGAAATACGAAAAAGGCATTGCAGTAATTGGCTGGATGTTCATTTAACTGTGAGAGATTTGCATTCCACCAGGTGATACTTTTTTCGGTAAAGTAAATGCTGCCAGGACTTTGCTTCGTTTGTACGGTTTTTAATAGGTTCAGGAAAAGCATTGCATCTTCTTTTATATTACAGTCTTCAAACATACATACTGCCCCCGAAGTATTTAAGGTCTCTTCGATCAGCAGCCTTTGTAATAATAGTTTTAAAAATATAGCGCTTTCTTTTGGCTTGGCTCCTTCATACAAGTTAACCAATAAAACCATTTTCTTATCATAGATATCTTTCATGCTTAGTGTTCCGGATAATAGTCTCGCCAGTCCATTCGTCTCGATGATCTTTGAAAAATTTATGAACTTCATCATTTGAGCCGGATATATTCTACATAGTTTCTGTAGCTCATTAGTCATATGTATATATTTTGATTGGCCAAATCTGCCGTTCTTGTATAAACCATCATATTTAGTTTTCAACCAGTCAAACGTATATTGGTTCATTTTACTTAAACTAAATTTTTCTTTGGGAGTAGTCAGTTTTAGAACCTCATATATTTTGTTATACCAGATAATACAAAAATCTTTCATTTGATCATCAATTCCAATATAGCTTGCCATTATTTCTATCATAGAATCTGTCAGCCTGTCTAATGGCATTCCCTTAAAAATGTTTATTCCGTCTACTTGCTTATTTAGATCAATGATCACTGCCTGGTTTCCTAATATTTTACCTTCGATCTCAGCAGCATAGTTTCCTGAGTTATAATTAATAGTCTTATTATGTACATAGACGGTAGGATATCCCGAATTGGTGGCATCATACAAAATAGTATCAATCAATTGTGTTCTGCCTTTACACGGAATTCCTGCTATAATGCCGTTGCTCAATTTTGCCGTAAGATATTTACGGTTGATACCCAAAAATCCAGTATTAGAGGTATCAACATATTCTCCGTTTGATATTTTTATTGTATATGCATGATTTGTTAATAACTGCTTCAGCAAGTTCATCATCTTATTTCCTAGTAGTTTAACTGTTTTTGCGCTTTTATGGTATGTCCCTTTTCATCATCCGCAATTACTTCAATAATGCCGTCTGCCGTAAGCGTCATATGGAGTACTGCAGGTGTGTCTTTGGGCATATTAGGTAAAAGTTCAAGTGTAACCGTCATAATTGGCGTATACCATGATTTGGAATCGTATTCGTTCAACGTATTTAATGATTCAAATATCTTGAAACTTAAATATTGCTGACCATCTCTTACCGTAGAAAATCTATGATTTCTTGTAACGGGAAGTCGATCGCCTTTTTTGACTAGATTGACAATAATATAATCATTTGGATCAATATCATAATTCCTGTAACATTCTGTTCCGTATGAGAAAGAAGCTATGTCAGATAAAAAAGTATCTTTTCCATCACAAAATTGTGCATAGATTGAAGCGCCGATAGCAATTGCTTTTTCTGGCTCATAAACTCGGATATCGCTTGTGGGGAAAGTATTTTTGATTCCTTCTTGTACCTGGGGCATGTTTGAACTTCCGCCGACGCAAATAATCTCGTTAATAGTACTATTGCTATTTCTTTCTACAAGAGATTTTGCCAGTTCAATTGTTTGATTTAATAAATCTCTTGTCAATTCATCAAACAGAATTTTGGTCAGTGGGATGGAATAAGTTCTTCCATTTACTTCGATTCGGGCCCGTACCTTTTCACGATAATTATTACCTACCTTATCACTGAAAGCATGTTTTACATTGATGGCTTCCCGTTTGATCTTTTCTCTATATCCGGGGTTGTTTCCGATTACAATTCCGCATTGATTTTCCAGTTCACGAATAATATATTCCTCAATTTTTGCATCCCAGTCTTTTCCTCCTATCCGTATCATATCGGAGTCTATCACTTTATATTTCTCACGAAAAGAACTGTCTGCCTCTACAATTGCCACATCGCATGTGCCGCCCCCAAGATCATATACCAGTATTTTCGTATTGTCAGCAAGAGAAGCTTGGAAATATGCCAATGCAGCAGCCACAGGTTCTTTGATAAAACCCAGAACATTCAATGCTGGACCTCCTTGGGAACGAGGACTTTCGGCAGCCTCACGAATGATTTTCTTTTCATTGTGTCCAAATGCTGCCGGAACAGATATTACAACGCCTTCTAACGGTTCTTTGATCAGTTTAGACTCAGCAGTTGCAAGAGCTACTTCCTTGATGTGATCTAATATATATCCAACAATCTCTTTTGCAGTAAAGGTTCTGTCATCAGCGGTAAAAGAAGAGGTAAGCTCCAGCTTGATTTCGCGTTTGAGATTTGCCGCTTCGGCACCCTGCCCCGCTCTTTCTGCGTTTTCGCCTATTAGAACACCCTCCCAGTCATCATAGTAAAATACAGATGGAATACCATATTTCCCTCCTGGCAGCAGAATAATATTATTATCTAAATAGGAAACGGCCGGCAGCGAAAAACTTGTTCCAAAATCAATTCCCATTTTCATGATATGTTCCCCCAATTAATTTTATTTTTTCCTTTTGAATTATAATATCCTTATATCGGAATCCAGCCCGGGCGCTTTCTTTTATCAGTGCAGTTTTTGCAGAAAAATAATTAACATCAGACTCATGAATCGCTCCGTTAAAACAGGTTCCAGGGGCACTGATTATTTCTTCCACGCCAAAAACAGATAAATGATCTATGATTGAAAGCATATATTCCTCGTAGTTACAGACTGCATTAATATAATCATTATTTCTGCTGAGTTCAGCACTTTTTTTATGGTATGCATGTGCATCATGTATAAGATTAAACAATTCTATTTGCATTCTGCTAAACTGAAGCACATATTGCTCTGTGATATTATCAGAAAATGACATGAACCCTTTAAGCAGCTGGCTGACTGCTGGCTGCATTTCTAACAATTTGGCACTGATTCCGGCTTGTTCATCATGCCATGATTGGACATTTACTTGATTTTGTTTTAAGCGCATTTCGCATTTTGTGGATAATTGTGCGCCTGTTTCATGAACAGAATATATTTCTTTATCAGCATAATTTGATGGAGATGGTTGTGGCGGATTAATGACGGACGCATTTTCAATCAAATTATTTTTGTGTTTTTTTTCATTTATTTGTTTGCTTATACTTTTTAATAAATTTTTGATTTTTATTATTTGTCTCATTTCGTCTTCCTCAATTTTAGAGCCATTAAATAAGTACTTTCCACATCCTTCAAAATAGTTTTTGGCTATAAAACGCGGATCATTTATATATGCTGCCAACCCTTGCATAACGATATATGCATCAGAGATATATACTTTACTTGTCCATATTTTTTGGGACAAATCTACCCGTTCCACCATATTTATCACTTCGCCTATAAATGGTGATTTTTCAAAAGGAGCTGGGGGATTAAATGTTTCTGTACATATTTGAGCTATTAATGAGTCAACTTCAATTAATTTCGATTCATCAGTAGTATTTCTGTTAAATGAATATTTGCGTTGAAAAGAATAATATAAATTTAAACTATCCATTAATTATCTCCTGTTCTATTATATGGCTTATCGGATTTCTATTACATTAAGCTGGGCTGTTTTCGGAATAATACGGATCATCATTTCGTTTTCTAGTATTTGAACCTGCCCTGGCGCACATTCTTTTTTGGACTTGTCAGCGCAGATGATAGTCCATGAGTCTACACTGAGGTTTTTGATTCCGAGTTTATGTATGTTTTTATTGTATAAAATTTTAAATAATCTTCCCGGCGGTAAATGTTTTGAGATCTGCGTCCCGTTTATCTCATCTGCAACATATACTTCCAACTCTTTTTTGTCTTCTCCGATACTCAATACTTTAAAAATTACTTTGTGTTTATGGGTTCGGTTCTTTGATTTATTGCCTGAAGCTGAGTTGGACAAAACATGGCTGCATTCAAAGCATTTCCCCGACTCGCTAAAAGTAATTTCGCCGCAATGCGGACATGTTACAAGGTTCTTTTCAAGGTTTTCAAACGCATTTTTCCAATCTGAATCGGTAGCCCTTTCGGCTCGTCTGTCTTTCGATAAGTTAACTGCAAATGTGTTTATGAATAAATCTTTAACGCTTGAAGGAAGCTTGTTCCAATAGTCGACCTGTCCTTGGTGCTGTGGATTAGTGCTGTGTTTGATAGAATTTTGTTTGTTGGTCGGATGCCATACAAACAGTGCGTGTGTTCCATAAATTACTTTTCTCGCATCGTCAGGCAAAACATTATTTTTAATACAATAATTTTCTGTATATGGACCTTCAAAAGGGAAGCCGCCAACCAAAAGCCTGTATACAAAAACAGCAAAGGAAAACCGATCTGAATTATGATCGGGATTGTCTCCTAGGATAACTTCTGGAGCCATATATCCGCTGGTTCCTTTTATTGTGAATTTGTCCCTGTAACCAATGTTATCGTTATCGATAATTTTAATGTCTCCGGTCTCAGGATTAAAAAAAATATTTCCTTCGTTTACATCCTTATAGCACATCCCATAAGATAAGTGGAGTGTTTCAAAAACCTGAGAGAGATTTTTGACTATATTGCAGATTGCTTTGCAAGAAGGGTATTTGCCACACCATGCTTTTTTGATAGTGGCATAATCTTGTAAGTCTACTAATTCCATAATGTATCCAAACGCATCGCCTTCACAATCAACCGTAGTGATTGGCAGCACAACGCTGTCAAGAACATTTCCATTCTTATCTTTTAATTTTCCAATTTTAATTAAATCTTCAATATTTGCCCGGATGTTATTTGTATTTTGCTTGTATTCTTTATAGGCATAGCATATTTTTGTACTTTCGCTTTGGGCGCTCCAGACCGCAGCCTGACCGCCTTTTCCAATCTTTTTTTGCAAAATATAGTTTTCACCATTTGCCCCTTTTTTGATATCACCCTTTTTCATGAGTACATGTTCTCCTAAAATAATTTGATTTCGTACCTTGCAAAGCCATCTATTAGTTCGGCTCCGGGGGCAGGATTCGATTCGAAATTTTTAACAGAGAAACTGTTATTTTGATTTAGTCTTAGAACACCTTGCGGAGCGATTTCTTTTCTTTTTCCATCGTCTACGTTCCAAATCCTGCCCGAAAGATTAAAAAGACCATACATGTTTTTCTCTTTATTGTAAATGACTCTGCACAAAGACAAATTCGCCTCAGCAGAATGCAGCATATTGATGTTTTGCCCCTGTGCAGCACAGCGGAATAAGGGAATAGATATCTTTCCGCAGCTCAGTTGCCCTATTATGCTAAAGTGTTCGTAGAAATTGTTAAACGCTTTTGTAAGTTTTTCTTTTTCGTATCCTTCCCGCCTTAATGTATCTGCAAAAAATAATAAATTTTTGTCTGTTGTAATATATGCCGTGTCAAACATGGCGTATAGTGGGCATATTTTTATTATTTCAAACTCATTTTCAATAAGCTTTAATTTTTTATAGATCTCCATCCAAAATTGGTTTGAATACAAATCTGTATCGGCAGGATCGTCTTCTTGACTGTGATCCTTATCATTGAACCAGTATCTTTTTTCAAGATGCTCGCCGTATTCTATTAGTTTTTGTATTCTTATTGCACCTTTGGGAAGTGCATAAGAAAATAGTCTTTTGTTTTGGGGACGCGGTGATGAATCTTGAGGCTGCTGTATGAAACAATTTTTCGCATCCAAGCCTTTGGGTATTGGTACATCATCCGACACATGAATTTCGTAGATATTTTCTTCTCTTTGTGCTCGATAAAGCTCAAGCCTATTGTATGCACGTATAAATTCTATATTTTTGTATTCGCACCATGGCGGTATTTTTAATTCATATTTTTTAGTAGGATTATCTGATACCATTAATGCAATCGTACAGTCATCCCTTGAAACTTCCGAAACATCTATTCCTTTAAATTCAAAAGGTTTATCAAGGCATTTACTTTCTTGTATTTGCCCTAAGAGTGAATTAGCATATGCTAAAAAGGAACCTTCCGTATCGAGCTTATCATAAATTCCATCTGTTGAAATCAGAATATTCCCAAATAATTCCCTGCGGAAAACATTGGTCATAAATGCATATTCCGCTCGGCCAGATGCCAAAGAACTAGTTTGTGAACTTGTTTTTACAGCATGACGTTTATACAATTGGCATTGTCCATCGTTATTAAACATAAGGATGGCGCCGTCTCCCAATTGTCCTAGTGCTAAATATTCTCTAGTTACAATTGCAAATAATATTGTTGTGCCATATTGCTTAATGATGCTTCCCGGTGTAGATTTCTGCTCATTTTCAGTACATTTCTCATAGTCTTTTAATACTGCTTCTTTCCATAAATTGATGTACTTAACTTTAAATTCCTTTGTTTTGACTGCTTCGACCCAAACATCTCCCGACAGATATGGCGATTTGTTTTTAAATATGCTTTTTGCAGAATTAACAATTGTTTCACAGGCAAGTCTGGCACCAATATCACTTTTAATATATGCCTCTCCGCCATGCCCATCGGCCACTGCAATCACTAGAACATCATCAGTCAGGTTCTCAACAAGACAATAGTCTTGGCATACGGTTCCGCTTTCCAGGTGGCTTTTTCCCCTTTTCCTGGCAAAATACGTTTGGCATCCTACTTTAGAAACCACAGAGCCGATATTTTCAAAATTTAAATTGCTATCGGACATAATACATTTTCCTCACCCTATCAAATAGGGGACATCGAAAATGATGTCCCCATGTACTTACTCATGACAAATATGAAAATCATCACAAGATATCATCATCATCTTCGCCCCAATCAGGATCCCCCAAATCAATAATATCTTCATCATCATCAGTAATGCTTGATACCATAGAAGTTACTGTAACCCAGTTGATTACTTTGCCAAGGTCAGTAGCCTTGTCTACTTCAAAAATCAATGGCTGTTGTTGATCAGATATAATACCGACTGAAGCGAATTCTTCCAACTCCTTCCGGTTATATCCTTCCACTCCAATAGCAATCCTTGTTACTTTTTCTTTGCCGGTATTTCCGGCAAGACTTTTTTTCATTTCATCTATAGCACTAAGGTAATCATTGTGTTCATCTAGATTGCAGTTGCCGTCAGTAACCAAAATTACAACAGGTTTGAGTGCATGTGCACCTAAATATTTCTTTCGCAATGCTTTATTCGCTTCACGGATTGCTTTAGGAGTGCTGGTTCCACCAACGACATCCAAATCCCTCCAAGTAACAGAGGCAATATCTTCACCTTGTTCAATGGTTCCTACTTTCCATACAGCTTCATCACTAAATGCTATGATTCGAACCTTCAGATTAACACATTCATCATCTGCAACTTTCATCAGACTGTTTTTCAAGGTTGGAATTGCGCTGTTTAGCTGGGCAATTCTGCCGTTGACCATAGAATAAGAATTATCTAATAATAAAATCAAATTCAATTCTTCTTTGGTAATTATACCGTCCCTGTTTGCCATTGCCGGTTTCCTCCATTATTTGTATCTTTTCTGTAAAAAATGTCATTAGCCTATAATAATTAGATATAAACAGTTTGGCTGTGCTTGTAATATCAAATAAAACCTCAGTTATTTAATAAATTCTACCATACAGTATAATTTATTGTCAATCTTTACGGTTTTGTAGATTTCATAAAAATATATCATAAACATATTTAATACCGATAATTCTTGTTTAAGAGAATTATCGGTATGATTTGGATTGGAGACGAAAAAATTCCGATACATAGTATTAAAAGCAGTTTGTTAAACGGTAAGAGCCGTGCTAAAATTTAATTATTACTATAGATAAAAGGAAACGGGGGTATTGGAGTGAGAACTTATTATAAGGAAGTATGTTTAAACGATGGTTCTTTTTATGAAGGAATGGGCTATGATATGGGAAGGAAATTCGTTTTTCATGGAAATGGCAAATTATATGATAAAAAAGGGGAATTGTTTTACGAAGGTGATTTTTATGATGGAAAACGCAACGGAAAAGGGAAAGAATACCTTTTAGGCAATCTTTACTATGAAGGTGATTTTCTAAATGGATCAAAACATGGAAGCGGAACACAATATGTCAGGGGAAGGCTTTTATATAAGGGCGAGTTTCAACATAATACTCCATATGGAAGCGGAATATCGTACTCCGAAGATGGTTCGATCTCGAAGGCAGGAAAATTCATAGAAGGGTATTATTATGAAGGGGATTTAGTAGATGGAAAGGCTTGCGGAGAAGGAAGGTTATACTATATTGGTTCATTGAAGCTCCGGTATGAGGGCGATATGAAAGATGATAAGCCTAACGGGAACGGCATCCAATATAATTTTGGCACATGCGATTATCGTGGAGAATTTGCAAATGGCTGTCCACATGGCAGGGGCAGAAGGTGTTTTTTACACGGAAGAATAAGGGAAGGATTTTTTGTCCATGGGCATTATTACGTGGGAAACATTTACGGTGGAAAACCAAATGGAAAGGGACGGCTTTATGATTTTCAAAATTATCTGAGTTATGAAGGTGACTTTGCAGACGGGGTTGAGCATGGACAAGGACGGCAGTATTTCTTGGCAAAATATTTGTGTTATGAAGGTGATTTTGTAAAAGGATGCAGAGAAGGGCAAGGAAAACAATATATAAATAATGTTTTGGCCTATGAAGGCGGTTTGAAAAATGGGCATTGGCAGGGAAAAGGTACCTGGTATATAGATGGAACTATTTTCTATAAGGGCGATTTCGTACATGGCAGGAAGCATGGAAGAGGAATGCAGTTTGATCGCTATGGAAATCTTCGTTATATAGGTGATTTTTCCAATGGACGGCTACATGGAAAAGGCAGTGCCTATGAAAATGGAAAGCTTATTTATAAAGGTGATTTCTATAATGGCGAAGCAAGGGGGCAAGGTATAGCATACAGCAATGGAAGGTTATTTTATGAAGGTGAATTTTTAGAAGGGGAGCCTCATGGACTTGGACGAATGTATGCTCCGGATGGCTCAATCCGGGAAGAGGGTATTTTCAGTGGAGACAAATTAGTGGAAAGAGTTCCGTTTTTGCATAGCAGTACAGCGGAGGTTCCCATGAAAGCACCTTTGGCGGAAGTACCCAAGGTTTCTGTAAAGGCACCTATGGCTCCGCCGCTCCCTCCAAAAGAAAATTTGATCCTTAAGGAAGAGAGGACTGAAGTTCAGGGAATAGAACGTGACTCTCATGAAGGAACCCCGGGATTTTGATAAAGAATATGGAAGAAGAAAAATGATGGGCATGCTATTTATTTCAAGTACTTTTCAGGACATGCAGTATGAGAGGGATGCCATCAGGGATCTTGTCATGCCGCATTTAAATATGGAAGCCCATGCATACGGGCAGTCAGTGTCTGTCTGCGACCTTCGGTGGGGAATCAATACTGCGGACCTGGACTCTGAGATGGCAGCTCTTAAGGTGCTTGACGTCTGCCTGGATGAGATAGATCGAAGTGATCCGCCGATGATAGTTATATTGGGGGAAAGGTACGGATGGATTCCGCCGGGCAATTTGATTGGCACAGTTGCAAAAAGAAAAGATTTTCAATTGGAGGATTTTCAATTAAGCGCTACCGCATTGGAAGTTGAGTATGGCAGTTTGGTTCATAGGGATAATGTGTTGTTCTATTTCAGGGAACTGGAAGGCACAGTGCCGGAAGAAAAATATCTGGCAGAGGATGAAGAACACCAAAGAAAAGCAGCGGATTTAAAGTCAAAAATTATGCGTCTTTCAAATGGAAAGGTACGGAAATATACAGTCCATTTTGATAAAGATGGTATCTGTCAGGATGACATATACCGTTTTGCCCAAATGGTGCATGAAGATATCAGGCGTATTTTGTTCCCTAAGTGGCAGAGCCACCCTGCACAGAGTCCCTTTGACAAAGAAAGGGCTTCCCATTGGGCATATATAAAAGAAAAGAGTGATTTATTCCTGGCAAGGGAGGCACAGGCAGACTCTATCGTACAGTCCGTGCTGGATGGGCAAGGCAGAATAGTGATCACAGGTGAACCGGGAAGCGGAAAAAGTACCTTGTTCTGCCGGGTGGCGGCTATGCTTAAAGAAAGAGGTTTATGTGTCATTCCCTTTATTGGTGGATTGACGGCAGACAGCAGCACATCTATGGGGATCCTGAGGCAGTTAGTGTACTGTCTGGAAGAAAACTTGGGCAGCAGCATATCCAGGACACGGTTGCCGGTGAAGCAGAAAAGTCCCCGAACTTAAGAGAACGTCTTTCCGAATTATGCTTATCTTTTCAGAAGAGAAGCCGGCGGCTGGTTGTTATGATAGATGCAGTAGACCAGTTACTGGCGGATAGAGACAGGGATCAACTGATTTTTGTTCCGAATCAAATCATTCCCAATGTACATATAATTATTTCCAGTATCCCGGGCGTAAAATTAGAAAATGAGAAAAATTTTTGTCTGCTGTCCATTGAACGGGCAGATAAAGAACTTACTATTTGCCGTATCTTGCAGCATCATCATAAAGAATTGCCTGAACAGGTAAAGGAAGATTTGATGGATCATCCGGCATCAGGCAATCCTTTGTTTTTAAGCCTGCTGATGCAGCGCCTGCTTATCATGAACCGTTTGGACTTTAGTACTGCTGGACGGAGGGGAAGCGGTATTGCAGGGATATCTGATTTGCAGAGGGAAATAATAGGTAACGCCAAAGGATCTTTAGAGGAAATGAGCATCAGCCTTTTTAGGGAAGTGGGAAAACGGATCAATCCCGGGCTGGTTTTTAAGGTGCTTGAATATATGGCGTTGTCAAGGTATGGGCTGCGTGACAGTGATTTTGCTTTGCTGTTGGGAGAAGAGTGGAGCTATTTGGATTTTGTCCATATGATTCATTACATGGAAGAAAGCTTTCTGCACAGGGCAGATGGGCGGTATGATTTTGTCCATCGAAGTATTAGACAGGGGGTTCTTAGGGAGTGTCAAAACAGGAAAGAAATCCATAGAGATATTTTTCAAGCATTGGGGAGGCTTGATGAAAAAGATCCTGTCCGTGTCAGTGAGATGATTTATCATTGCATTATGGCTGATGAGAAGGGATATCTGGCAGGCTTTGCCGCAAAGCATCAAAAGGATGATTTGCTCTTAGAAGGTGCGGCAAAATGCATACATTACGTCTGTAAAATTGATAATGGAAGATGGATCAGGCAGTTTCTCGCAAGCGAGGATGTACAATCTGCAAAGATAAGTTTTGCTATTTTGTTTATCTATTTTTGTGCAGATTTGTTTTCTGAGAATTATGTGGAAAGCCGCACGAAGCTTGATATCCTGAAACAGTTAGATTCCTTGATTAGTAGTTTTCAGGGAGAAAGAAATGCGGCATGGCAATCACTTCTTAAGGATAACAGTTATAAGTGTGCACATACGGCAAAGTTTTTGGGTGATCCTTCTATATTTGAGTTTGCAGAAAAGTATTTCTCTATAAATAAGGATTTTTATCAAAAGGGATTAATTGATAAGCTGCAGTTACTTATGGCTTACAATAATATTATTGTTTTCTACAAAGGAAGAGCGGAACAATCACTGCTGCGCCGGGGGATAGAAATTGCAAAAGAAGGAGTAGACCTAGGGCTGTGCGATCTATTAACTGCCGTGGATCGTGACACGCCGGTCTGGTATTACGGTTCTATGGGGGAAATCTATCATGGGCTTCAGGAACCGGAAAATGCCTTGGGAGCGTATGAACATGATCTGGAAACTCGAAGGGAATGGGCAGGAAAGTATCCGTCGGCGTATAGTATGCGTATGCTGGGTGGGGGATATTATAATGTGGGAAATGCATTGATGATGTTGGGAAGGTTTGAAGATGCGCTGCCATATTATGAAAAGGCATTGGAGTTGTCTGAATATGGAAATGATGTGCCCTATGAAAAAGTCAGTAAGCTGTCGCAGCTAAGCGGAAAAATTAATCTTTATAATAATTACGCAGAAGCGCTATGGGAAGTAGGATGTGAAGACGATAGAGAGGATTACATACTTCGAGCATTTTTCTACAAAAAAGAAACTGTAAAAATGGACAGATACTATCAGCAGATTACACAAGTGGAGTACAACTTTAACAGAGATCTTGTGAAGCTGGCCCGTATAGTTTCCTCCTTGGCAAAGATGGATATAAGCCGTTCAAAAATATACCTGAAAGATTTTTTTGATTTTATAGATTCTTTTTTGACAGAGGATGAAAGCTTGTACAAAGTGGATCATTCTCTGAAAAATATGTGGATGCTGAAAGATGAGTATATAGGTGTACTGCGCGCAATCAGGGAACTGCGTCAGCCCGATGCAATCGTGTACATATATATTCAAAGATGTTATAATGCATTGGTAAAACCTATTGATGAAAATATTATGCAGGAGAAAGGAAATCTGGATGTTTCATCATATTTGAATATTATAATAGATTATTATAATAAGTCAGCATTGCTTTATGATCTGGGAGAAAAATCTTTTAATGAGGAGGCATTAGAGGCATCACTAAAAGCAATACAGGAGCTTGAAAGGCTGGAAAATGAAGGCATTTATAAAGAATTGGATTTGATCAGACAGAAAGCCCTTTGTGCCTATCAGGCAGGAAGATGTTATCTCAGGGTAGAAGACAGAAACAGAGCAATGGAATGTCTGAAAGAGGCAGTAGAGAAACAGACGATGATAGCTGCCGCCACATCAAGTGCCAAAGAAAAAGAAACGTTGGAAGAGTTCCAAAAAGGTTATAGGCGTTGTAAAGATGAGATAGCATTTAAGACATTGTTTGATCCTTTTCTGGCGGCAGAGATGAAAGAAATTTTTGATAAAAAGCTGGCGGAGGAAATAAAAAAGTCTTCCATGACAACATACAAGGGAGATAAAAAAGATGGCCGTATGCATGGTAAGGGAACAATGAACTATGTCGATGGAAGTATATATACCGGTGAATGGGCCAACGGGAAGAGAAGTGGAGTGGGAAAGCTGACATGGATGTCGGGTAAAGGCGAGTATTATGGTCAATGGAAAGAGGATATGAAGGACGGGTATGGAGAGAGTGTTTTTCCAAACGGAGGAAGTTATCGCGGAGAATGGAAAGAAGGGAAGATCCATGGTTATGGAATCAAAACGGATGCCAGGGGAGTGGAGTGCTGCGGCATATGGCAGGCAGGAAATCTGTATAAAAAGCTTTCCAAGATCAAAGTAGTGCTTGTTTTGCAGAAATATAGTAAAATATTGAGTTAGACAGGAAATAAGCCTGACAGATAAAAAGAGAAAATGAAGGAGAAGATCATGGCGGAGAATCAGAATAAGACGGAAAGCGGCAATGCAAGAAACAATGCTTTGATGGATTCGGTGGAGCAGATTCAGGATGAAAATACCCGGCGTTATATTGTTGACCGCTTGATGCCGCAGATGGAATGGTATAGTAAGAAAGGAAGGGAGTGCCAAAAACGATACTATCGCTGGATGAGCGCATCTATTATACTGGGTGCACTAATCCCTGTTGTTTCTGTGTTTGCAGATGGCGCAGTTTGGATAAAAGTGCTGCTTGCGGCTCTTGGCTCGGCGGTAACAGCATGCAATGCATATGCCGCGATGCGTAATTATAAAGATTTGTGGATAACGTACCGAAACACAAGGGAAAAGCTGCTTCGGATTTTGTACTGCTATTTTAATCATGCTGGTGCCTTTTCTCAAGAAAAAACACAAAGCGACAAAGATACTTTGCTGGTAAATATTTGTGAGGAGGAAATGTCTGGCGAAACCAGTGCGTGGTCTTCCCTGATGCAGAAGGTGTCTTAAGAGATGGGGAGAAACAAATATACATTCAGATGAAAAGGAGAAGATTATTATGGAATGGACCAAATTATTATCGTTAGAAACACAGGTAGAAAGAGAAAAGGAACCTGCTGTGTTTGGCAGATATCCAATCAATGATCTGGAAAAAGACTACAAGGCAATCATATCAAGTGCGGAATTCCGCAGGCTGCAGGACAAGACGCAGGTATTTCCGCTGGACAAGAGTGATTTTGTCCGTACGCGCCTTACCCATTCCATTGAAGTTGCAACCATAGCAAGGCAGCTTGGAATTATGGTTACACAGAATAAGTATAAATATTTACCGGATGAATTTAAACAAAATAAAGATGGGATCGTGGAGAAAATTCCGTCGGCGCTTTCCTGTGCTGGGCTTTTGCATGACCTTGGAAATCCGCCGTTTGGGCATTTTGGAGAAGTGGTGATAGGAGATTGGTTCCGAAGAGAACTGCAAAAGGATTCTTTTTCTTTTAACGGAAAGAAAATAGATTGTGTGCTTAATGACCAAATGAAAAGTGATTTGGTACATTTTGAGGGTAATGCCCAGGCGCTCAGGATCCTTTCTAAGATAGCTAATAAAAATGAAAGCCATGAGATCAACCTTACCAAAGGCGTGATCAGCGCATTGGTCAAATATCCTACAGATTCTATACATTTCACTGGAAAAGAGGATGCGGATATCAGAAAGCATAAACTGGGATATTATTATGCAGAGAGGCAAAGCTTTGAAGAAATCAGCAAGGCTGTAGGGACGTGGTACGGGTCAGATGATGTTGCACGGCATCCGCTGGCGTTTTTGATGGAAGCGGCAGATGACATTGCATATGCAACGGCAGATTTGGAAGACGCATATAAGAAAAAGCTTTTTACATTAAATGAGTTTATCATTTTCTTTGAGTCTGAAATGGGTGGTGACAATAAGGATAAAGAAGAAAAGCTGATTGCTGATTTGAAGGAAAGAATAGAGAAGTCAGGGAAGACAGAAGAAGATCTCATGATTGCATTCCAGAATTGGATGGATTTTGTGCGGAAATGGTTTATGTATTGCACAGCATACAGTTTTTCTGTTAACTATGATGATATCATGAATGGCAGATTTATGAATGAATTAATGCATGATACCTTTCACGGGGGATCCATACGGATTCTGAAAAAGGCAATGGTAAAGTTCGTATATAGCAATGCAGAAATAGTCAAGCTGGAACTGGCAGCGAAAAAAATCATTTCTTCCCTGCTTGATGATTTCATATATGCAGTGATCAATTTGGAGAATAAAGAAATGCAGACGCAGGAACATAAGAAGCTGTACAGCCTGATACCGGACAACCTGAAAGAGGATTATAAGAAGGCTAAGACGGAGGATGAGGGATATAATTTATATCTCAGATTCCTTATGGTCACTGATTTCATCAGTGGGATGACGGATTCCTATGCCAAAAATCTATATCAGGAGTTGAATGGGATATAATGGGAATATCAAAGGTACAGATCAGGAACTATAAGTCCATCAAAAATGTAAGTTTTAGCTTTGGTTCAGATAAAGAAACGATGCACTGCCTTATTGGAAAGAACGGGGCAGGCAAATCTAATTTCATAGATGCAATATGTTATTTTCATAATATGTTGGGCGGAAAGAGTCCGTCGCAGGATATTATGGATTCCAATAATATTTATGCACAGTCCTGTGAGATAGAGGTGGAATATTATTTTGGGGAAATTATTATCAATAACTCCAATCCCTATTATGATGAGAAAATGAAAGAACTGGAAGGTTATTTACGGGATTGGAGGCTCCATGTCAGAATGACCCAATATAGAGATGGGACGATCCGGTGGTATCCAGGCAGTATGAGCCTGTCGATGCGGAAACTCCTTTATAAGCTGTTTCCTGTCTTTTGCATTGATACGCGTTTTATCAGCTTGCAGGACTGGAATGCCTTGTGGGAGATTATCTCGGACTTGTCGGTAGGACAGCTCAAAATGGAAAATGAAACCATGGAGAGCGAGATGGATACGATCCTTGCCCAAGGGTACGGTGACAAGTACATGAAGACGATTTCCCTGCTTAAGGAAATATTCAGGTCAGAAGGAATAAAGGTCAATGCAGATGATTATAAGAACAAATATAAGAATGCGCTGATGATGCGTTTGGGCGGAAATGAATTTCTAAGTGATGAAAACAAATTGTCGTATTATTCGGACGGAGCTAATTCCTTTAAATATATCAGATTAGTGGTTGAGCTGATTGCCGGACTGTCAAACACGGGGTGGAAGAATCCGCTGCTGCTAATTGATGAACCGGAAATAGGTCTTCATGTGCAGTACATTAAAGATCTGGTTGAATGCTTTTGGAAGAACTGCAGTCAAAAAGTAAATATTTTGATTTCTTCCCATTCACCGCATTTGATCAATGAGTTGATCAAAAGTGAGATGAAGGTGGACTTATGGCGGGTTTATTACAGCAATAGCAGTACAATGCTTGAAAAAATCAAGGATATTGTGGATGAAAATCAGAAATTTTTGATCAGTGACACCGAGACAAGCTGCTATTTTGCAAGGGCGCTGTTATTTGTGGAGGGCAAAAGTGAAATACAGTTATTGAATAATAAGCATATTATTGATTTATATCCGGAGCTTAAGCAAATAACGATTGTACGCTATGATTCTGATAATTCCAGCTTGAAGTTGGTGTATCCGGATTTTATGAATTTTTCCATTCCTTATTTTACCATGGTTGATATGGACAAGATTATTTCTTATTCTTACAAAAAGCATAATTTTAAAATAAAGTCAGACTCCTTGGTAAATCCATTATTCAGTCCACATGTGCGGCAAAAGCAGCAATATACTGTTTATAATGATAAAGAGCGGAGAAAGAATACTTATGACGCAAGGAAACAGATTGAAAAAAGGCTGAAGGAAGAACAATTTATTCAAGATGCAGCGCATTTTTATATAGATGATGATTCGTTTGATAAGCTGATTGATGAGATCAAACGATACTGCTATAAGTATCGTGTTATTCCGGTAACTACTACCATAGAGGGCGTTATTGTATCAGAACGCAGCGTGGAAATAGTCATAAAATGGCTGGAAGAGATACTGGATGAAGACGGAAAAAGAAAATTACAAGAGCTCCTTGCGGATGAACCAAGGGAAAATATAAAATATCGGACAACAATTATAAGGTGTATTCTCAATGGGAAAATGGATAATCTGTGCGGAATGGGGGACAGCGGTGTCCAAATTGATAAGACAGTTAAAGCGAAAGTGAAGGCTTTGAATCATAAAGTCGGAGGTAAAGTCAGCGGCTGGATAGGGGACTTTTTAGATTATTATTTTCAACATAAAATAGAAAAAAAGAAGGACATTGAGAAAAAGAAAAGGGAATTTGAAAAAAGCTTTCCAGAGTTAAGTTATGTTTTACATGAAAGCATAAAGATGATACAATAAGGGCAAATGAGTAGAAACATAAGTGCTGTGAAAGCGGCAGCAATAATTTATTTATTGTGACCTTGAGTAGTTACTGCAATATTTTCGACAAAAATATTACATATGTAAAAAGCCAAGGTGTAAGTGTGGCTATGGACGATGAGGCTGTCCGACAATTTTCTGCGCTGCATGGCAGCGCAGACTATACGCTGCGCGAAATATGAGAAGTACTCATTTTAGGACTCCTGGATGGGAGTCCTTTTTATAGGATAAGGAAGTGACATGTAATGGATGACGGTGCCGCTTTTGGAGGATAAAATGCGTAAATGGATGCTTGCAAGTGAAGAAGAACTATATAAAATTATCGGATGTGATAAAACTGAGGCTGAAGTAATACAGACAATGAAAGAGGGTTATTATGGAACACCTATTGAGATAAAGAAGAAAAATGGAGTTCGGAAAATATATTCACCTAATAAGTCTCATGTTTTATACTTGGTTCAAAATAGCTTACTGCATGGTTTCCTGAATAATATTCATGTGTCGCCTGCTGCTCATGGGTTTGTGAAGAAATCCTGTTATTATGATTTCCTGGAACCGCATGTGGATTTTTATAAGCAAAATTATTATTTAAGACTGGATATTAAGGATTTTTTTGATTCCATTTCGGCGGAGATGGTCAAGGATGCTTTTGGATATTATTGTAATATAGAAGACAAAAAGGAAAAAGCCAGTGTCTTAGATACAATAGCAGAAATCTTAACCTATGAAGACCGGGTGGTACAGGGGACGATAACAGCACCGGCAGTCAGTAACATTGTGTTCAGAAGAATGGACATCAGGATTGAGAGGTATTGCAGTAAATATAATGTCCGATATACAAGGTATGCAGATGATTTGCTGTTTTCAAGTGAAAGTGATAAACTGATAAAGAAAAATTTTATGCGTGGCATTGCCAGGATATTGAAAAGCGGAGGATTTGCCATAAATTATAATAAGGTGATCAGGAGCAGGTCTTACATATCGCTAAACGGATTTGTTATTTCGGATAAGGTGACACTCTCCAGGAAGAAATTAAGTGAAATAAACAGGGTATTGTTTTATCTGAGAAATAAAAATAATTTAAAAAAGGTTAAGAGCGGCGACCTGGCAGAACTAAACCAGAAAATTATTATAGAAACGGCAATAGAACCTCAGAGATTTAAAAATGATTATGCGCTTCTTAATTATTTAAATGGTTACAGGGCTTTTTTGATCAGCATGATCAAAAAGAATAAAAATTTTAAAATGGAGAAAATAGTAAATGAAATTGAGAAAGATGTGGATTATTTATTGCAGGCATGAATCTTTGCATCAGGGGAGAAGCTGATATGGACGGTAAACAACCAAATGTAAAATTATGTTATCTGTTTTCAGGAATTTTTGTATTATTTATTGGAATTCTGATGGTTATGTCGATATTTATGCATTGCGAAACCAATATTTTTGATTATGATCAAACGAAATCCATCACTCAGCATACGTTTTATCTTTATTTGGGGATAGCGTTGTTTGGTATTGCTGCTATGGGACTGCTTTGTTTCCTGTTAGATTTCATTTTTGTCCGAACAGGAAAAGAAGAAAAAATATGTAACGTGATTTTTATTTTCTGCGGATCAGCAATATTGGCAGCTGGGATTTTCTGGATTCTTTTTAATGACAGCGTGCCTGCTTATGATCAGAAAACAGTGTATAATGAAGCGCAGCGTATTGCCGGTTTTTTGGATGAGCCTTTTGACACGGAATATTTTTCTTATTTTAGCAGAAACCGTGGGGTTACATTATTGGCAGCAGCTGCAATGAAGTTGTTTGGCAACCATCTTTATTCCTTTCGGATCATCAATCTGCTGGCATCTTTAGCGGTATATTACAGTATTGGCAGAATGGTAAAGATTGTTTTTCGGAATCCCTTGGTTACATCGATGACGTCATTGCTTCTAATGATGTTTTATCCGTTGGTTATTTACACTTCTTATCATTATGGAACATTACTGTCCATTGCATTTACTTCGCTTGGATTGTATGCAACGGCTGCCTGGCATGAGACAGGTAAACGACTGTATATGGCAGTGATCATTTTAGCATTTCCTTTGGGGATACTGATGCATCAGTCTGCTGCAATTGGGCTTATTGCGTCGGTTATTTATCTTTTGATGAGCAGTAAAGGAAAACTCTTTTTGGTAAATATTTTAATTTCTGCAATGGCAGTTATTATGATTTTTCTGTCCATGAAATTAGTTGATACGGTTTACACTCGTATAACCAGGGCAGAGAAGGATACTTTTTCGGTACCTGTATCTTGTACAGTGTATATGGGTCTGACTTCTACCACAGGAGCTTCCGGTCCGGGAAGTCAGGATGGTATGGATGCACAGATTTTTAACGAAAATAATCGTGATGGGCAGGCAGCAAACAGAGCCGCGCTGGATGGCATTTTTACTGTCATGAATGAGTATCTTACAGGAAAGCGGAGCCTTATGTTTTTTGTAGAAAAAACACAGTACCAATGGCTTGATCCTACTTTCGGTGCAAGGAAAACAATCAGGATGAACGATAGTAATATGGGAGAACCGTTAAATTCAGATGCATTTACTGCATTTTATAAAAGTCCGCTGCGGACAATTGTTTTTAAGCTTTCCATTGGAGCTATGCTGCTGATTTATGCAGGTGCATTTGGGGCAGGATGCAGGAGCATTCATAAAATAAGAGAATATCCTGCGATGATATTGATTCAGTTGTATGTAATAGGGGGAGGAGCATTTCAAATGATATGGGAATCCTTATCAAGGTATTGCCTTGGATATTTTATATGGCTTCTCCCATTGGCGGCGTTTGGATTTTATACACTGTACAATTTCTTTAAAAACAGGAAGAATTAGTATACAATGGTAAATTGAGAATATTGTAGAAATGGAGCAGAAATAATGTTTGACAAAAGGAAAGTCTCGTTGAGTTTTATTGTTAGTTTTTTATTGGGGTTTATGCTCCTGCTTTTTGGTCCGGCGGAAATCTTTTTTGCAAATGTTGCAGAATTTGATTTCTTATACGGGGAGTTTGCAGGGTATATGGCAGTGATTTTTATAGTTGTTCTCTTACTTTTTACCATTTTGCTATCCCTACTTCATAAGAAGATTTACACCATTGTATTATCCGTTCTTTTGTCTATATCTGTGGCAGGGTATTTGCAGGTGATGTTTTTAAACAAAAATCTTGATCTGCTGGGGGTAAATCCTAACGGATATCGTGTGCCGGCTGCCCAGGGGATCATAAATTTAGTTATATGGCTGGCGGTCTTGGCAGGGATCGTTGTACTGGCAGTTTGGAAAAATGAGATTTGGAAAAAGCTGGCTGTGTATTTGTCCGTTCTTTTGATTGGTATGCAGGTTGTGGCGCTGATCTCCCTTTTAGCTACAGCGCCGAAAGAAGCTTATGAACGTGCAAAGGGCAGTGACCGGCTATGGGGGAAGGATCAGTACACTGTTTCCGCTAATGAAAATATTATTGTATTCGTGCTTGATTATTTCAGCAGTCTTTATTTGCAGCAGATGTTGGAGGTTTACCCTGATGGGGCGGATTGCCTGCATGATTTTACCTATTACAGCAATGCAGATTGTACTTATTATGGGACATTTCCTTCTTTAGCGCATATGCTGACAGGATGTGAGGTGGATACAACGGTATCTATTGATGAATGGTGTCAGAATATATGGAATAATGAATCTACTGTGGAGTTTTATCAGGAGATGCAGGCAAATAATTATAAGACTAATATATATACAACGGATTCTAATGTATTGACTTCAGGCAACGGATGCGGAATTTTGAGGGACAGGATCTCTAACATTACCAATGAACCAAGGGAAGTACAGGTAGATACAGGGCTGTTAATTAAAACATTGATGAAAATGTCTTGTTACCGGATGGCTCCGGATGTGCTAAAATCGCAATTCTATACTAATGTCAGCGAATACAGTCTGATTGTGAAGGATATGGGACAGGGGATTCTTCAAACCAACAGTGACTTTTATGCTAAGCTGCAGGAAGAGGGACTAAAAGCAGATGATTCTGCAAATTACTTTATTTTTCAGCATTTAATTGGAACCCATGAGTTTAATACGGACGAATTTGGAAATTATCAGGAAGAGACCTCTGTAGAAGAGACGGCGCGAGGATGTATGACGATTATGGAAGGCTATTTAAATGAGTTGAAGAGACTTGGAGTTTATGATGATGCCACAATAATCATTACAGCAGACCATGGTGGGGATTGGAAGGAAGATTTGCAAGTGATTTATTTCGTGAAGCAGCCTGGAGAGACTCATGAAGCTAGTCCGGTGACTAATGCACCGATTTCTCACTGTGATTTAATGCCGACTATTGCACAAATGGCTGGTTTGGATTATACTAAGTACGGCAATTCCATTAATGATTTTGAGCAGGACGAGCAAAGGGAACGTACGATTTGGGTTCGGACAGATGATCCAGATTATCCGGAACAAGTATATTACTGTTATACCTATACTGGTGATATTCTGGCATTGATTACGCAGATTGACGCAGGTCCTACAGATATCAAGGAAATGTATGAACCATATTTTTAAAAATTTTTCAAATAAAGGAGAACGAAGAGATGAAAAAGGTTTTGGGACAGGTTTTTAAGTTTGTTTACTTCTTTGGATGTTTTTTTACATTTTTTACGAATTATGCACATGCTTATATTGACCCTTCTGCGGTGACCTATGTGATTCAGGCAGTAGCGGGCGTATTGATTGCGTTAGGTGCAGCCTTTACTATTTTCCGGCATAAGATCTTTGCCTTTTTTAAGAAAAACAAAAAGGGTAATACGGATGACAAGGACACCATTGAATTTAAGGATGTAGATGACTAAGAGGGATTTATGGGCGCAATAATAAGTGGAATTGTGGACGGGCTTGTCTGGGTGATTGGCTTGTGCTATAGCCTGTGCCACAACTATTGGATAGCAATATTTTTATTTACAATTTTGACAAAGGTGATTTTATTGCCTTTGTCAATTTGGGTTCAGAAGAATTCTATTAAAACGGTGCGGATGCAGCCGGAAATGAATCATATCAAAGCAGCCTATATGGGCAATCAGGATGCGATTTCTGAGGAGCAATATAAATTATTTAAGAGGGAAAAGTATAATCCTTTTGCGGATCTGATACCGCTTTTTGTACAGCTGGCACTTTTAATGGGAGTGGTTGAGGCTGTGAAGCGGGGAACCAGCCTGACGGATATTCCGGTCAAGACGGGCGGTGTAACCCTGCTTGTCCCACTCTTTGCGGCATTGTCTGCTTTTTTTATGTGCTTCGTGCAGAACAAGATCAACGTGCTTCAATCAGAGCAGGGGCTTCTCAACAAATATGGGACGATGATTTTTTCGGTGGCGCTTTCACTCTATCTGGGATTTTTTGTCTCAGTGGGCGTAGGCTCTTATTGGTGTTTCAGCAATATTTTATCTGTAGTCCAGCTGGTGCTTCTCAATATCTGGATCAATCCCAAGAACTATATTGATTATGAAGCTCTGGAAGCAAGTAAAGAGGAGCTTAAAAACGCCAAATTGTTCATGGCTTCCGGTCAGAAGAAGGACAGGAAAAATCCTTATAGGAAGCGGGAAAAGGGAGATTACAAGCGTTTTTTAAATACATCTGGTAAAAAAATTGTTTTTTATTCCGAAAAGAATGGATTTTACAAATATTACCGGAACATCATTGAGGAAATTATTAAAAGAACAAATATTGTCATTCATTATATCAGCAGCGATCCATTGGACGAGGTATTCCAAATGGAAAATGATCAGTTTAAGCCGTATTATATTGGCGAGAACAGAATGATTGTGTTGATGATGAAGATGGAAACGGAACTTATGGTCATGACCACGCCGGACTTGGAGAATTTCCAGTTAAAGCGTTCCTATGTAAAAAAGGATATTGAGTACATCTATGTGCCTCATGATGTCAACAGTTCTAATTTGACGTTCCATAAAAATGCTTTGGATCATTTTGATACAATTTTTACTTCCGGGTTCAAGAACAAGGATGAGATCAAAGAGCGTGAGGAAAAGTATGAACTGCCTACTAAGAATCTGGTGGAATGGGGATCCAGTGTGATTGATAATATGACCGAGTCCTACAGGGAGATGTCAGGGGAAGGGAAACAGGAGAAAAAGAAAACGGTTTTAATTGCCCCGTCATGGCAGAAAGACAATATTCTGGATTCTTGTATTGAAGAGATGCTGGATCAGTTGATTCAGACCGATTATCAGATCACTGTGCGGCCGCATCCTCAGTATGTCCGTCATTTTGAAGGACGGGTGGACAGCCTTGCAGAGAAGTATAAAGAATATGGAGTAGAGTTCCAAAAGGATTTTTCTTCTAATAAAACGGTTTATATGGCAGATCTTTTGGTGACAGATTGGTCAAGTATTTCGCTGGAATATGCCTTCTCAACGCTAAAACCGGTTTTATTTGTCAATACGCCGATGAAAGTAGTAAATCCGGAATATCAGGAACTTAGTACAGTTCCTATTGATATAGAACTTCGGGATAAAGTGGGAATTTCCTTAGAGTTGAATAGCGTTGACAGGGAAGTGGTTCCGGCGGTTGAAAAGTTATTATATGACCGGCAGTTTTCTAAAGAGTCTATGCAGGAGTTGAAGGAGAAGTACCTTTATCACCCAGGCGAAAGCGGAAAAGTGGGAGCCAAATATATGATCCAGCGTCTGGTAGAACGATCAGGAAAGAGGGAGGAAAATTAAATGATCCAGAGAAATGTTTTATTAAATCCGGGACCGGCAACAACCACAGATACGGTTAAAATGGCACAGGTAGTGCCGGATATCTGTCCAAGGGAAAAAGAATTTGTAGCCGTTATGCGTGAAGTGGAAGCGGGGATTTTAAGGATCGTCCATGCAGACCCGGAAGACTATGCGGCGGTGCTGTTCTGCGGATCAGGCACCATCAACATGGACATCTGCTTAAATTCCCTGCTGCCGGAGAATAAGAAGATACTGGTCATCAACAATGGTGCATACAGCAGCAGGGGGGCGGAGATCTGCGAGTATTACGGTCTGCCCTGCATCAATTTAAAACTTCCCGTGGACAGGCAGCCGGATCTGGGTATGATAGAGGATACGCTGAAAGAAAACCCGGATATTGCACTGGTCTATACAACCCACCACGAGACGGGAACCGGGCTTTTGAACCCGGTCAGGGAGATCGGCGCATTGGTGCACCGGTATCAGGGGGTGTTTGTGGTGGATACCACATCCACTTATGCAATGCGGCCTATCCATATGGAAGAAGATGAGATCGACTTCTGCATGGCCTCCGCCCAGAAAGGGATCATGGCCATGACAGGGCTTTCCTTTATTATTGGAAAGAAGCAGGTGATCGAAGCCTCTGCAGAGTATCCTAAGCGGTCTTACTACTGCAACCTGTACATGCAGTATGAGTATGCTAAGGAGCACGGGGAAATGCATTTTACGCCGCCGGTGCAGGTAGTCTATTCCGTCCGGCAGGCTTTAAAGGAATATTTTGAGGAAGGCGAACTGGACAAATGGGAAAGGCATAGAAGAGTTTTTGGCGCAATCAGGGAAGGGCTTGAGGAATTAGGATTCCAGATTTTTATCCCTAAGGGACAGGAAGCGGAACTGGTGGCTGCCGCCCTGTACCCCAATGACCCGAACTGGGACTTTGAAAAAATACATGATTACTGCTACGAAAGGGGCTTTACCATTTACCCCGGGAAGGTGGAGAAGCTTGGGATGTTCCGGCTCTGCGCCCTGGGGGCGATTGATAAGGGGGATATCAAAGCGTTTTTTACAGTGTTCAGGGAAGCTTTGGAGAAATACCATGTTTCCGTACCGGCGGTATATTAAACAGAGAAGCAGACAGGGGCTGCCGGATGGCAGGGCAGGACCGGAATAGGAGAAGGAGAGACAGATGGGCAAGAAGGTTTATACCTGCTTCTGCACGGATGTGATCCATGAGGGGCATTTAAATATTTTAAGGGAAGCGGCCAGGTACGGGGAGGTCTATGCAGGGGTGCTTTCCGATGAGGCGATGGTGGGATTCAACCGTTTTCCCACCATCTCCCTGAAAGAAAGAATGGAGATCGTGGAGGAGACCGGACTTGTGCATGAGGTCCTGGTCCAGGATGAGGTCACATATGACCAGATCATGGAAAGTTTAAGGCCGGATTATATCGTCCATGGGGATAACTGGAAAGAAGGACCGGAAAATTTCATCCGGGAAAATGTACTCCAGAATATCAAAAAGTGGGGCGGGGAACTGATAGAGGTTCCTTATACGTATAATGAAAAGGTGAAACGCATTGACGGCATGATGAAGGAAAAGCTTGCGATGCCGGAGTTCAGGCGCAGGCGCCTCCGCCAGCTTATCTCCATGCGCCCGATCGTAAAGGCATTGGAAGTACATTCAGGCCTTACCGCACTGATCGCAGAAAAGACAGTGGTGGAAACCGGCGGCAGGCTGGACCAGTTTGATGCCATGTGGATATCCTCCCTGTGTGACTCCACAGCCAAGGGGAAACCGGATATCGAGCTGGTTGACATGTCTTCAAGGATCCGTACCATCGACGATGTGATGGATGTGACCACCAAGCCCATCATCCTGGACGGGGATACCGGGGGGCTGGTGGAGCATTTCGTTTATAATGTGAGGACATTGGAGCGGATGGGAGTCTCCGCCGTGATTATTGAAGACAAGACAGGCCTTAAGAAGAACTCTTTATTCGGCACAGAGGTGGAGCAGACCCAGGACAGCATTGAAAACTTCTGCGAAAAGATCAGGGCAGGGAAACAGGCTCTGCGCACAGAGGATTTCATGATCATTGCCCGGATTGAAAGCCTGATCCTTGAACGGGGGATGGAAGATGCGTTAAAGCGCGCCTTGGCCTATGCGGAAGCCGGTGCGGACGGGATCATGATCCATTCCAGGAAGAAGTCTCCGGATGAGATTCTGGAATTCTGCCGGAAATTCCGGGAAAAGGAGCGGAAGATCCCGGTTGTTGTGGTGCCTACATCCTTTAACAGCATTACGGAGGAGGAGCTGGCGGCGGCAGGGGTCAATATCGTGATCTATGCAAACCAGCTTACCAGAAGCGCCTTTCCGGCGATGCAGAGCACAGCAGTGGAGATCCTGCAGAACCACCGTGCCCTGGAGGCAGATGCGAAGCTTATGCCGTTTAAGGACATCATCCGCCTGATCGATGAGATTTAGCAGCTGCACAAGGCACAGGGAGGATAAGGGGAAATGAAAGAGACTGCAATATTAATGGCGGCGGGAATGGGGGAGAGGATGCGCCCTCTGACGGAGCAGATCCCCAAACCGCTGGTCAAGGTACATGGAAAACCTATGATTGAAACAGTGATAGAAGGGCTCCTTGCCCGGCCGTCTGTGGCGGAGATCTATATTGTCACAGGCTACCTGGGGGAACAGTTTGAAGTCCTGGAGGGGAAATACCCCTGTGTAAAACTGGTTCCCAATCCTGACTACCGGACGAAAAATAATATTTCTTCCATTTATGCAGCCAGGGAGGTGCTCGGAAGGGCGGACTGCTTTATCTGCGAGTCGGACCTGTATGTGGCGGACGCGTCCATTTTCCAGAAGGAGCTGCCCCATTCCTGCTATTATGGAAGGATGCAGGCGGGATATTCAGAGGACTGGGTATTTGAATTAAAGGACAGGTATATCAGCCGTGTGGGGAAAGGCGGAAGCGATACCTACAATATGGTGGGGATTTCCTATTTTAAACAGGCAGATGCCCTGACCTTGAGGGAAGAGATAGAAAAAGCGTATGCCGTGCAGGAGAACGGGAGCCTGTTCTGGGATGATGTGGTAAACCGGAATCTGGACAAGCTGCGCCTTAAGATAGAGCCTGTGGAGGCAGGGCAGCTGGCAGAGATCGATACAGTGGAGGAGCTTAAGAAGATCAATGAAGGCGAATAGACTATTAGAAGAAATGGAAAAGATGGGGATCGGCACCATTGCGGGGGTGCCGGATTCCACCTTAAAACAGTTCTGCGACGGAATAGAGAATTATAAGGGAAACATGTCCCATTACGTGACTGCAAACGAAGGGGCGGCGGCAGGGCTGGCAGTCGGAAGCTTTCTGGCGTCCGGAAAACCGGCGTGCGTGTATATGCAGAATTCAGGCATCGGAAATGCCGTAAATCCCCTTGCTTCCCTGGCGAACGGGGATGTCTACGGGATCCCAATTTTTTTTATTATAGGCTGGAGAGGGGAGCCGGGGACAAAGGACGAGCCCCAGCATGTTTTCCAGGGAAAGGTTACCTGTGGGCTTTTGGAAATATTGTCAGTAGATTACCGCATAGTGGACAAAGATACGTCTGAGGAAGAGCTGTCTGCAGTACTTACGGAGGCATCGGATGTTTTAAGGCGGAACAGGCAGTTTGCACTGATTGTCAAGAAGGGAACTTTTGAAAAGGCGGAACCGTTTTTATGGAAAAATGGGAATGCATTGGTGCGCGAAGAGGTGCTTGGAGAGATCTTAAAGCGTATCCCCCGTGAGGCGGCGGTTATTTCCACTACCGGGAAGATCTCCAGGGAGCTTTATGAGCAGAGCCATCAAATATACGGAAACCATGATAATATTTTTATGACAGTAGGAGGCATGGGACACGCCTCTATGATCGCTTTGGGCATTGCAGAAAAAAGACCGGATAAAAAGGTAGTCTGCATTGACGGAGACGGAGCGGCGCTGATGCATATGGGGGCGCTGCCTTTCATTGCTGCCCGGGCGCCGGAAAATTTTTACCACATCATCATCAACAACCAGGCCCATGAGTCTGTGGGGGCTATGCCCACAGGATGCCGGCAGGCAGATTTCACAGAGATTGCAAAGGCGGCAGGATATGCCTGTGTAAAAAAACTTGTAACCATGGAGGAGGTATCCGGGATAGGAGGTTTCATTGTAAAAGAAAAAGGTCCTGTTTTGTTTGAGATACCTGTTTCCCTGCATTCCCGGCCAGATCTGGGAAGACCGAAGGAAAGTGCAGGGGAGAATAAAGAAGGGTTTATGGGATTTTTAAATGGTAACTAAAAACCGCATTTTTGGGAGACCAGATACCTTGGTCTGGCTTTGATTTCATCATAGATTCGGGAAATATAATGCCCAATAATTCCCAGACTGATCATTAAAACGCTTCCAATCAAAAGCTGTAGCAGAATAACGGTGGTAAAGCCTTCCAGTGCAGTACCGGTAAAATATCGGTACAGTGATTGGATGCCCAGAACCACAGAGCATAAAAACATTACCCATCCGAGGAATGTCACAAATTGTAAAGGAGCGCCGGAAAAGGAGGTAATGTTGCGGATTGCGTATTTGACCAGTTTCCAGGCAGACCATTTGGAGGTTCCGATTTCTCTTTCCTTGACATGGAAAGGAATAGATACAGTCTTGAAACCGATCCATGAGGATAAAGCCCGGAAAAAGGGAGCGCGTTCCGGCATGGCAAGGAGCGCATCCACGGCTTTGCGGTCTAAGAGCTTGAAATCGGAAGCTTTAGACATATCAATGCCGGAAGCTTTGCTGATAAGCCGGTAAAAGCTATTAGCACATAAAGTATGGAGAGGACTTTCCTTCCCTCTGGATGCTTTCACGCCCTCAACAACTTCATAGCCATCCTGCCAGAGGCGGTACATTTCCGGAATCAGTTCAGCCGGATGCTGTAAATCACAGTCCATGATCAGGCAGCATTCACCAGAGGCAGCTTCCAGACCGGCAAAGATGGCGGATTCTTTTCCGAAGTTTCGGGAAAAACAAATTCCTTTTACTTCCGGATTCTGCGAAGACAGCATCTGAATATTATGGTAAGTCAGATCGTCAGAACCGTCATCAACAAAAATAATTTCGTAAGGGATGGAAGCAGCGTGCATAATACTGCTGATACTGTCAAAAGCACGGGGAATATTGTCCTGCTCATTAAAAGCAGGAAGGATAATGGAAAGCATTTGTGGAGTATATGAATTTTTCTGGTTCATGTTGTCCTCTATTTCTGAAATATTTTTATATAGTGTTTTTATTAAGAAAAGAAAAAGGAATTGCTTGCAGCAGTTCTTTTTTATTATAGCAGTAGAGCTGCACTATTTACAATATTATTTAAAAAATCTAGATGGAACATATATTTTGAAGTAATGGAATAAACTATAAATAAGTTATTAAGAATTTTTTAATCTTGCCGAAAAAATCTTTAATTTGTGCTTTAAGCACTGGAAAGAAAATAGAAATGTGGTATCCTTAAGTTGTTGAAAATTTGGGCTTGCGCTCCAATTTGCAGGCTGAGCAAGAATGGAGGATCATATATGAAAAAGGACAGAAAGAAAATAATGGCCGGGATTCTGGCTGCTGTTATGATAACAGCGAGTATGTGTGGATGTAGTAAGACACAGGCAGAAGAACCGGATGACAAGGTTTTGTCCAATAATATTCTTATTACGGAAACTGGGGATGTGCTGGAAAAGCCAGAAGGGGAAAATGCAGAAGAATCTACGAAGGAACCAACGCCGACAGAAAAAGAAGTTTTAGAGGAAAACATGCAGACGCCTAAAATGGAGGGCGAGGCACCGACTCCGGCAATAGAGCTGGATATACCGGTTCCGGAGCAGGTTATTACGGAGGAGGACCAGACAGAGCCACAGGGAAAAGGGCTTCAATTAGTTTTTTTGGGGGACAGTATTTTTGATAACAGCAGGGATGGAACAGGAATACCGTATCTGACAGCGGTACAATGTGATGCGGATGTATTTAATCTGGCAATAGGAGGAACCAGCGCTACTCTGGAGTGGGGGGAAGACGCAGAATTGGAAACATGGTCGTCCAATGGTCTTTGTGGGGTAGTGAATGCCATGCAGGGAAGAATATCTACTGATGTTTTTGAGGGAACCAGGGCAAAGGAAATACTGGATAATTCTAGTATTGACTTTTCCCAGACGGATTATTTTATTGTGGAATATGGAACCAATGATTTCTTCCGTGCAGTGGCTCAAAGTGATCCTGAAATGGATTTTAATCTTCACACATATGCTGGGGCGCTTCGATATGGAGTTTCCGGTTTGAAGGAATTAGCCCCGGATGCAACGATCATTCTCTGCTCTCCCTGTTATGCACAGTTTTACCATGACGGATATATGGTAGGAGATGGAAATGTGACTAATCCGGGAAACGGAACCCTGTTTGATTATAAAGGAACCTGTAATTATGTTGCTAATGAAACCCAGGTAGAGTTTTTCAATGCCTATCAGGATTTGGGAATTGACGGCTATACGGCTGAGGATTATCTGGAAGACGGTGTGCATCTGACGGAGGCAGGAAGGAAGGTGTATGCAGATGCTCTGGCACAAAGAATCTTATCAATAGAGGAGACAAAGAATAATTGACTATGTGATGAAAGGTATTGGCAGTCCGCTTTTGGCAGGTGGACTGCCATTTTCTTATGGAAGGAATTGGTTGAATGAGAGTGGGAAGTAGGATATAATAGTAAAAGCAGAAATGAAAAGGGATTTATAGATAGGAAGCGAAAGTGAAGAAAAAAAATGTAGAAAGCTATGGGATGGCAGGTCTTTTCTTAATATGGCTTTTGTTTAATGGAATTTTGCTGGTTTTACATGAACCTTGGCGGGACGAAGCAAATGTCTGGCTGATGGCAAGGGAACTATCTCCATTACAGCTTTTCCGTGAAATTAAATATCAGGGTCATCCCTGTCTGTGGTATCTTTTAATGATGCCTTTTGCTAAACTAGGCTTTCCCTTTCGTACTATAGAGGTATTAAGCTTTTTGATTATGGCAGCGGCAGCGGGAATTTTCTGGTGGCAAGGAACATTAAACAGAGTTGTTAAAGTATTGTGCTTATTTAGTCCAATTTTCACCTATTTTTATCCGGTCATAGCAAGAAACTATTGTCTGATTGCTCTTTTTCTGGTACTTTTAGCATGGCAGCATCCGCAGAGAGACGGGCACTGTGTCAGGTATGGGCTGATGTTGGGCTTATTGGTGCAGGCGGACACGATAGCAATTCCGATTGCCGGATTGATATCAGCCATGTGGCTGATGAAAGCTTTATGGCGATGCTGGAAAACAAAGACATTTGAGCCGGTGAAAAAGATATTAGGCGGGATATGGATTCCGGCGGCAAGTCTGATTTTGTGGTTTTTGCAATTTTATCAGGTATCGGACAGTCCTCAATTTCAAATACAGGACATGGGAGCAGGAGAAATGCTCCGTGAAATCCGGAATTTTTCTTATGTGATCTTGATTCGGCTGACGGGAAGCGGGCAGATTTTCTGCAGGATATTTTTTATATGCGCTCTGGCAGTGTTTTTCGTGCTTTCCCTAAAGCTGAAAAATGGGTGGGCTATGACGGTTTTGGTTGGAACCTTTCTTTTTCAGGCAGCCTTCAGCGCACTGGTCTATCAGCTGCATATCTGGCACTATATTTCATTGGGATTCGTATGGATCTGGGCAGTGTGGATATTATGGAAACAGATACGGGAAAAGGGACTGTCAGATCTGCTGGTAAAGGGAGCGTTTGGGACAGCCACAGGATTGCTGGCTCTGCTGTCAGTTCTAATGATGGTACACTGGAATTCGAAAGAGGAACCGTCAAGTCTTAAAAATGCACTGAACGGAGTATATTCTGATGGGGGAAACACTGCGGCTTTTATTAGGGAAAATATCAGCCCGGAGGAATTGATTGTCTCTGACAATGTTCCTATGGCGTCAACCATATTGGCGTATTTGAAGGATTATGATTTTTATTATGCCGGAAATGGGCAAAAGGAGTCCTATGCGGACTGGAGTGAGGATCAGAGCAGGTCAGTCAGCTATGTGGAAGTGCTGGACTGGGTGAGAAATACATTTCCGGAAAAAGAGGAATTTTTCATTATTCAGAGCAGGGAATCCTGTATTCAAGATGGGGAAGCGCTGGAGGAATGCGAAGTGCTTTATCAGTCGGAGTGCAGTACAGTCCGTGATGAAGAGTATAGAATTATGAAAGTGAAGCTTTGAAGAAAGTTCAGGAAAGGATGAATAATATCAGAATGGCACAGCAATATGACAAAATTATCATAGGGGCAGGTCTTTATGGACTGTATGCTGCTGCCTTTTGCGGGGAGAGAGACCAGCATGTGCTGGTGATTGAGTATGATGATGCCCCGTTTAAAAGGGCAACCTATATCAATCAGGCCAGGGTGCACATGGGATATCATTATCCCAGAAGTCTTACCACGGCGGTGAAATCCGCAGGGTACTTCAGGCGCTTTGTAAAAGATTTTGGATTCTGCGTCCATGATAAATTTGATCAGGTCTATGCCACGTCAGAAAAGTTTTCCTGGACCAGTGCAGGGCAATTCCAGGATTTCTGCAAAGCAGCCAATATTAAATGTGAAGAGATTTCTGGTTCCAAATATTTTAAGGAAGGAATGTGCGACGGAGCATTCCTGACAGAGGAATATACTTATGATGCCATGCTTTTGCGTGATTATTATTTGGACAGGCTGGAAGGGAATAATCGTGTGGACATGAAGTTTAGTGTCCGGATCAGCAGGATCGTGAAACAGGGGAATTGTTTTCTGGTGGAGACGGAACGAGGGGAGAGTTTTGAAGCCCCGTTTGTGCTTAATGCCACTTATGCTTCGGTGAACCAGGTGATCGACCGGGTGGAAGGGATTCCAAAGAGCCTGTTTAACATTAAGTATGAATTGTGTGAGATTATTTTGTGCAAGCCGTCTGAGAGGCTGTGTGATATTGGAATCACGGTGATGGACGGACCGTTTTTTTCTATTATGCCCTTTGGAAAAACGGGGCTTTATTCCCTTACGGCGGTTACCTTTACGCCTCATGTGACAAGCTATGAGGAGAAGCCTGTGTTTAGCTGCCAGAAAGGACTTGAGGGGGAGAAGGAGAGGTGCTGCCCAGGGCAGCTTGGGAACTGTAATGATTGCCCTAATAAACCGGATTCCGCATGGGCTTACATGTCTCATTTGGCGGATAAATATTTAAAACCCGAATATGCATATGCTTATGAACAGTCCCTGTATTCCATGAAGCCGATTTTAAAAAGTTCTGAGGTGGATGACTCCAGGCCTACGGCGATTGCGGTTATGAGTAATGCACCTACATTTATCAGTGTTTTGTCGGGGAAGATCAATACAGTTTATGATCTGGATGAATTTTTAAAAGATTAGAATTGAGGTGCAGAAGGAGCAAGGGTATTAAGATGGAGAAAATAGTAAAAAAAGAAAAGAAATTTATATCGCTGGTTGTTTATCTGCACAATACAGCGTCTTATTTGAAATATTTCCTTGATACGGTCATTCCGGCCTGTGATAAGTATTTTGAGCAGTTTGAGATCGTGTGTGTGAATGACGCCTGCCAGGATGATACGGTGGAGGTTCTTAAGAAATATGTAGAGGATCATAAATTGAAGACAATGGTCAATATTGTTCATATGAGCTTTTTTCAGGGGCTGGAAAGCGCCATGAATGCAGGCAGGGATATTGCCATCGGGGATTTTGTCTATGAATTTGACGATATTTTTGTGGATTATGAGCCGGAGGTGATCCGGGAAGTTTATGACAGACTGATTGCCGGGAACGACATTGTGGCTGCCAGCAGTAAAGGGAAGCTGCGTACTACCTCGAAAATGTTTTATTCCCTGTATAACAAGACCAGCCGTGGGAACGGGAAGATTGGACCGGAAACCTTCCGTCTCGTATCCAGAAGAGCAATCAACAGGATCAAATCCATGGGGCAGTATATTCCTTACCGTAAAGCAGTCTATGCCAATTGCGGTCTTCATACAGCTACGGTGTTTTATGACAGCAGGGACAGCAGGGTAAGGGTGAAAAATAAGATCGTGGCATCGGAGCGCACCACACTGGCGCTGGATTCCTTTATATACTTTACTAACGTCTTAGAAAGGATATCTGCTATCATAAGCGGTCTGTTTCTTTTATTTACTGTGGGAATGGGAATCTATATTATTTTGGATATGTTTAATAAGACAAAGCCGGTGGAAGGATGGCTTTCCACCATGGGCTTTTTGGCACTGGGATTTTTTGGGGTGTTCGCATTGCTCACTATTATTTTAAAGTATTTGTCAGTGATGTTGAATCTGATCTTTAAGCAGCAGAGATATTTGATCGCAGATGTAGAAAAGGTGGTTAAGCGTTGAATAGGGGGAAGGTTTGTATAGGTATGGTCTTTGGGGCATGCCTTGTTTTGGTGTTACTTATCTTCTTTTCTTTAAGAAATATGAATTTGGAAGAGGATATTTTGGGGCAACTTGTTTTTTCCTGCGAGCAAGAAGGACAAAACATAGATTTCCCCATATGGAAGGATAAAACAGTTGATAGGTATTATCTGTTTCTGCCATCCTGGTTTTCCGGCAAAACAGGGGAATTTACAGTACGCTATAATGACCGTTTGGCAAAAGTAAAGCTTGATGGAATATTTTATCCGGATGGAAGTGTTTTTGCAGAGGATGGGAGTGAGGAAGAACACAGCTTTGAGGTGAGTGGGATTGTGGGCACCGTTCCGGTGGAGACTACTTTGCAGATTCTCCGCTCTGAAAAGCTGCCTTCTATTTTTGTCTCAGTCAAAGAGCAGGATAGGATTTTAGATGTAAAGGAAGAGTCGGATAAAAGGCATTTTGAGACAGGCTTTCTGAGGATGATGGATGAGGATGGGGGGCTTTTGTGTCAAGGGGAATTAGACAAGTTTAAGGTTCGGGGAAATCTCACGGCAACTTTTGGAAAAAAGCCTTTTACTTTTACGCTGAGCGAGCCGGAAGGGCTGCTGGGGATGAATCCGGCAGTGAAATGGAATCTGCTTGCCAATGCTACGGACGGAACTTATATCAGGAACAAGATGATAAGAGATCTGGCTGATACATGCATTGAAACTTATGAACCCCAGGGGGAGTTGGCGGAGGTTTATTTAAATGGGGCATATCAGGGGCTGTACTTGCTGACAGAAGCGGTGGAAGTTGCTCCCAACCGTCTGGAAATAGACCTTGATGAAAATTGGTTCATTGAGATGGAGCTGGAGTTCCGTACAAGGGAAGACCCTACCCGGATGATCACGGACAGGGGGCAAAGCTTTATCATCCATTCAGACCGGATCGTGACAGAACCGGAGAGAGAAGCGCTCCTTGAGCGGTTAAACGATGTGGAAAGCGCTCTTTATGCGGAAGACGGAGTAAGTGAAATAAGCGGGAAGCCGCTGGAAGAGCTGATTGATATAGAGTCTTTTGCAAAGGCATGGCTGGTGGAGGAGCTTTCCGGGGATCATGACGTGGGAATTGCCAGTCAGTTTGCCTATGCCTTAAAGGATGAGGATTCTCTTTGGTACGCAGGACCAGCCTGGGATTTTGACGGAATCATGGGAAATGTAAATAAGCCTATGTATGCCGTACCGGAGGCGCTTACCGGCGTGGTGGAGCAGTCAGGGGCGGCAGACGATAAAAACCAGAACCGCTGGCTGGCGGCTATGTGGCGGCATCCAGGGTTTCAGGAGGCGGTAAAACAGGAATATATCCAAGTCTTTCGAGGAAAATATGAGGAGATTTTAGAAAAAGAAATTGACAAGCAGATCTCTCAGATCCGGAGGTCGGCAGCCTTGGATGCTTTCAGGTGGCACAATAACCGGCTTGACTGGTTTTTTGTGATTCCCCAGGGTGTAAATGACCAAGTACAGGATTCTTATGAAAAATATGATACCCTGGAGGAATGTCTGGCTGTGGTGAAGGATTTTATGTCCAGAAAACTGGATTTTCTGGACAAGCTTTGGATAGAGGGCAGGGAGTTCTGTATTGTGGAAGTAAGGAATTCAGCGCCTTTTTTGGATCAGGGATATAATCAGACGTTATATTACTGGGTGGAGCAGGGGACAGCAATTCAAAACCTTCCTCATTATGAGAATGAAGAATGGCAGTTTGACGGATATTACGATAAAGATTATGGAGAGCTGATCAGTGACGGTTTTATCATCGAGTATCATCGGATCATAGAAGGACACTGGTCGCTGAGAGAAGAGGAAAGCAATGAAGGAGAATCAGATGGAAATTAATATTTTGTTTCCGGTGTTAAATGAGCGGCTCAGATTACAGAACGGAATAGACCGGACCATGGAATATCTGCGTAAGAATGTGAATATTCCCTATCGATTGACTATATTAGATAACGGGTCGGAGGATGAGACTCCGGAAATCGGAAAGGCTCTTTCGGAGAAATATCCGGAGGTTTCTTATGTGCGCGTTGGGCAGCGGGGAGTTGGGGTAGCCTTCCGGAAAGGAATCGAGTTAAATGAAAGCGCTTTAGTGGGATATATGGATATTGATCTGTCTACGGATATTAAATACCTTGGACGCACGATTCAATTGTTTCAGGAAAGACCTGAGCTGGAATATGTGAATGGAAGTCGGTTTAGCAAGGAGTCTGATACCAGAGGAAGAAAATGGTATCGAAAGATCACTTCCATGGGATTAGTTTTTCTGCTGAAAGCTATTTTCCACATGAAAGCAACGGATGCAGTGTGTGGTTTTACTTTTGTACGGAAGGAAACAGCGGAGAAGCTGGTTGCTGCCTGCGGAAATGACAACGGCTGGTTTTATACCATTGAGTTTCTGCTTCGGGCGGAGCGTATGGGGGTAGTGATTTATGACATGCCGGTGGAGTGGCAGGAGGATTATAATACCACTGTAAAGGTATGGAAGACCATCAAAAATTATCTGATACAGATCAGAAGGCTTCGCAGGGAGTTTAAGAGGGAGGAGAGAGAAAATGCTGAAAAGAATTGACCTGTCAAGGGATTATCAGAATCATAAAGAAGAATATTTAAAGGCAATCCAGGAGGTATGCGAAGAAACGGCGTACTCTGGCGGAAAGTTTGCAGACCGGTTTGACCGGGAATTTGCAGAGTTTTGTAAGGTGCCTTATGCGGCAGGGGTAAACAACGGAACTTCGGCCCTCCACTGTGCCATGATGGCCTTGGGGATCGGGACCGGCGATGAGGTGATCGTTCCTGCCAATACTTATATTGCTACTGCATGGGGCGTCACTTACACAGGAGCTACACCGGTGTTTGTGGACTGTACAGCGGATACCTGGGAAATTGATCCAAGTAAGATAGAAGAGAAGATCACGGACAGAACGAAAGCAATTATCGGCGTTCATCTTTATGGACAGCCTTTTGAATTTGGTCAGGTGAAGGCTATTGCGGATCGTCACGGGCTATATGTGGTGGAGGATTGTGCTCAGGCTCATGGAGCCGGTTACGAGGGGAGGTTAGTCGGCAGTCTTGGAGAACTGGGGTGCTTTAGCTTTTATCCGGGAAAGAACCTTTATGCCTTTGGGGAAGGGGGAAGTGTTACCTGCCAGAAGAAAGAATACTATGATGCCATAACGACGATCAAAAACCAAGGATGTCAGGTACGGTATTATCATGATGTGATTGGGTATAATTACCGGCTGGAAGGAATGCAGGGCGCGGTTTTAAGCGTTAGTTTGAAGTTCCTGCCGGAGTGGACGGACAAACGAAAGAAGATTGGCAGAAGATATCTTGCAGAGATCACTAACTCACTCCTTACCATGCAGGCGCATCCGGAAAATACGGATCCGGTGTTCCATTTGTTTGTGATCACAACAGAAGATCCGGATGATTTCATCGCCTATATGGAAGGGAAAGGAATGGAATGCAACAAACATTATCCGGTACCCTGTCATCTGCAAAAGGCATATGCAGATTTGGGATATCAGGAAGGGGATTGCCCTAATGCGGAATATCTGGCAAAACACTGTGTGACTTTACCTCTTTTCCCGGAGATGACTGAGGATGAGGTGGAAATGGTGATTCAGGCATGTAATGCTTATAGGAATGGCAGATAGAACTTTTGAGAGAAATGCCGCACAGCAGAAGAAAAACGGTGATGTGGAGAAAGCATGGAAATGAAAACAGCACAGAAAATAAGAAACTGGGGAGAGCAGTGGAATCAAAGGTTATGCAGGTGGATTACGCCCAAGGCATTAGCCGTATTTTTGACAATTGGCTATGTGGCTAGTTTAATTCCTCTTTTGGGGATTGCAAAATATAATTATCCCAGTGCAGATGATTATACAAACGGAAGCAGATGTTATCATGTCTGGGAAGCCGGTCATTCAGCCTTGAAAGTTTTGTCAGAAGCTTTATCACGCACAATGGAAGAATGGTTAACTTGGAGAGGATGTTTCACTTCCAGTTTTTTGTCGGCTTTACCGCCTAATATATGGGGAGAAAGGATGTATTTTCTTACAACATGGGTGGTACTGCTTATGCTTACTGCAGCAGTGCTATTCTTTTTCTATGAACTTTTTGTTAAAGGATTTGGTGCGGATCGGTATGTTAGTCATAGTATTTCCATGATTACATTATTTGTCATGATCCAGTGTATGGGTGCATCGGGACGGGCGGAAAGCTTTTATTGGTATAGCGGTGCTATTAATTATACATTTATTCATGGAATGTCTTTATTGTTTTATGGTATGTTAATTGCCGCTGCTAATGCAAAGGGTATAAAGAAAGGTGCGATTTTAGCGATAGCTTCCGTGTTAGGCTTTCTGGTTGCAGGAGGGAATCAGATGACAATGCTGAATGGGGCAATTGTATTAGCGGTTGTAACAGTGTTTTTGACAATATTAAAAAAATGGCAGGAGTATAAGAAATTATGGATTCCTATTCTGTCATTCTATATTGGATTTATGATAAGTGTAATTGCTCCAGGAAATTTTATACGGGCCAGTGAAGCTTTGGGGATGAATCCAGTTAAAGCAATTTTTGTTTCATTTTACTACTGTCTTGATTTGATGGTTAATCAGTGGACAACATGGTCAGTGATTTTGTTGTCTGTATGTATGGTGCCTTTATTTTGGCATATGGCTGGGAATACTAAGTTCAAATTTCCCTGCCCTCTTTTGGCAGTGTTGTTTGGGTATTGCCTAGTTTCAGCAATGGCAACTCCGCCTTTGTTTATTATGGGGAATATTGCGGCAGGAAGATTACAGGGGCTGATATTTTTAATGTATGTTCCCGTTCTTACATTATGTATAGGATATGTGATTGGCTGGATAAGGCGGAAATGGGAAAATGGACAAAATAAGAGAGAAAAAGCCGGTGTATTTGGAATACATAGCTGTCAATTGCTTGTCGGCTGTATCCTATTTTTCCTGTTTGGATCATTGATTTCTGTGATACCGGAACCGTATTATTATACAGTCACATCGGCAATTAGCGATATACGGGATGGATCAGCAGCCGCCTATAGTGGAGAATTTGAAGAAAGGGTTAAGTTATATCATAATGGGAAGGGGGCGGATTTGGCTGTGGAACCGCTTTCAAAACAGCCCGAGTTACTCTTTATTTCGGATATAGAAAAAGATCCAGAAGATTGGAAAAACCGGGGTGTGTGTAGGTATTATGGGTTAGGTTCAGTAGTGGTAACGGCTGAATGAAAGGCATAAGAAATGATGAAAAAAGCAAAAATTGTCAGAATTTTAACATATATTTATTGGATTCCGTTTAGTGCCATAGTTTTGTTCAATACTTTTAACAGTTTGCTTAGAACGACGCATTTTGAACCGTACCAATATGTGGAGATCGCAAAATACAAATGGGATCATCCGATGATTATTTTGTTGTTAATTGCACTTATAGTATTCCTTTTTCGTTTTATATCAAGTGTAAATTCGAAAACGATGAAAAAGATGTCATTGGCATGGGCCTTTGCAGCAAGTTTGGGGAGTGTGTTGCTTTTTCGTTGTATAGCCAAATGTGATAGTGGATTTTTAAACGAAATAGCAATTCAGTTTATGCAGAATAATTATCAGGCATTTGCTGCAGGAGAATATTTGTATATGTATCCATTTCAGCTGGGGTTTACGGCAATTATGGAACTGGTTTACAAAATCTTTGGCATTGAAAATTTTATTGTATTTGAGCTGATCAATATTATATGTGTGGTAGACATGATATGGATCATCCAGAAAATCACGGACGAGTTATATGCGGATGAAAAGATTTGCAGGATAGCTGCTGTGTTGTCTATGGGAATGCTTCCGCTCTTTTTGTTATCTACGTTTATTTATGGTGATATTCCAGGGTGGTGTATGGCCGTTAATACGATTTATTATGTAATTAGGTACTTAAAAACAGATAAGCTGCTGGAGATTTTAAAGGCTTCGATTTGGCTGGCTGCCGGAATTATCATGAAATCAAATTTAAATATTATGCTGGTGGCAGCAGTTATTGTGATTGTATTGCATGCAATGGAAAGAAAAAGCATAAAGTCGTTTTTGGGTCTGCTTATGATTATAGTGATATCTCAATTAGGAATGTTCACTGTCAATAGCATATATTCAGTCAGAACCGGAGAAACAATGCCGGAGGGGATCCCTAAAATCGCCTGGATAGCAATGGGAATTCAGGAACCGTATGAGGATGGATCGCCTGCAGGATGGTATAATGGATATAATTGGAATGTATATGTGCAAAGCGGATACAATAGGCAATTGACAAATGAGGCTTGTATTGCGGATATGAAACAATCGTTTCAGCGTTTTGCCGAACAGCCTAAAGAAGCAGTTTTGTTCTTTTATGAGAAGTTTACGGCACAGTGGAATGATCCTTCATTTATGTCTTTACTTACAAATGAGTGGTATAGCAGAAATGTGGAACCACAATCACAGGTGGCGGAATTCTTTCTTTATGGAACAGGCAGAACGCTGCTTTTGTTTTTAATGAATATTTACCATTTTCTCATTTGGGGAGGAACGGCTATATTTTGTGTGGGAAGTATTCCCAAATGGAGTCTTCCTAAGGCATATTTGATGCTCAATATCTTTGGCGGTTTGTTATTCCATATGATATGGGAAGCAAAAGCAAGGTATGTATTGATTTATTTTGTATTGATGGTGCCGTTGGCAGCATGGGGGTGCTTGAAAATAGAGAAAAAGCTGCCCGTTTAGGACAGCTTTTCCCTTGATTTGTCCGACAACCCGTCATTGATCTGTGCATTCAAGTCACAGGTGGAACATGCATCCAGCGATTCCTTCGTGACCTTTCCATCCCTATAGTCCCGGACAATCTTATTTTCATACATACTGTATTTTCGGCTTGTCCAGAATTTTAGCTTATGTCTTAAAACCCAAAAAGCAGGAACCCAGATATATTTATGCATAGCAGGGGAGACGGAACCGATCATCCAGCAGTTCCGGTCACAGCAGCGGACTGTGCGGCGGACAGACTCTGCCTTGGGGCTGTTCCAAAGAGTATCCCAGTCGGCAGATTCATTCAGATTTCCCATAATCTCTTTATCCTTTGTGCCGTTACAGGGCATCACGTCTCCATAAGGGTCAATGAAAAAGGTGTCAAAGGCCATATCGCAAGGCAGCAGCCGTTTCTGCCCATAAATATAATTGATCAGCCCGTGGTTAAAATAAGCCCGAAACCACTTTTTGGGACTTCTGGACGCCAGCAGTTCATTGACCAGATTTTCAAATTCCTTTGCCACCATAGGGCGGTCGTGGATGATATTTTTGGCTTCCACAAAATAGAAGGAATTATGCAGGGAGGCAGTGGCAAACTCCATATTCATTTCATTGGAAAGGTTGTACAAGGCAACCAGATCTTTGGCATTGGCATCCTGTACGGTCATACCAAAGCCCACATCCTTCATGCCCATCTCACGCAATCTCTTCAAGGTTGTGTATCCACGCTGATAGCCATCATTCAATCCACGTATTTCATTATTGGTCTGCTCCAGCCCTTCAATGGAAATACGTATACCTATCTGTGGAAACTCTTTACAAAGATCTATAATACGGTCGGTAAAAAACCATTGGTGGAGATGACGATACGATCACTCTTTTTGTAAAGTTCCCGGACGATTTCTTTTAAGTCAGTGCGGATAAATGGTTCGCCGCCAGTGATGTTGGTAAAATACATGGGAGGCAGTTTTTTTATTGTTTCAAGAGAAAGTTCCTCCTCAGGAAGAGAAGGCTTTTTATAGCGGTTACACATATTGCATCTGGCATTACAGCGATAGGTGACGATAACGGTTCCATTTAATTTTTTCATAAAAAACCTCTTTTTCTATTTCAAATATCTGCAAATTATAGTATCCTTTTCTATGTTAACTTAAACCTTTCAATTTGACAATCAGTTTGTCAAATTGTTTTAACAACAGGATCATATCACCAGAGCGAAATTTAAAGTGCAGGTAAATGATTTATGGAATTAGTATCATTAATTTTAACAACCTTTAATTGCAAAGATAATTTACAGAAAACATTGGAAAGTATAGAAAGCCAGGATTATTCGGATATGGAAATCGTCATCAAGGACGGGGGCTCAACGGACGGAACACTGGACGTAATAAAGAGGTATGAAAAAAGCAGCCGTTTTAGCGTAAAGTGGTCATCCATGGCAGACGGAGGGCTTTATGATGCCATGAACCAGGGGCTTTCCCTTTCAACAGGAGCAATTATTCTCTTTTTTAATGACAGGTTTACCGGAAATGATGTAGTGTCAAGGTGTGTCCGGCTGATGGAGCAGGAAGGGACTGACGGAGTCCATGGCGATTTGGTATATGCAGAAGATGGCGTAGTAAAGCGTTATTGGAAAATGGGTACAGGTAAGATTAGAAACGGATGGATGCCGGGGCATCCCACGCTGTTTCTGAAACGGGAGATTTATGAACAGTATGGAAATTATGACAGTTCCTACAAATGCTCTGCGGATTTTGAGTTTATGGTGCGGATCCTGAAAGATGGCAAGGTAAGACTGTCTTATATTTCAGACATTTTGGTGGAAATGTATTATGGCGGTACTAGCACCCAGAGCGCCGGGGCTTATGGCGTGTCAATCCGGGAAGCCCACAGAGCTCTTGCTTCCAATGGGATCCGGTTTGCATGGTGGGTGGTGCTGCTTCGGACGCTGCGGACAATACCACAGTTCCTTTTCAAGATAGGAAATTGTGATAAATAATACAAAAAGTAAGATGTTTATGACATAGTTGTCACAAAACTCTTTTCTTCATGGATAATGAATTTATCAGCGCTGATAAAAATACTGATAAAGGAGATATTGATGATGAGGAAAAGAGATTTAAGAAAGGTACTGTGTGAATGGCTGCAAGGGGCTTGCCAAAGCATATTACCCATACTAAGCATAGTTGTGGGATGCTTATGCACAATACTGTGGAATGGGGAAGCATATGCAGCAGAGACTATACAGGTCATAGAACTTTGTGTGGTACATGACGGAGAAGGCGTCCGTGCCAGCTGTTCTTATCAGAACCTGGGCAGTGCCGGCAGTATATTGCAGCTTTACCTGGAAAAGATGGAGGAGGATGGAGAGTTTACCCCTCTGAATTATGTAGATCTGTCTGCTGCCGGGCAGGAAATTCAGACAGCAGACACATTGCCCGTGGCTGCGGAACCGGGGACATACCGGGCGGTTCTTTTGCAGTATTATGGGGAAGGGATACCGGTGGTCAGGTTCCGGGATTCCGGGGTATATGAGGTGAAAAGTCCTGAAAATCCAGACGATGGCAGCTATAGTGATGACAAAGCAGATTCCGTTAAAGCGGCGGCGGAGACGGACTATAATGACCAGGCAGGATGTGAACACAGTCTGGCGGAAAGCATGATCCGACAAGCAACGCCGGTGCAGGATACAATCCTCGAAGAATGCTGTGAAAAATGCGGATTGGTTTTCGGGCGTATAGAAATCCCTAATTCCGCCTATGAAGCGTTTTTAAATGAAGCTGTTGAGATGGTAAAAGCAGCGCAGTCTGGAGAAGAGGCGGTAATTACAACTGACCGCTGGATGAGTTTTGATAAAAAAGTGCTGGACGTGATAGAAAGCAGAAGAGATATTTCTGTTTTGCTTATATATCGTTACCAGGGAGTGGAGCATCAGATATGGATTCCGGCGGAAAGTGATGTGAGCAGCTTGGCGGATGAAAATGGGTTTTGCGGTTTTGCATATTTAAGCCAAAGATTCGGAGAAAAATTTGACGAATAGGAGGAAAGTATATAAAATGAATTTATTAGATGTATCAAAGAGATATTTGATTACAGGCGGCGCAGGGTTTATCGGGTTTTATCTGTCTAAGGCGCTTCTTGAGGCAGGGGCAGAGGTGATAGGGCTTGACAACCTGAACGATTATTATGAGGTTTCCTTGAAAAAGGACAGGCTGTCTATCTTGAAAGAGTATCCTAAGTACCGGTTTGTCAAAGCAGACCTGGCGGATAAGGAAACGGTGTTTGGACTGTTTGAGGAATGGAGACCGCAGATCGTGGTAAATCTTGCTGCCCAGGCAGGGGTGCGTTATAGCATTGACAATCCGGATGCTTATATTCAGTCGAATCTTGTAGGTTTCTTCCATATTTTGGAGTCATGCCGTCATTATCCGGTAGAGCATCTGGTATTTGCGTCTTCCAGTTCTGTATATGGAGGAAATCAAAAGGTGCCTTTTTCCACGAAAGATCAGGTAGATAAGCCGGTAAGCCTTTATGCGGCGACCAAGAAATCCAATGAGCTGATGGCTTATTCTTATAGTAAGCTGTATAGAATTCCGCTGACTGGGCTTCGGTTTTTTACAGTGTATGGTCCTATGGGAAGACCGGATATGGCTTATTTCAAGTTTGCCAAAAAGATTATGGCAGGAGAGCCGATTCAAATATATAATCATGGGGATATGATGCGGGATTTTACTTACATTGACGATATTGTAACAGGAGTAGAAAATATTCTCTGTAATCCGCCGGAACAGGATGAGAATGGCGCTGCCTATAAGATTTACAATATCGGCAATAACAAGCCGGAAAAGCTGATGGATTATATAGCAGTATTGGAAAAATGTCTTGGAAGGGAAGCAAAGAAAGAATTTCTGCCTATGCAGCCCGGAGATGTGTATGAAACCTATGCAGACGTGCAGGATCTGATCAATGATTTCGGGTTTAAACCTTCTACAACCATTGAAGAAGGACTGGGGAAATTTGCAAAGTGGTTTTTAGAGTATTATAATTAAAGCTTCATAGTATGAGGTAAGAATATTTTAGCCGCAGACCGCTGGTCTGCGGCATACAAAGAGAAAGGAACGGTACTTAAAATGAAGATTGCAGTAGCGGGAACAGGTTATGTGGGATTGGTGGCAGGCGTGTGTTTTGCAGAGGTTGGACATGATGTGACCTGTGTGGATGTGGATGAAAAAAAGGTAGAGATGATGCGTCAGGGCATTTCCCCAATCTATGAGGAAGGCTTGGAAGAGCTGATGCAGAAAAACAATATCAAAGGTACACTCCATTTTACTACGGATTACCGGGAAGCCTATCGGGACGTAGATGCTGTATTTATCGGCGTGGGCACACCGGAAATGCCTGATGGCAGCGCTAATCTTACCTATATTGCAACAGTTTCCAGGCAGATTGCGGAAACTGTGGAAAAGACTGCCTGGTGGTGGTGAAATCTACGGTGCCGGTGGGAACCAATGATAAAGTGGAGCAGTTTATTAAGGATTTCCTGGTACATGATGTAAAGGTGGAAGTGGCCTCCAACCCTGAATTTCTTGCCCAGGGGACGGCAGTCCATGATACCCTGCATGCAGCCAGGATCATCATTGGAACGGAAAGCAAGGAAGCAGAAGGGCTTCTTAAAAAGATTTACGAGCCTTTCCATCTCCCTATCGTTTCTGTAAAGCGTCGTTCGGCGGAGATGATCAAATATGCCTGCAATGATTTTCTGGCACTTAAGATTTCCTATATGAATGATATTGCCAATTTGTGTGAGCTTGTGGGGGCGGATATTACGGATGTTGCGAAAGGCATGAGTTTTGATGAGAGAATCGGGGCTCGGTTTTTAAATGCCGGAATCGGGTTTGGCGGAAGCTGCTTCCCGAAAGATACCAAAGCCTTAAAATTTCTTGCCCGGGAACATGGTTATCAGCTAAGGACAGTGGAGGCCTGTGTGGAAGTGAACAGCGCTCAGAAGGTGCGTTTATTTGAAAAGGCAAAGGAGCGTATGATTTCTTTCAGTGGTTTAAAAGCAGCGGTGTTGGGGCTGACCTTTAAGGCAGGCACTGATGATCTGCGGGAGGCGCCGGCGATTGATAATTTGAAGCTGCTGCTTGAGGCAGGGGCGGATGTCTATGCTTACGACCCGAAAGGAACGGATCGGGCGAAACAGCTTTTCCCAGAAGGAAAGATAGGACAGGGCTCTATGCATTATGTGTCCACGCCGGAGGAAGCTCTGGACGGGGCAAATATTTGCTTTGTGTTTACGGAGTGGGGAGAGATCAAGGCAATAAGTCCCAAGGAGTTTAAAGAAAAAATGCATACTTCTCTTGTTTATGACGGGCGGAATCTCTATGAGCCGGGGCAGATGAAGGAAGCAGGAGTGGAATACTACAGTATTGGAAGATGATTATTTAGAATTATTTTAAGTTTTCTTAGAACTTTCTTAATTTTGGCAAAGAGACCTATAAAAAGGTCTCTTTTTTGTTATACTACAAGTAGTTTACAGCGTGCTATCGGTTTATGGAGAAACCGGTTCGTGTTTAAGCCATGCTTTTAAAGGAACTGCTTTTGTATATCAGGACATGGGTGAAGAGTCAGATATGGAAAACCAGCTCCAGTGAAAAGACAGGCGGCGGGAAATGAGCGTGAAAATAAATAGGAACAGGAGTGGATAAGGTGTTTGGATCAATGCTGTTCCCTGTTTTTCTGGGAATTGTTGTATTGTTGTTTTTTTTAGTGCCTGGCAGATGGCGCCCTGGGGTTCTGCTTTTTTCAAGCTTTGTTTTTTGTGCATATATCAGCATATCAGCACTGGCAGTTCTGCTTATGGTATCTGCAGCTGTATGGGCAGCAGGACTATGGATTGAAGCTTTAAGAAAAAAGGGGAAAGAGAGGGAAGGGCAGGCTGTGGCAGTACTTGCCATAGGTCTCTGCATTTTCGTATTAGTGATCTTTAAGTATGCGGGAAGTTTTTCAGAATGGCTGGGATTTCAGGGAGCTAGGACAGAAGGAGGACTAACTTGGCTGGTCATGCCGGTTGGATTATCTTTTTACCTGTTTCAGGCAATTGGGTATCTGATGGATGTTGCCCAAGGCAAAATCCACGGGGAGAAAAATTTCTGCTATCTGGGATGTTATTTTGCTTTTTTTCCTAAATTGGTAAGCGGTCCTATTGAGCGTTCCGAAGATTTCCTGACACAGATCAAGAATCTGGGGGAAGTAAAGTTTCGGGACAGGGGAAGGCTTTCGGCGGCTTTCACTTATATGCTCTGGGGCTATTTTATGAAGATGGTAGTGGCTGACCGGCTGGCTATACAGGTAGGAATATTGTTTGATCGGTATCAGGAGTTCGACAGTTTTTGGCTGGTCTTGGGAGCATTTTTTTATACTGTACAGATTTATTGCGACTTTGCAGGTTATTCTTATATTGCAGTGGGCTGTGCCAAGATATTTGGCATTGAATTAACACAAAACTTTAAGGCACCCTATCAGGCGGAAAGTATCACAGAATTTTGGCGGAGATGGCATGTTTCCTTAAGCAGCTGGCTTCGTGACTACCTTTATATTCCGCTGGGAGGAAGCAGGAAAGGATTTGGACGAAAATGCCTTAATACCATGATTGTTTTTTTCGTGTGCGGGATGTGGCATGGGGCAGGCCTCCATTTCGTGGTATGGGGAATTTTGCATGGGCTGTATTCTGTGATAGACAGTCTGCTTCGGAGAAAAGGATGGAAAATGCCAATGGGAAGATTGATTACCTTTCTGGAAGTGGCATTTGCATGGATCTTTTTCAGGGCAAAGGATCTGAGGCATGCTTATTTCTATATCAGGCAAATGTTTACATCGGGGATATGGATTGGACAAATACAGAAGGCACGGGAAATATTAGGTCTTAGCGCTATGGAAATTTTAGTGATAGGAGCCGGTATATTGTTAGTCTTTCTGATGGATGAAATGTGCAGCAGGAAAAGGATGCATTTTCCTTTTTTGGTGCAGCAGGAAAAAAATTATGTAAGGTACTTTGTTTTTTATCTGCTGATCATAGCCATTTTTATTTTTGGTATTTATGGACCAGGGTATCATACAGAACAATTTATCTATATGCAGTTTTAAGCAGTTCCCGGCATGATTGAAAGGGGCAGACAATGAAGAAAGTTATTAATAGGAAAAACAGAGTAAGGGTAGGATTTTTACTGTTACTGTTCGTTACGATTTATTTGGTATCCAGTGTGCTGAGCATTAAGTCCACCCATGGTATTGACCAGCAGGCAGGGTTATACTGGCAGGAGGAAAATTCCATTGATGTGGTGATGATGGGAACCAGCCATATCCACTGTGATGTGAACACAGCATTATTGTGGGAAAAATACGGAATAGCAGCTTATGATTACAGCGGGGCGGAGCAGCCTCTGTGGATGACATATTTTTACCTGAAAGAATTATATAAATACCAAAAGCCGGAAGTGGTAGTATTAGATTTGTATGGTCCGGCAAGATTTAAAGAAGATTACCAGTATAAATGGATATCGGAAAATATTTATGGGATGAGGTTTTCGTTAAATAAGCTGCAAATGCTGGCAGTGAGTGTGGAGCCAAATAAGCTGTTTGATTATTTCCCTTCTTTTGCCATTTATCATGATCGATATAATGATCTGGAAAAAGAAGATTTTGAAAATTTTTTCTGGGATTGGGAGGAAAAAGAAGCTTTTAAAGGGTACACGCCGTATTGGGGCATGTGGACCCAGGAGCGGTCTGATGTTTCAACTGCAGAGGCGGATGGTCTGACAGAAAAATCGGAGAAATATCTGAAAAAAATTATTGCATATGCGGAGAAGCAGGGAACGGAGCTGGTTTTGATTGCAGCGCCTTATGTGCTGACCAAAGAGGATAAAAAAGCATATAACCAAATGGAGGAGATTGCAAGTCAGGAAGGGGTAATATTTATTGATTATAATGAATACTATGATGAAATCGGGTTGGATTTCGAGAAGGATTTTAATGATGCTTCCCATTTGAATTATTGGGGGAGCTGTAAGTTTACAGATTATTTGGGAGAATTTCTGGCAGGGTTTGAAAGAGTGCCTGACCGGAGAGGAACAGAGGGGTATGAATCCTGGGACAGGCATGTGGAAGTAATTGCAGAGCAGCTGGAAGACTATGAAAATGGGACAATGGAGAATCCCTAAGAAATGAACGATGTAAAATAGATCGGAAACAAAGTTGCATTTAAAACCTGCATACCGTATAATGGAAAAGCGGTGAACAAGGAACAGGGAGGATAAATGTTTGGAAGAAAAGCAATACAGGCATGAATATAAATACCCCCTTACCAATGGTCAGATGCTGATCGAAAATGCCAAGATCAGCGCTCTTGCAGAAAAGGACATGCATGCTGGTGAAAAGGGCTTTTATAATATCAGAAGCCTGTATTTTGATGATTATAGGGACAGCTGCTATCTGGACAATGAAAACGGTGTAGACGAGAGGGAAAAGTACCGGATACGTATTTATAACCATAGTACGGAACGGATCATGCTGGAGAGGAAGGAAAAGGTACGCGGGAAGACTGGCAAGACCTCTTGTCCGGTCACGTTATCCCAGTGTAAGCAGTTGATGAAGGGCATGATACCGGGAGATATTGAGCCTGACCAACAGGTTCTTCACCGTCTGGCATACCTGATGGCAGTGAAATTGATGAGACCGGCGGTGATTGTAGATTATGACAGAGTGCCTTACGTTTACCGCATGTCGGATGCAAACGTGCGGGTCACTTTCGATCATCATATAACATCAGTGGGAGATGTAAGCGCATTTCTGGATGAAAAGGTAAATGGACGGAGCGTGATGCCGACAGGCTGGTCGTTGATGGAGGTCAAGTTTGACAGTTTCCTGCCGGATGAGGTTTATGAGCTTTTGCAGCTTGACGGGCTGCGGGCAGATACCTTTTCCAAATATTATCTGTGCAGAAAGTTTGGAACAGTATGAAGAAAGATATTGCCGTAAGGCGGATACATGAAGAGAAAAGAGAGGTTTAGTAAAAATGGGTTTTTCGGATATTTTTAAAAAGGATTTTCTGACAGCATACACAAACGGAAATGTCAGTGTGCTTCAGGTCACGGCAGTACTGTTGATCACCTGCATCATTGCCTGCTATATTTTTGCAGTTTACCGGCTGGTCACCAGGAAGACATTTTATTCCAGAACGTTTAACATTTCGCTGGCGGCAGTGGCAGTCATTACGGCGGCAATTATTTTAGCTGTGCAGGCAAGTATTGTGATTTCTCTTGGTATGGTTGGTGCATTATCCATTGTGCGTTTTAGGACGGCAGTGAAGGAACCGCTGGATCTTGTATTTTTGTTTTGGTCTATTGCGGTAGGAATCTGCTGCGGCGCCCATGTGACGGAGATTGCAGTGGTGCTTTCCGTACTGCTTACGATTCTTGTGATCATCCTTGACAGGCTTCCTGTGGGACGTGCGCCTATGATTCTGGTAGCAAATTTAGAGGATGGGAAATTGGAACCGGAGCTTTTAAAGAAGGTTTCGGAGTTTTGCAAATATTATAAAGTGAAATCCCGGAATATTGCTGCGGGCAGGTGTAATATGGTAGTGGAGGTCCGTTCTGCTAAGGAATATGACATGGTACAGGCAATTGAGTCAATGAAGGGCGTGGAAAGCGTTTCTCTGGTAGCTCATGATGGAGAAGTGACATTTTGAAAAAATTTTACCCGGAAAAGATCAGTACGTGGATATGTGGATTTGGTATCCTGCTGCTCTTTGCTCTAATCTGTTTTGCAAATATTTTTCATTATAATTACAGGATGAATGCGGATATCGCATCGGAAGCACTGCTTGGACAAGTAATCTGGGAAAGTGGACAGTGGATTCCGGCTAGCTGGTATCCCTCCACGGAAGTGAGGATTATAGGAACTGCAAATTTGGCAGCTTTGTTTTATGGAGTGACAGGAAACATGGTGTTATCGATGGGATTATCCTGTATCAGTGCAGTAGTGCTGCTGATGTTTGGGGTAATTTTTATGATCCATGAAATTGAGGGGGGGGGTAAAATCCTACTGGATACTTATAGTTTTTTTGCTGCTGGCACTTCCGGCCAATTACAGTCTGCTTGAGGTGTTGTATTTGTTTGCCGGTTATTATGCAGGGCATGTAGCAGTTTTGTTTTTTACATTAGGAGTGTATGGAGGAAGCTTGCATAGAAAAAGTATCAGAAAGGGGCAGATTTTCATCAGTCTATTCCTTGCTTTTTTGCTTGGTATGCAGGGTTCCCGGGGAATGTTGGTGATCTATGGACCGTTAGCAGCTGTAGAGATGGTGCGTTGCTTTCATCAAGTTTTCTTACAACGTATAAAAGGTTCAGCAATAGGGAAAAAGAGTGTCAGAGAAACAGATTGGAAGATCAGCGTATGGGTTTTGGCAGGTTGTGTTGTCAACTATTTGGGAAACTGTCTGCCTGTGTCTGTAAGCTTTGGATTTTCCAGAAATATCAGGAAAGGGTTTTCGAAGCTTTTGGAAACTGTGATTCCGGATGCTGCGGAAGCAATGGGATTTGGGAAAGTAGGAACATTTGGGCAAATATGTCTGATGTTCTTGTTTATAAATGCAGGATATGTTCTTGTCAAGGTTCTTTATAAAATTTTGAAAAGGAAAGAACCGGAGGTTTTGGAGTGGATCTATCTGGTGGTCTGTGCGTCTCCGATCATGACAGTTCTCATGGTTTCTTTTACTACTGTTGAGAGTACAGGGAGATACTATTTTACATTTCTTATCATGTTGTCAATGGCTGTTGTAATCGTGATCAAAGAAAAGAGTTTAGTTACTGTAAAGGCATGCATTTGGATAGCGGTATCTTATCTCGCTGTAGCCAATATAGTGAATTTGTATCTTCCCATGATAGGCAGCAAAGAACCGCCGGAGAGCGATTTTTTCATGGTGGCAGATTATTTAGAGGAAAATGGGTATCTGCTTGCCTATGCAACTTTTGAAAATGCCAATTCGATGACAGTGGTTTCCAATGGGAAGGTGAAGGTGGCACCAGTGGCATCCATGGAGCGGATGGACATTTGCAAATGGCTGAGCAGCACCAAATGGTATCCGCCGGAAATATCCAGAGATCAGGTGACAGCTTACCTTGTTACAGAAAGTGAAATGCCGGAGTTCCAGCTTTTTCTTGAGGGCAAAGATAGTCTGGTGGAGGAAGCAGAACAAATTGGGAAATTCCACATTTATGTTTCTGATTACAATCTTGTAAATTTCCAGGACGACAGCAGTGTGGATCTGAAAAGTTGACGGTTTCCGCAATAAATGATAGTATGATGTGGTTAGAATAAGACAATGGGATATGTAGATACTAACTTACAGATAAGGAGAGAGTAATGTCAGTTAAATTTCATAATTTCGGGGGAGTGATCGGATGGAATCTGCAAAAGAGGTTTCCAAAGCTGTCTTCCGAAAGCTATTTGAAGCTGCAGTTTCTCACAAGGAACAAATTGCAGAAAAGGTTTATTGAATATTTTATGAAAGGTGAGGAACCGCCTATGCCGTTGGTGGTCAATTTAGAGACGATCAACCGCTGTAACAGCACCTGCTCTTTTTGCACGGCAAACAAAAATGCAGAAAAACGTCCTTACAAGAGGATGGACGAAAAGCTGTTTTACAGTATTATTGACCAGCTTCGGGACTGGGGATATAAAGGACACTTAACCCTTTATGGGAATAATGAGCCTTTTCTTGATACCAGAATTGTGGAATTTCATAAGTATTGCAGGGAACAGCTTCCTGACAGTTTCATCTTCCTTTCTACCAACGGGCTTTTGCTGACGGTGGACAAGGTGAAGGAGATCATTCCGTATGTGGATCAGCTTATCATTAACAATTATTGCAGGGATATGAAGCTGCATGACAATGTGAAGGAAATTTATGATTATGCCAAGGCACATCAGGATGAGTTTAAGGATGTGGAGCTGCTGATTCAGATGCGTTATATGGATGCGGTGCTGACCAACCGGGCAGGCAGTGCGCCCAACAAGCAGAATACACAGAAGATCATTAAAGAGACCTGCTTGATGCCCTATACGGATATGTTTATTTTCCCGGACGGCAGAATGGGAATCTGCTGCTGCGATAATTTTGAAGCGACCAATCTGGCAGACTTAAATGTGACACCGCTTAAGGAGGCATGGAACAGTGCAGAATACCAGAAACTTCGGCAGGCGATCCGGACCAGCAGGGGCGATTATAGTTTCTGCAAGTATTGTGATTTCATTGATGCGGGACTGCGGATGGATGTGGTAGATGATACCTTGAAGAACCGTGCTGCAAATCATGGGGCGAGACAGTCACTGTTCCGCAAGTAAATTTATATTTAATGTGGTAAGGGAGATTGGGAAACGGACGCTTGTATCGAATTCATTTCTACGTCGCGCACGCTTTATCTAGCGTGGCGACGTAGAATTTTGTTTCCATCCATGC
>JAAGKN010000268.1_pt1 | contig 62797 bp, 55 predicted proteins | sample 6206371 | NCBI WGS metagenome assembly JAAGKN01 (sample SAMN11533720, study PRJNA540317) | gut metagenome | isolation source: fecal pellets from male and female animal of same cohort | host: Peromyscus leucopus | place: USA:CA | collected 2017 | reverse complement strand
TTACACAGTGGTTGACAAAGAGCCACTAATGTCAGACTTGTTGTGGAGTTTAATCTAATATTTTAGTTCCGTGGACAGCAGTGACTTGTAAAGCGTCAGCCACAGCTTGGGCATTTTTGGCGGTGATCTTACCACCAGGAAGGAGCGTGATCCGCCCAGCAGCATAAGCGATGAGCTCTTTTAAATGCTCTAAATTGGCTTCGATCGGAGTATCTTTAGGACCACCATGGGTCAAGATCCGGCTAAAGCCTTGTTCGACCGCCCAATCGATCGTCCGTTTTTGTTCGTCAAAGCTCAGTTCATCAAAGGCCATATTAAAGACGAGTTCCATTCCACCAGCTGCAGCAATGAGCGTTTCCATTGCTTCGTAGTCGACTTGACCATCAGCTGTCAAAGCACCGATACAAACCGCATCAGCCCCTAAGGCTTGGGCTTCTAAGATGTCAGCTTCCATGATCTTTAATTCGATATCATTGTAAACAAAATTTCCACCACGAGCTCGGACTAAGATCACTAAGGGAATATTTTTTTCATGGGTATATTTGATAGCTTCACCCATAACACCTTTACTGATCGTAGTCCCGCCGACAGCGAGGTTGTCGCAGATCTCGATCCGATCCGCACCCTTTAAAACAGCTTGGGGGAGATCAGTATAATTTTCTAAGCAAACTTCGCGATAAAGCAAATTCTTCATTCCTTTTATTTAAAATAAACACAGACGCCCTCGGGAAGAGGAATATCTTTTTGGCAACAAGCAAGTAATCCGGTTTCTTGGTCACGGGTATACAAGGTTGCATTATCGGTATTTTGGTTAGCGACCAAAATAAATTTTTCAGTTGGGTCAAGCGCAAAATCACGTGGAAAATCACCGTGAGTCGTAAGATGTTGGATCAATTTCAATTCTCCATCCAAAACTTCAAAGACAGCAAGTGAATTGTGACCGCGATTAGAAACATAGACAAAGCGACCATCATTAGAAACTCTGATCGCAGCAGCTCCGTTATGTTCGCTCCAATCATCTGGGATCGTACTTACAGTTTGGCGTAAGTAAAAAGCACCAGTTGTCGAATCATAATCAAGTACAGAAACCGTGCTGGATAGTTCTCCAACTAGATAAGCTGTCTTTTTATCGGGAGCAAACGCTAAATGACGTGGTCCGAGCCCAGCTTTGGTCTTTAAGATCGAAACAGGTGCTAACTTACCTTCAGCTGAAACATCGTAAGTCGAGACCGTATCGTTACCCAGATCAACGACTGCCAACCGTCCGTCAGGAGTCAGATCGGTATAGTGAACATGTGAGCCATCCTGCTCTTTACGAGGACCATAACCAGTCTGAACGACAGAATCACAAAGCGTCAATGTTTTATCATCATTTAAACGATAGACGTCGATCTGTCCCTTGTGATAATTAGCAGTGTAGACTAACGACCGCTTTTTATCGAAAGCTACATAACACGGATTAGCACCAGCCACAAAGGAATCATCTGTAAGGGCATAGCTATCATTTGCTAGTTCATAAGCAGCTATCCCACCTAGAGGACCTTCCTTGGCTACAGTCAGCAAAGTTTGATCAGTTGTTGTTAAGTAAGTAGGATTTTCCACGGCGATCGCTACTTGAGGCGTGGAAATTTGAGCGGTATCAGTATCTAAAAAAGCATGATAGATACCTTGGCTAGTTTTCTTGGTATAAGTACCAAAGTAAATCTGTTCTTTCAAAAAAATCCCTCCATTCATTTTGCTCAATTATTATTCTAACATTTTTAAAGGGAAATTTGTGCAACCTAGATCGGGAAGTCCGTAAATGGTAGAAAAACTACTTTTCTACATAAAAGTGCGGTATAATGTAGCTGTGTTGTGTAGATAAAACGACACAAAATTAGGTGATGTGCTAGAGAGGGTTTGTAAAGTTATGATCAAAAGTGAAGTTATTGAAATCGGAGCTAAGGCAGTCTCTAAAGATGAGCCAATGGTGATCTTATTTGATGAAACAGCTTCTCCTCGCTTACGAGAAGTTTCTGTCATCCAACGCTTTGAAAATGATGCGGTCAAGAACTATGATCTAGAGATCGGTTCTAAGATCCAGATCGATGATCAAGTTTATCATGTAAAATATTTAGGTGAATTAGTTAAAAGTAACCTAACAACGATCGGGCATACCGTACTCAACTTTAAACCGGTACCAGAAAAAGAGCATCTCCAAGAAAATGTACTCTATTTAGAGCCACATACTATGCCAGTGATCAAACAAGGAACACAGATCATTTATGGATAAATAAAATGATCCCCTCTAAGACTATTTAAAGTCCTAGAGGGGATCTGTTTTATTCTTTAGTATTGGTCACCATTGAAGATCGAGTTTTTAACGATCACGTAATCGACTTTACGAAGTGCAGCTAAGTCACGCCCACCAGCATAAGAGATGGAGGATTGTAAGTCTTCTTGCATTTCGCGAAGGGTATCGGAAATATGACCACGGTAAGGAACTAGGAGCTTCTTACCTTCAACGTTTTTGTATTCACCTTTTTGGTATTGAGAAGCTGAACCAAAATAAGTTTTATATTTTTTGCCATCTTGTTCAATGATCTCGCCAGGAGTTTCGGCATGTCCAGCAAACATTGAGCCGATCATGCACATTGAAGCCCCAAAACGAACGGATTTAGCGATATCACCGTTAGTTCTGATCCCGCCATCAGCTACGATCGGTTTACGAGCAGCTTTAGCGCAGAGGCGAAGGGCAGCTAATTGCCAGCCACCAGTCCCAAAGCCAGTTTTGACTTTAGTGATGCAAGCTTTGCCCGGTCCGATCCCGACTTTAGTAGCATCAGCCCCGGCATTTTCTAATTCACGGACGCCTTCAGGAGTTCCAACGTTACCAGCGATCACAAAGGTCCCAGGGAGTTTTGCCTTGATGTATTTGATCATATCGATCACGGTATCTGAATGACCATGAGCGATATCGATCGTGATATACTCAGGGATCAAGTTTTCCTGTGCAAGTTGATCGATCAATTGATATTCTTGTGGTTTGACCCCGACTGAGATCGAGGCAAAGAGCCCAAGTTGGTGCATCTTTTTAACAAATGGGACACGTTCGTTTTCTTCAAACCGGTGCATAATGTAAAAATAACCGTTTTGCGCTAACCAAATAGCTAAGTCTTCATCGATCACGGTTTGCATATTGGCAGGAACGACCGGAATGTTGAAAGTCATTGGACCAAATTTAACGCGGGTATCGATCTCAGACCGACTTTTAACGATACATTTATTAGGAACAAGTTGAATATCTTCATAATCAAATACTGGCATGATTATAAACCCCTTTATCTATTATTCGTAAAAAAATCATTGGCTCCAAAGAGCAAAATTAAATATAACGTATTAGTCAGATTAAGTCAAATAAAAAAATATTCGTATTGAAAAAAGTTCGGTTTTTACTTTGATTAAAATTAACTTAATAAATTAAGCAATTCGACAAGTGTACAGATCCACGTTAAAATAAAGCAGGAGTGAAAGCGAGGGAGAATTTATGGCAAAAAAAGCTAAAAAAAATAAAGAAAAAAAGACAAATGACGAACGGATCCTAGATCAACATCATATTGAATATGAAGAAGCTTCATTTGAATGGTTGACTAGGGGACAGTCTGCACTAGAAGAAGCCAATGCTCAAGGTGTCGATCCCAAATCTATTTTAAAAACGATCGTCTTGCAGGCGAATAAAGATCCTAAAGACTATGTGGTCGTTTGCCTGCCGATCGAATATGAGATCGATCTTAAGTTAGTAGCCCAAGAGCTAGGAAAAAAGCAAGTCCACTTGGCCGATAACAAAAATTTGATCAACATCACGGGTTATATCCATGGTGCAAATACGCCGATCGGGATCAATGTGCGTAAGGGATTTCCGATCTACTTTGACGAACGGATCAAAGACCAAACGCTGATCTCAGTTTCGGCTGGTAAAGTAGGGCGTTCGGTCCGCTTAAAACAAACTGATCTGGTAGATCTAGTCAAAGGTAAATATATCAAGGTCGAAAAGTAGGGATGAGTATGAAAAAAATCGAACGGGGAGCGCAATTTGTTGCGCAAAACAAAGAGTTGTTTCGGTGTCCGACTTGTCAAGCTCCTTTTAGTAAGGTAGAAAAGTCCACGGTTTACTGTACTAACGATCATCAATTTGACCTTTCTAAAAAAGGGACCTTGTATTTGATCAAACATGGCGTCAAAAGTGACTATGATGACGATGCAATGTGGCAAGCGCGCCGTGCCCTATTACAAGCGGGCTTCTTTGATCCGATCATTGAAGAAATAGCAAACCTGATCGGAGCACGAACAGGCATCAAAGTGCTTGATATTGGCTGTGGCGAAGGGAGTGTCTTACAACGATTAGAGCATAAACGAGCTGATAGTTCTGATCGTTATGTAGGCTTTGATATTTCGAAACGTGCGATCAATCTGGCAACGCAACAAGAGACGGCAGGCTTTTTTTGCATTGCAGATCTAGCTGATCTACCGTTTAGTGAGCAAAGTTTTGATTATTTGATCGATATTTTTTCACCATCTGCTTACGGTGAATTTGCGCGAGTCCAAAAAGAAACGGGCAAACTTTTGAAAGTCATTCCGAATGCTAACTACCTAGGAGAATTACGGCGTTTATTATATGCTGAAAATGATGAAAAACACGAATATAGTAACCAAAAAGTATTGGATCTCTTCTATAAACATTATCCGAATGCGACTAGTAAACGGATAAAGTATGTATTTTCGCTAGATGATGCTTTGTTTGCGGCGCTTATGAAAATGACGCCCTTACAGTGGGGGGCTTCGGCTGAAAGCCTGCAAAAAGCTGCGAATCAGCCGTTAAAGCAGATCACTGTGGATGTAACCTTGCTAAGTGGTGAAAAATAAATTTGAAAAAAAGATTGAAAACTACTTTAATGAATGCTATAGTATTCATTAAGAAATCGGTTATGAGTAATTAACGGAACTGTCGTTAGTTACTATGTGATTGTACTTCATTAACGTAACTGTTCGCCGTGCCCACACCGAACAGTTACGCTTTTTTTGTGTAAAAATATTATCTGCTGCTGGTTTGGACCAGTAGATCAAGAATGAAAGAAGAGTTGAAATGGCTAACCATATTGTTTTATTTGAACCACTGATGCCAGCCAATACAGGTAACATCGCGCGGACCTGTGCTGGGACCAATACTGAATTACATTTGATCGAGCCGTTGGGATTTTCGACAGAAGATAAGTACCTAAAACGCGCGGGATTGGACTACTGGGATAAGGTCAAGATCACTTATCATCCTAATTTACCAGCTTTCTTGGAAACTTTAGGTGAAAATGATCAGTTACATGTAGTTTCTAAGTTTGCTCCCCGTGCTTATACAGAAGTTGACTATGCAACAGCAAATGATCATTATTTCTTATTTGGCAAGGAAACAACGGGTCTACCGGAAAACTTCATGCGTCAAAATGAAGAAAAATGCATTCGGATCCCCCAAAATGATGAACATATTCGTGCATTGAACCTATCAAATACGGCAGCGATCGTAGTTTATGAGGCTTTGCGTCAACAAGATTTTGTTGGTTTGGAAAAAACACATACTTATGAAAATGATAAGTTAAAATAAAAAATACCGGCTTGAAAATTTTTTCAAGCCGGCTTTTTTTGGCAAAAATTATTCAGTTACGTAAACATAGCGGAAGTTTTCGATCAAACCAGCTGTATTTTCGACCATATCGTGAACAGTTGGCCGTAAGATCTCAGGATTTCCCTCTTGGATCAATGGGACCACGGGCTGATCTTCATTTAGTAATTTAGCGGCAGCTACGAGATCGGCGAACCGTTTTTCTTTGTTCATCGCATCTGTTGTTTCAGCTGCATTCATCAAGTCATTGTATTTTTGGCTGTCGTATTTACCCATGTTAGTTGGGTTGTCTTTGGTTTCGATATCTAAGAAATTACTTGGATCAGCAAAGTCGGCCAACCAACCAGTCAATTGTACATCGAATTGTCCTTTAGAGGATTTGGCGATCTGAGTTTTAAGTGGGACATTGCGCGTTTGAACTTTGACTTCAGGTAAGTTTTGTTCGATCTGACTTTGGATGAATTCAGTTTCTTTCTTAGAAGTTTCAGTATCTGGACCAGAAAGATCAAATTCGAGGTGGTCTTTACCGAGTTCTTTTAGGCCTTCTTTAAGTAACTTGTGAGCTAATTTTGGATCATAGCTGACACCGACTTTGGTTTTGGCCCAAGTTGCAAAATCTTTACCTTTGAAAGAAGAAACACCTTCAGGAACTAAATTGGTCAATGGCACAGAACCACCGCCTGACACTGATTTTGCCATTTGGTCGCGATCGATCGCATACCCGATAGCTTGCCGGATCTTTTTATTTTGGAATTCTTTTTTAGCTTCGTTGAATTCCATATATGAGATCTGTGCCGGATGGAGAACGCGATAGCCAGGTTGCTTGGCTAATTGTTTAGCTTGCTCAGCGCTTAGTGGAGTAAAGTCGACCTTACCAGCTTGGTAGAGATTATAAGCGGTCGTTAAACTTTTATCGACTTTGAAATTGATCGTATCCATCTTGATGTGTTTTTTATTCCAGTAATCTTTGTTTTTGACTAATTTCCAACTCAGATTAGACCCAGTCCAACCTTTGAGGATGAATGGCCCATTGAAGACAGTCGTAGCTGAGCTTGTTCCGTATTTTTTACCAAATTTCTCAACTGCTTTTTGGTTTTGTGGAAAGAAGCGGGCATCGCCTAAAAGTAGTTTCAAGTAAGGTAATTGCTTGTCGAGCGTGACAACGAGTTTATGGTCGCCTAAAGCCTTGATCCCCAGTTCGTCAGGTGATTTTTTACCGGCTAAGATATCATCGGCATTTTTGATCCCGCTATACATGTACGACCCTAAGGCACCGACTTTAGGATCGACAGCCCGACGCCAAGCAAAGACAAAGTCATGCGCAGTGACGGGCTCGCCGTTTGACCATTTAGCATTCTTACGTAAGGTAAAAGTATAGGTCAGGCCATCACTTGAAGCTTTCGTGTCCATTGCTAGACCAGGTGTAGGTTTATTATTTTTGATGATAAATAAGCCTTCCATCGAGTTGTTGATCATATCACCACTAGCACTTTCGGTGACAGTGACTGAATCAAGGGTGGCGAGTTCAGTTTGGAGTGACCAGTTTAAGACTTGTTTTGTAGCTGGTTTATGTGAATTTTGTTGTGCTTTCTGTGAGCCACAAGCGCTTAAAGTCAATGCTGCTACGGCTAGCAAACTGCTTGTGACTAAAACTTTTTTGAATTTCATAAGTATTCCCCTTTGTTGATTTTTGCTCTCTAGATATAGCTCATGCTTAGTCAGTTATATAAACTGAACGGAAATTTTCGGTCAGTCCGGCGGTGTTTTGGACCATCCCGTGGACAGTTGGCCGGAGCATCTCAGGTGTTCCGTCTTGGATCAAAGGAACGACGGGCTGATCTTCGTTTAATAACTTAGCGGCTGCGATCAGATCGGCAAAGCGTTTATCTTTGTTCATGGCATCTGTAGTTTCAGCTGCCTGCATCAAGGCGTTATATTTTGGATTATCGTATTTACCCATGTTGTTTGAATTGCCTTTAGTCAAGATAACTAAGAAATTACTTGGATCAGCTATGTCAGCTAACCAGCCAGTCAAGGCCACGTCAAAATCGCCCTTAGTACCTCTGGCGATCTGATTTTTGATCGGAACGTTATTGGTTTGAACTTTGATCTCGGGCAATGTTTGTTCGATCTGACTTTGGATGAATTCCGATTCTTTTTTGGAGATCTCTGTATCTTGACCGAGTAAGGTGAATTCAAAATGATCTTCACCGATCTCAGCTAGTCCTTCTTTAAGCAGTTTGTGGGCTAACTTGGGATCGTAGCTGGCACCGACTTTGGTTTTGGCCCAGGTGGCAAAATCTTTACCTTTAAATGTTGAAACTCCTTTAGGGACTAGATTTGTTAGTGGGATGGACCCGCCGCCAACGACAGTGTCAGCTAGTTGTTTACGATCAAGTGCATAACTGATAGCTTGCCGGATCTTTTTGTTTTGGAATTCTTTTTTAGCTTCGTTGAACTTTAGGTAGGTGTTTTGAGCACGGTGCAAGACGCGATAACCTGGTTGGCCAGCTAATTGTTTGGCTTGTTCAGCGCTTAAGTGGGTAAAGTCAACTTTATCAGCCTGATAGAGATCATAAGCAGTCGTTAAGCTTTTATCGACTTTAAAGTTGATCTTATCCAACTTGATATGTTTTTTATTCCAGTAGTTTTTGTTTTTGACTAACTTCCAGTTTAGGTTTGACCCAGTCCAACCTTTAAGTAAGAATGGTCCGTTAAAGACTGTCGTATCCGAACTTGTTCCGTATTTTTTGCCAAATTTTTCAACTGCACGCTGATTTTGTGGGAAAAAGCTCACATCGGTCAAGAGCAGTTTTAGATAGGGCAATGGTTTGTCGAGTGTAACGACTAATTTATGGTCATTTAAAGCTTTGATACCTAACGTTTTAGGCGATTTTTTACCGGCTAAGATATCGTCAGCGTTTTTGATCCCGCTATACATATAGGCGCTTAAAGATCCGTTTTTAGGGTCGATCAAGCGTTGCCAGGCAAATACGAAATCGTTAGCGGTGACCGGATCGCCGTTTGACCACTTAGTCCCTTTGCGCAGAGTGAAAGTATAGGTCAAACCGTCATTTGAGACCTTGGTATCGGTCGCTAAGCCAGTCGTAGGCTTATTGTGTTTGAGGACGAACAAGCCTTCCATTGAGTTATTGATCATATCAGCACTACCGCTTTCAGTTACGGTGGCTGAATCAAGTGTGGCAAGTTCGGTTTGCAGTGACCAGTTTAAAACTTGTTTTGCGGCAGGTTTATGTGAACTGGATGGTGTTTTTTGCGAATTGCACGCACTCAAAGTTAAAGTGACTACGGTGAGTAAACTCCCTGCAGCCAAAAGCTTTTTGAGCTTCATAGAGATTCCCCCTAGATAATTATTTTCTAAGCTACCCCTCAATTAAAAAGTTATTTTTTAATTTCTGTTATTATATTTTATAAAAATTATAATTTCAAGGTAATTATTTTTATTTTTTAGAATTTATATATTCTACGATAAAGTTTAATATAAAAAGATTTATATTGTGTTTTAACTAATTGTTTAAATTTGAAAATAATTATATTTAACTGAGAATATTGGTTGGGGGCAAATGTGTTATAATTTATGTTTGAGAAGGGTCTTTTGTGACCTAAAGGGAATTGAGGGGTAAATCTTGGCACAGCAAAAAAGAACTAGGAAGAAAAAAACAAGTCCTCAAAAGAGAGGTAAACGATCGAAGCCAAGTTTTAAAATGACCTGGCGTCTATATGGAGCTGGGACCATTGCGTTTGCAGGCCTAGCATTATTTGAATTGGGCTTTTTAGGAACATTATTCTCCAATATGGTCCGCTTGGTAGTCGGCAATACCTATCAACTGGGAGCGATCTTGTTACTCATTTTAGGGAGTTATTGGTTGTTATTTGATAGACGTCCTAATCTCAAAGCTAACTATATTTTAGGTGGTATTTTGCTGTATTTAGGGATCGTGCTCTTTGTTAGTGCATATTCGTTCCAAGAACTTGCGATCCACACTGATTTTTTGAATGCCTTTTTAGAGCGGGCAGGGCATGACCTTGTAGCTGGAACTTTAAATGAAGATCTAGCTGGTGGGATCGTCGGCGTTTTACTGTATAGTCTTACTTATTTTCTATTAGGACAATTAGGCTCATATCTTTTAGCGGTACTTTTGATCGGTGCGGGTGTCTTGTTTATTTGCCAGATCTCGTTTGGAACTGTTCTGGAAAATTTAGGTCGCGCTTTAAAGGCACTGGTACTAGGAAGTAAAAATTTGGTCAAACAGGCCCACAGTGAATTAGGAAAATTAAAAGAGGATGCTTCTAAAGCGTTGATCGATGAAGATGAGACTGAGTCAGCTCCTAAAGAAGAGAAGATATCTGACGAAAAGGTGGTATATGACCAATTTGAACCGGCTGCATCAGTCCCAGAGATCACGATGCCAGCTGAAAAGCCTAAATCAAAGGTCGAACGACCGGCTAAAAGAAAAAAACGACCGGCATTTAACAGTGAAGCCTACGAGTTGCCCCAGCTCGACTTGTTGAGTGAGACACCAGTTCCTGATCGTTCAGTTGAAAAAAAGAAGATCAAACAAAATCAGGCGGTATTGACTGAGACGCTTAAAAGTTTTGGGGTGGAGGCTGAGCTAAAAAATATCATCTTAGGTCCAGCGGTGACTAAATATGAATTGCATCCAGCAGTAGGGGTCAAAGTCTCGAAGTTTGTCAGTTTGGCTGATGATCTTGCCTTAGCTTTGGCGGCTAAAGATATTCGGATCGAAGCGCCTATTCCAGGAAAAGCTTTAGTTGGGATCGAGGTGCCCAATCAAAATGTGGCGATGGTCTCATTTAAAGAACTGATGGCAGAATTTCAAGCGACTGATTTCGCTCCGCTCGAAGTACCACTGGGACGTGATATCTCAAACGGGTTGATCACAGCTGATCTAGCCAAAATGCCACATTTACTGATCGCAGGTTCGACTGGGAGCGGTAAATCAGTCGCGATCAACGTGATCTTGACGAGTCTGTTGATGAATTGTCCCCCTGAACAGGTCAAGTTGGTCTTGATCGATCCTAAGAAAGTTGAGCTGGGGATGTATCATGATCTACCGCATTTATTGACGCCGGTAGTTACAGAACCACGCAAGGCAGCAGTTACTTTGGAAAAAGTCGTGGCTAAAATGCAACAGCGCTATGAAGAATTTGCTCGAACTGGGCAACGAAATTTAGACGGCTACAATAAATTTGCGGCTAAAGATCCAGCTAACTATGAGCAAATGCCCTATATCGTAGTAGTCGTTGATGAATTAGCTGACCTAATGATGACGACTGGTAATGAGGTCGAAGCAGCTATCACACGGATCGCACAGATGGGACGTGCCGCCGGGATCCATTTGATCTTAGCCACACAACGGCCATCAGTGGATGTTATTACTGGGATCATCAAGGCTAATGTGCCTTCACGGATGGCGTTTGCGGTCTCAAGTGGGACTGATTCACGGACGATCATCGATCAAGTGGGCGCTGAGAAATTATTGGGTCGTGGTGATATGCTCTATTTACCAATGGGCCAAAATAAACCATCGCGAGTCCAAGGAGCATATATCTACGATGAAGATGTTCAAAATGTTGTTGATTTTATCAAAGCCCAAGCCGAAGTGACCTATGATCAAGAGCTAGAAGTTTCTGAAAGTGAGCTCAAAGCCCCAGATGGTAATGGGACTGATGAGCTTTTCGATGAAGTCGTAGCTTTTATCACGCAGGAACAAAAATGTAGTACTTCGTTGATCCAGCGTCATTTTAGGATCGGTTACAATCGGGCTGCCAATCTAGTAGAAGAGCTCGAAAATCGTGGCATGATCGGTCCGCAAGCTGGTTCTAAACCACGTCAAGTCTATTTGAAATCGAAAAAAGTCGATAATTGATCGCACTTTTTGCCCGTCTGATCTAGACGGGCTTTTTTGGTAGAAATAAAATTTATTTTTTAGGGTAAAACCTTGTGATTGAAACTTGTCAATACGGGCCTTTTACCTTATCATAGTTAGAGAGTATATAAACTATTTGACCAAACAACTAGAAATATATCAGTAACATATCGAAGGGGGAACTGTTAGTGCAAAAAGAAATCAATGCGGGGGTCATGTTGAATGTGATCCCTACACAACAGTTCAAGACAACACGAGTCGTGATCTCATTTTTAAAAGAGTTGACAGATCGCAAAGAACTCGTCATGCGAACACTATTAGCTAATATTTTAGAAACGAGTAGTCAAGCTTATCCGACGCAAAAAGCAGTTGCCTTAGAGCTTTCCAAGATGTATGGAGCGAGTTTTGGTACGACAGTCAGCCGTCGCGGGCAGGTACATATTCTAAATTTTGTTTTGAATTGTGTAAATGATAACTATCTTTTGCATCCCGAAGATTTGTTAGGCCAAGTTTTCTCATTTTTAAAAGAATTGATCTTTGCACCCTTAGCCAATGATGGGGCATTTGATGAAGCGACTTTTGAACGGCAAAAGCTTAATTTGACCGCTTATATCGAAGCAGTCAAAGATAATAAGCAGTCCTATGCGGCGTTAGAATTGCAAAAGATCTATTTTGAAGATGCGATCCAACAAGCTGCTAATTATGGTACAGTGGAAGATCTAGCTCCAGTTACGGCAGCTGAACTCTACGCTTATTATTTGGAAATGCTTCAAAATGATCAGATCCAGATCTTTGTGTCAGGGGATGTCGCTGAAGCTGAAGTTGAGGCCAAGGCGCTCACATTACCTTTCGGCAAAAGAATGACTGCGATCAACAAGCTTGGTTATCAACAGCCAACACGAGCTAAAGTAGTTGAAGTAGTCGAAAAGCAGTCTTTAAATCAAAGTAAGCTAGACTTAGCTTACCGCTTGCCGACCACTTATCGCACGGATAAACACTATGCTGCTGTAGTTTTCAATGCTTTGTTGGGGGGCTCACCACAGTCTAAATTATTTGCTAATGTACGAGAAAAAGAAAGTCTTGCTTACTATGCAAGTAGTAATTTTGATCCTTTCCGGCAATTGCTCTTGATCCAAACAGGTATCAAGACAAGTGACAAGGAAAAAGCCTATAGCTTGATCAAACAACAAGTTACTGATCTAGCTGCAGGCAAATTCAGTGAGGCTGAATTAGAAAATATCAAACTAAATTTGATCAACGGTTATGAGAGCCGTTTAGATAATCAAATGACGGCGATCACACGTAGTCAGCTAGATATATTGAGCCGAGTACCAGAAACACCAGCGACCTGGATGGAAAAGGTCAACCGAGTTTCAGCTCAAGATGTGGTAGAGGTGGCGAATTTAGCTGAGCTTCAGGCCGTATTTTTCTTAGATGGGGGGCATATTTAGTGGAGATCAATAGTTATCCGCAATTTGGCGAGACGCTTTATACGGCTACTTTGGATAATGGGCTAAAAGTCAATTTTTTGCCTCGAACAGATTTTCATAAGACTTATGGGATCTTGACGACTGATTATGGCTCAGTTGATAACGAATTTGTTCCTTTAGGTGAGAATGAAGTTCGCCGTTTTCCTGATGGGATCGCCCACTTTTTGGAACATAAATTATTCGAAAAAGAAGATCACGATGCCTTTGAACTATTTGGTAAATATGGGGCTGATGCCAATGCCTTTACCAGTTTTACGCGTACGAGTTATCTATTTCAAACGACACACAATGTTGCTAAGTGTGTGACGACGTTATTGGATTTCGTGCAAGCGCCGTATTTTTCGGAAAAGACAGTTGAAAAAGAAAAGGGGATCATTGGTCAAGAGATCAAGATGTATGATGACGACTCCAATTGGCGTTTGTATTTTGGGATCATTGAAAACCTTTATCCTAAAAATTCATTAAGTGTCGATATCGCCGGGACAGTCGATTCGATCAATAAGATCACTGCCCAAGATCTTTATGACTGCTACAAGACTTTTTATCAGCCAAGTAACATGGATCTCTTTTTAGTCGGAAATTTTGAAGTTGAAGCGATGCTCGAGTTGATCAAAGAAAATCAAGCAGCTAAGGAATTTCCAAGTGCTGAGCCGATCAAACGCGCCGAAGAATTTTTTGATCGCGAGGGCAAGGATATCATTCCTTATCGCATGACGGAATTAGAGATCCAGCGGCCTAAAACGATCATCGGGATCAAGGGACTGGATAAAGTACCAGCAGGTCGGACAGGTCTGCGGTATAAGCTAGCAGTCGAATTATTATTGTATTTACTTTACAGCGAAACTTCAGATAAATACTTAGAACTTTATGATGCAGGTATCTTGGATGATAGTTTTGGTTATGATTTTTCTTTAGAACGTGGTTTTCATTTTGCCACGATCTCAGGTGATACCAATAAACCGCAAGAACTATCCAATGCCGTGATCGAGATCGCTGAGCACGCGTTAGAGTTTTTAGAAGATAAAGGATCTGCTTTCGAGTTAGCTAAACGTGAGCTGATCGGACGAAACATCCAAGCGATGAATTCATTAGAGAGTATCGCTAATCGTTATGAAGCTGATCTATTTGAAAGTGCGACCTTATTTGATGTTGGAGCGCTTTTAGAACAATTGACTTTAGATGATATCAGAGCTGTTGCTAAACAGTTCTTACGCTCAGAGGCGATCAGTGTTTACCAAATTCTCCCGAAAGAAGATGAAGATCAATGAAATGGGCTTTGCTCTGTGGAGCCTCAGGTGATCTAGGTCACCAAATAGCCAAAGACTTAGCTGCTGATGGCTGGTCGTTATATTTACATTACTATCACAATCAAACGCGTGTGGATGATCTAGTAATAGAATTAGCGAAGAATTATCCCAAGCAGGATTTTTTAGCACTCCAAGCTGACCTTACAGCGCCAGACACGATGCCACAAGTGGCTTCCCAGATCTTTGGCAGTTTAGATGCACTGATCTTTGCGCAAGGAACGACTGAATATGGTTTATTTAGTCAACAAGAACCGCAAGCTTTTGATCAAATGCTTGCGATGCAACTGCAGAGTCCGTTGCGCTTGATCGCGTCGCTCGAAGCCAAATTAGCTCGCAGTCAGGCAGCGCGGATCGTATTTATTGGCTCGGTCTATGGTGGAGCTGGTAGTGCTTTAGAGGTCGGTTATAGTACGGTAAAAGGGGCGCAAAGTGCTTTTTGCAAAGCTTATAGTAAAGAAGTCGCCTCTTTGGGGATCACGGTCAATACGATCGCACCTGGAGCGATAGATACGCAGATGAATCAGATGTTTTCTGGCAGTGAACGGCAAGCAGTCGAAGAAGAGATCCCAAGTGGTCGCTTTGCTCAGCCAAGTGAGATAAGTTATTTCGTAAAAATGTTGTTAGCCCCTAAAGCTAGTTATTTAACGGGTCAGACACTTTATGTGACCGGTGGTTGGCTCGTGTAGACGATAGAATCTAAAAAAGAGACGGAGAAATTAGATAAAATGACAGATATTGGAACAATTTTAAAAGAAGCGCGTAAAGAAAAAGGTTTGACACTAGATGACTTGCAACAAACGACCAAGATCCAAAAACGTTATTTGATCGCGATCGAAGACGGTGATTTTGCGGCGTTACCAGGTAAATTTTATGTGCGAGCTTTTATCAAGCAATATGCCGAAACTGTTGGGATCGATCCAGAAGAGTTGCTAGCTAAGCTAGATGAAGATAAAGCGCCAAAACCAGAAGAAGAAACAGAAGCAACGACACGCACTGAAGCGGTCAAGCGCGAAGAAGAAGAAAAAACTATGTCGCCGATCCTTGCAGGCTTGATCCGTTATTTACCAACGATCATCATCGTAGCTATCGTAGTTGCGATCTTAGGAACGATCTATATCTTTGCTTGGGGTGATCGTGACCGTAATAGCAGTACCCAGATCGCCGATAACAGCCAAAGCGTCTCAGTTTCTTCTGAAAGTTCTGCTAAGAGCAGTAGTTCAAAGGAAAAATCTTCAAGTAGTGAAAGTAGTAGCACAGCTAAAAAAGAAAGCTCAAGTACAAAAGCTAAGAAAGAATCTAAGAAGGCAACTAAGCAAAAGATCACTAACACTTCAGCTGCGGGTTCAGCTTTCGTATATGATCTAGAAAATGCGCCAGCTACAAATAAGATCGAAATGTCAGTTTCTGATGGCGCAACAGCTTGGAATGCCGTTTCAGCTAATGGAGTTCAAGTATGGCAAGGAACGCTTAGTGCTGATAATGCTTCACAAACAATTGAGATCCCTGAAAATACAACAACGATCACGTTGAATTTAGGGAACTCAAAGGCAACATCGATCAAGATCAACGGTAAGAAATTTAATTTCTTAAAAGAAAACGAGACTTTGACCGTACGTACGATCACATTAAACGTCGCCCAAACGACGGCACAATAAGCGTAGTATGGCAGAAAACGGCGGATGCCAAAGCATAAGTAAATCTAAGAAAGGAAACTGTGCGCTTTTCAAAGTATGAAACTTTTCCGCCAACACAGTAGAAAATTATGAATTTACCGAATAAATTGACAGTTTTACGGATCATTTTGATCCCGATCTTCATGTTAGTTCTGCTATTGCCACTTGATTGGGGCGATGTGGTATTAGCTGGGACCGTTATCCCAACTACACAATTGCTTGGAGCGCTGATCTTTGCAGTCGCTTCGATCACGGATTTTGCGGATGGTCAGATCGCACGTAAGCAAAAATTAGTTACCAACTTTGGCAAATTTGCTGATCCTTTAGCCGATAAGATGTTAGTAATGACTGCTTTTATCATCTTGGTACAGATGGGAAAAGTCCCTGCATGGGTCGCGGCGATCATTGTTTGCCGTGAATTGGCCGTGACCGGTTTGCGCTTGATCATCGTTGAAAATGATGGCAAAGTCATGGCGGCTGAACTTCCAGGTAAGATCAAGACGATGACACAAATGTTTGCGATCTTGTTCTTGTATTTGAATAATGTTTTCTTTATCAATGTAAATATCATGATCGGTGAGATCTTATTGTATATCTGCTTATTCTTTACGGTATATTCCGGTTTGGATTATTTCTGGAAGAGTAGAAGTATTTTTGCCGATTCTTTTAACGATTAAAAACGATAGACTACTTCAGCTGGTGAAGTAGTCTATTTATTTGCATAGAGATCCAAGTATTTTGCGTATCTTTAAAGTGAGACCAAAACGTATCAAACATTAGTTCGCAAAATGCTTGCTTTTTTTGAAAAAAATAAGTATGATATATGGTACAGAGTAATTGAACGTAGATTAGGAAACGTTCTTTGTGAGTAAATGACAAAGAGGAGGAGTAAATTTGGCTGACGAAAGACAAGTTGCTTTAGACAAAGCGCTCAAGAAGATCGAAAAAGATTTCGGTAAGGGTGCCATCATGAAGATGGGTGAAAAGGCTGATACCCAGATCTCAACGGTTCCAAGTGGTTCATTGGCCCTTGATGAAGCTTTGGGAGTAGGTGGTTTTCCACGGGGACGTATCGTAGAGATCTATGGCCCTGAAAGTTCTGGTAAGACAACGGTTGCTTTACAAGCTGTAGCTGAAGTTCAAAAACAAGGCGGTCTAGCTGCCTATATCGATGCGGAAAATGCACTTGATCCGGCTTATGCGACAGCTTTGGGCGTTAACATCGATGACTTGTTGCTCTCCCAACCTGGTACAGGTGAAGAAGGGTTACAGATCGCAGATGCATTGGTCTCTTCTGGAGCGGTAGATATCGTGGTCATTGACTCCGTAGCGGCTTTAGTTCCTAAGGCTGAGATCGAAGGTGAGATGGGCGACTCACACGTTGGGTTACAAGCACGTTTGATGTCGCAAGCTTTGCGTAAACTTTCAGGTACGATCAATAAGACTAAGACGATCGCTTTGTTTATCAACCAGATCCGTGAAAAAGTCGGGGTGATGTTTGGTAATCCAGAAACGACCCCTGGTGGACGGGCGCTTAAGTTTTACTCCACGATCCGCTTGGAAGTTCGGCGTGCTGAACAGATCAAGGACGGTTCAGATGTTTTAGGTAACCGGACGCGGATCAAAGTTGTGAAAAACAAGGTCGCACCACCATTTAGAACGGCAGAGGTCGATATCATGTATGGTGAAGGGATCTCGAAGATGGGTGAATTGATCGACTTAGCGGTTGAAAAAGATATCATCGAAAAGAGTGGTTCATGGTTCTCTTACGGTGGTAGCCATATCGGGCAAGGGCGTGAAAAGACAAAGGCTTACTTGAGTGAACATCCTGAAGTGGCCGATGAGATCACCCAAAAAGTTCGTGATACGCCAACGCTTACACAAAAAGAGAAAAAAGCACTCGAAAAAGAACAAAAAGCTAAGGAAAAAGAAGCGGCTAAAGTTGATAAAAAAGCAACTAACAAGCCGGTTAGTTTGGACTTAGGTAAAGACGACAAATAAACTTTAAAGAGTAGCCGTTTGCTAAGGCTACTCTTTTTTTGCGACACTTTTTAGATAAAAGGTCAAACAGACTGATAATGATTGACATTTACCAACATTAAACATTAAAATATTATTGTGTGTAAATTAGACCTAAGCCGTCGATTTACCACGATAAAATAGATCGCGGAGGTGCAAACTTGAACTATACTGTTATTAGTGCCATCCTCGCAATCGCTGTTTTGACTTTAGTGCTAGGTTTTGCTTTAGGAATCTTTTATCGAAAGCGTAGTTATGAACAATCGCTAGATGCCGCAACTCAAACGGCCAAAGGTATTATTGCTAGTGCCAAAAAAGAGGCTTTACTGGAAGCAAAAGATGAAAGTCATCGCTACCGTAAAGAAGTCGAAGGCGAATTGAAAGAGAGACGCTTTGAAGTTCAGAAACAAGAAAATCGTTTGTTGAAAAGAGAGGAGAATCTTGATCGCAAGGATTCGGTCTTAGACAAACGCGAACAAGCACTCACACAAAAAGAAGATCAGTTGAGTGCTGAGCAACAAAGATTAGATGCAAAGAGCAAAGAAGTCGCTTCGCTTGAACAAAAACAAAAAGATAAGCTGGAAGAAATTGCCGCTTTGACAAAAGACCAAGCTAAGGAGCTTATTCTTAAAGAGACGCGTAACAGTTTGAGTTATGAATTAGCTGTGATGATCAAGGAAAGTGAAGCTCAAGCTCAAGCAACAGCCGATAAAAAGGCTAAGAGTTTGATCGCCCAGGCTATCCAACGTAGCGCAGCTGATATGGTCTCTGAAACCACCGTCTCAGTCGTTAACTTACCAAATGATGAGATGAAGGGCCGCATCATCGGGCGTGAAGGGCGGAATATTCGCACACTTGAAACTTTGACAGGGATCGATCTGATTATTGATGATACCCCTGAAGCTGTCGTTTTGAGTGGTTTTGATCCGGTAAGACGCGAGATCGCCAAAATGGCCTTAGAGAAATTGATCCAAGATGGTCGGATCCATCCGGCACGTATCGAGGAAATGGTCGAAAAGGCTACTAAGGAAATGGATAGCCGGATCCGCCAGACTGGTGAAGAAGCTATCTTTGATCTTGGGATCCATTCAATGCACCCAGATTTGATCAAGACGGTCGGACGATTGAATTATCGGACAAGTTATGGTCAAAACGTATTGGATCATTCGATCGAAGTTGCTAAGATCACAGGGGTCCTTGCGGCTGAGTTAGGTGAAGACGTTACAATAGCGAAACGCGCAGGTTTACTACACGATATCGGAAAGGCAGTCGATCATGAAGTTGACGGCTCGCACGTTGAGATCGGGGTAGAATTGGCGAAGAAATATAAAGAAAACGATGTCGTTGTCAATACGATCGCATCCCACCACGGTGATGTAGCACCGAAATCAACGATCGCAGTTTTAGTTGCGGCAGCCGATGCTGTTTCAGCCGCACGTCCAGGTGCTCGAAGTGAGTCGTTAGAAAACTACATTCACCGTCTTGAAAAATTGGAGAATATCTCTAATGAATTTGAAGGTGTGAAGAAGAGCTATGCGATCCAAGCTGGGCGTGAAGTTCGGATCATCGTTAAACCAAATGAGGTCAACGATCTCGAGGCAACTGTTTTAGCGCGTGATATTCGAAATAAGATCGAAGAAGAACTTGAATATCCAGGGCATATCAAAGTTACCGTTATTCGTGAAACACGAGCGGTCGAATATGCTAAGTAATAGTTTTAGCAATTGTATCAAAAAAGCTGTAGTCCGTTTAGGGCTACAGCTTTTTTATTAGGCGTGACGTGCTTGTTTTAATTTCTCAGCTTGTTCAGTACTTAAGTTGCCTAGAGCGACTAAACGGTCTTCGATCAAGTCTAAAACGTAATTACGATCCGCCTGATTTTCAACAAAATCGTATTTATCACCATCGATGATCAATAGTTGAGAGAGTTCGTAATTTTTTTCAAAATCATCGTAATAGCGTAAGAGACGTTGGTAGTATTCGATCAATGAAGGATCAGTTGAGATCTGTTCATATTTACGCCCGCGCTTTTGGATCCGCTTGATCATCGTATCATAGGAAACTTTGATCAAGACCATCAGATCGGTATCATTAGCGGGAGTGGCGGCCTTGAGTTCGGTCAACATATGTCCCAAAAGTTCTTGATAGGTCGCATATTCGATCTGAGTGGCATTTCCCATATCGGTATTCATCTTCATGAACATCGCATCTTCATAGATCGAGCGATCGAGAATATTGTTTGGCTGCTGCATCGCTTGTTTCATCATCATGAAACGACGATTTAAAAAGAAAGTTTGTAGTAAATAGGCATAAGGATTAGTAGCATCCTTATCGCCAGCTTGGCGTTTTTTGGCCGCAATTTCGTTGCCTTTGTAAAATAATGGTAAGACAGGGTTGTCTTCAACGGGTTCAAAGAACGGCTCTGAGCCTAATTCTTGAGCTAAGATCTGTGTTAGGCTTGATTTACCTGATCCGATTATCCCAGCTAATGTGATCATAGAAAGTTCATCCTCTCGGTTAATGTACTTAACTATCTTACATTTTTAACGCTTGTTTTTCAATGAAAATTGGCGGGAATCCCCCTACTTTAGTGGGGGAGGGATAGCCGTTCTATAAGCCCAATGGGTTTATTTTTTTGGACTTTTTCGCACATGGTGAATTACTTGACTAATTGCTAAGAGAGGCATATATTTCTCTATATAAAATTTTTTATGAGGCAGACTGTAGGCAAGATGATAGCCTGCCAGAAAGGCTCGTGAGATAATGGAAAAACAAAAAAGACAGCTATTTTTAGGGTCTTTGATCACACTGGGGATCGTCTACGGTGATATCGGGACTTCACCTTTGTATGTGATGAAAGCTCTATTAGCGGATCTGGGAAGTCCGAAATACCTGACCCGTGAATACCTTATTGGCTGTCTCTCGTTAGTTTTTTGGACTTTGATGCTGATGACGACGATCAAATATGTTTTGATCGCATTAAAAGCAGATAACCACGGTGAAGGTGGGATCTTTGCCCTTTACGCTTTGGTACGTCATCAAAAAAAGTGGTTGATCGTTCCAGCGTTGATCGGTGGGGCAGCTTTGTTGGCTGATGGGACCTTGACTCCAGCAGTGACTGTTACCAGTGCGATTGAAGGCTTAAAGGGTGTTGCATTTGGTCAAAATGTTCCGATCGCATCACAAAATAGTGTGATCATCGTAACGTTTGTGATCTTATTAGTGTTATTTTTGATCCAGCGATTTGGGACGAGTTTGATCGGTAAAGGTTTTGGCCCGGTGATGTTTATCTGGTTTAGCTTTTTAGCGATCGTTGGCTTGATCAATTTAGCCAGTGATCCGGGGATGTTAGCTGCCTTGTCACCACATTATGGTCTAAAATTGCTGTTTTCACCGGAAAATAAAGTTGGGATCTTTATTTTGGGGAGCGTATTTTTGGCAACGACTGGGGCTGAGGCGCTGTATTCAGATATGGGCCATGTTGGGAAACGCAACATCTATTTGACTTGGCCCTTTGTCTGCACGGCACTTGTATTGAATTATTTTGGCCAAGGAGCATATTTGAGTACACATTTAGCTCAGATAAAAGCTCAAACTAACTTTGAAAATCCATTCTATGCTGTTTTGAGTCCGGATTGGTATTTGTTTGGTGTAGTTTTGGCAACGTTAGCGGCTATTATCGCGTCTCAAGCTTTGATCACGGGGTCATTTACCTTGGTCCAAGAAGCAGTCGGGTTAAAACTTTTACCCCGGATGAAAGTTGAGCATCCAAGTCTTTCCCGCGGGCAGATCTATATTTCTGCAGTCAATTGGTTATTATGTTTGACTACGACGATCGTGCTATTTTACTTTAAGACTTCTGAACATATGGAAGCTGCTTACGGTCTAGCGATCACCTTGACGATGCTGATGACGACACTACTATTATTTGAGTATCTGCGGTCTAAAGAAAAACCGTTCCGTGCTGTCTTGGTCTTAAGCTGTTTTAGTGTGATCGAATTGATATTTTTAGCGGCCAGCTTGAGTAAATTCATGCACGGTGGTTATGTGACGGTCTTTATCACCTTGTTGATCTTAGGTTTGATGTTTGTTTGGTTCTTTGGGAATCGGCTACGTGAGCGTTATGCAGATCGCTCCGAGATGATCAATTTAAAGGATTATAAGTCAATGTTACAAGCACTAGCCAAAGATGAAAGTGAACCACTTTTTACAGATAACTTGATCGTTTTAGCTAAAGTAAAGCGCGATCTTAGTGTCAAACGTGAATTGCTGTATTCGATCTTAGATAAAAAGCCTAAGCGCGCTAAAGTCTACTGGTTCGTGACGGTCAATACGACCGATGAACCATACACTAACTACTATACAGTCGATATGCTGGGTACGCGTAATATCGTCAATTTACAGTTATATTTAGGCTATAAGATGAATCCAAGCGTTAACTTATATCTCTATCAGATAGTCTCTGATCTGATGCAAAAAGATGTCATCGATGAACAGCCCCAAAAGTATACGACTGTTCCCGGACGGATCGTGGGCAACTTTTCTGTTTTAGCGATCCAAGAAGTTTTATCACCAGATACTAGGATCTCAGCCTGGATGCGTTTGTTGATCTCGGCCCGGATCTTTATCCAAAATCACAGTACGACACCTGTTCAGTGGTTTGGCCTTGAAACTAGTGAAGTCCACCTAGAAAAGGTCCCGCTTTTCTTGAAGAAACGTTCGGTACCTGTGATCGAGCAACGGGTCATCTTAAATCCTAAGGACATCAAACGCAGTACTTGCGAATAGTTGATTGCACCCAGTTATTGGGTGCTTTTTCGTGTTTTCCTTAAAATAAAATGTGTTTGTGTGTTTTTTTATAGATTATACGGATAAAATTATCATATTTAGAAAAATAGTTCGATTTTTATTTTGACAATTATAGGTCACTTTGTTATGCTTAAAGCAACTTGAGGGCTGATCAAGATCTTGATAGCCGCTGGGAAATAGTGTGGTAGCGGTGGGACCCCCAAGCTTTTGAGTTTGAAAATAACCAGGAAAGGATATGCTATATCACTTTCGGTCGTATTTTATGCGATCCCACATAGATATGGCGGGCACTTAGATTGAGTAATCGAATTAGTATTGTGATGGGCAGCTATTCTGATTGGGAGACCATGAAAAATACAGCTGCTGTTTTAGATGAATTTGGTGTAAAATATGATAAGGCTGTGATCTCAGCTCATCGTATGCCCGAAGAAATGATGACATTTGCTAAAGACGCTGTAGACAATGGCGTCGAAGTGATCATTGCGGGTGCTGGTGGTGCGGCCCATCTACCTGGGATGGTCGCCGCTAATACTGTTTTACCGGTCATTGGTGTTCCTGTCCAATCGCGGGCATTAAATGGCCTAGATTCGTTGTTATCGATCGTTCAGATGCCAGCGGGGGTTCCAGTCGCAACTACTGCGATCGGGGTAGCAGGCGCTAAAAATGCCGCTCTATTGGCGTTGCAGATCCTGGGGGTCACGGATAAGGTGATCCAAAAAGACCTACTTGCTTATCGTCAGGAAATGCATGATAAAGCTGTCGAAAGCGGTGATCTTCTTGGCTGATGTAGAACAACTTAAACAAGGACAAACAATCGGGATCATCGGTGGTGGTCAATTGGGGCAAATGCTAGTTTTGTCGGCTAAAGCGATGGGACTAAAGACGATCATTTTAGATCCAGACAACACTTGTCCAGCCGGGCAGGCAGCTGATGCACAGATCGTGGCACCATATGATGATTTTTCAGCTTTAGAAGAACTAGCGAAGCGAGCTGATGTTTTGACTTATGAGTTTGAAAATGTCGATCTAGCAGCTTTAGAGCATTTAACAGATGCTAAATTATTGCCTCAAGGGACAAAACTACTGCAGATAACTAAGAATCGCTTGGCTGAAAAGACTTTTTTGCATGAGCATGGTTTAAAGACCGCTCCATTTAGAGCAGTCAACACAAGGGCAGAGCTTGAACAAGCAGTAGCTCAATTAGGTTTGCCAAGTATCTTAAAGACTTGTGAAGGGGGCTATGACGGTAAAGCCCAGTTCACACTCAAAGAAAAGGCTGATCTTGATGCTGCCAGTGAATTACTCGCGCAAGGGCCATGTATTTTAGAGGGATTTGTGAACTTTTCCTTGGAATGCTCTGTTATGGTCGCGCGAAATGCTAAAGGAGAAGTAACTGTCTTTCCGGTCAGTGAAAACATTCATCGTAATCATATCTTGCATGAAAGTATCATACCGGCTCGGATCACACTAAAGGAACAGCAAAAAGCGCAAGCCATCGCAATAAAGATCGCCCAAAGTTTAAATTTGCGGGGGATCTTGGGTGTTGAACTTTTTGTAGAGCCTGACGGTGAGATCTATGTCAATGAGCTAGCACCACGTCCGCATAATTCAGGACATTATTCGATCGAAGCCTGCAACTTCTCGCAATTTGATGTACATAATCGGGCGGTCATGAATTGGCCAATGCCTAAGATCGAATTGTTGAAACCGGCTATTATGGTCAATATTTTAGGGCAACACAAGGCTTTAAGTGAAGACTTGATCGCCCAAAAGCCACAATGGCATTTCCATGACTATGGTAAAAAAGATGTTAGAGTAGATCGTAAGATGGGGCATATTACGATCTTGACTGACGATCTAGAACAGACTTTAGCTGAGATCAAAGCAACTCAAGTTTGGGATTAAACACAATTAAAGGAGAATCATTAATGATTTCACGTTATACACGGCCTGAAATGGCTGCAATTTGGACAGATGAGAAAAAATTTGAATGTTGGTTAGCAGTTGAATTGGCGGCTGATGAAGCCTGGGCTAAATTAGGCCATATTCCAGCCGAAGATGTCGAAAAATTAAAGCAAAATGCTAAATTTGACGTTGACCGCATTCAAGAGATCGAAGCGGTGACTCACCATGATGTGATCGCATTTACACGTAATGTGTCTGAATCATTAGGCGAAGAAAAGAAGTGGGTCCACTATGGTTTGACCAGCACAGACGTGGTCGATACAGCTTATGGTTATCAATTAAAGCAAGCTAACGATATCATCCGAAAAGATCTCGAAGACTTTACTCAGATCGTAGCTGATAAAGCACGGGAACATAAGAATACGGTGATGATGGGCCGGACTCACGGTGTTCATGCTGAACCAACAACATTTGGTGCTAAGTTAGCTCGTTGGTATTCAGAAATGAAGCGCAATATCGAACGCTTTGATCGTGCAGCTAAAGGTGTCGAAGCAGGTAAGATCAGTGGTGCGGTCGGAACATATGCTAATATCGATCCTTTTGTTGAAGAATATGTCTGCGAAAAATTAGGGATCCGTGCACAAGAAGTTTCGAGCCAAGTCTTACCACGTGATCTGCATGCTGATTACATGGCTTCTTTAGCTTTGATCGCTACAAGTTTAGAAGAATTTGCAACTGAGATCCGTGGATTACAAAAATCAGAGACACGTGAAGTTGAAGAATATTTTGCTAAGGGGCAAAAAGGTTCATCTGCAATGCCACACAAGCGTAACCCGATCGGCTCAGAAAACATCTGTGGTTTAGCTCGTGTTTGCCGCGGTCATATGGTCACAGCTTATGAAAATGTTGCTTTGTGGCATGAACGCGATATCTCGCACTCTTCTGCCGAACGTATCATCTTACCAGACACAACGATCTTGATCGATTACATGTTGAATCGCTTTGGTCGGATCGTGAAGAACTTGACTGTGTTCCCAGAAAACATGAAGCGCAATATGGATAAGACATTTGGCTTGATCTACAGTGGTCGTGTCTTGTTGAAGTTGATCGATACTGGGATGAGTCGTGAAGAAGCTTATGACCTTGTGCAACCATATACAGCTAAAGCTTGGGATGAACAAACACAGTTCCGTCCATTGCTTGAAAGTGATGCAACGATCATGAGTCGCTTATCTAAAGAAGATCTTGATGATGCATTCGATTATCACTGGCACTTGAAACATATTGATGATATTTTTAAACGTGTTGGTTTAGAATAGTATCTATAATATAAATTTAATATTTTAAAAGCCTTGATCGGTGGGGATAACCTCGCAAGATCGAGGCTTTTTTATGCTATTTATAAAAAAATCATAATATGTTTTGATAAAAAATATGAAGTTTATAAAAAATTAAGGAGTAAATATATTGCTAACAATGTCTTTATTAGATACGATAGAGAAGGAAATAATATATATAATTTTAGGTATATTATTTAATATTATTATGTAGTTTATGGTGTTTGTAGAGGTTGGGAGGATTGATACAAAAATTGATTTTAAGCTATATGTATAACTTTGGATTAGTTTTTGGTAAGGAAAGGAGATGAAGAGGATGAAAACTAAATTGGTGAGAAAAGTATGCGCTTTACTTTTGATCATTGGCCTACTTTTCCCATTACTTGGTCAAAGTGTACAGGCTTATGGTGACAATATTGAACCAGTGTATACTACTGACGATACAGGAACTTATCCAACAGCTTCTTGGAAACCAGCAGGTCAAGAAAATGTCATCAACCATCAAGGTGGGACCGTCAGTGGTTGGGACAATAATGCGAGTTGGAGTGGTGATCCAAGTGATACCACTAATTCGTATATCAAGCACGGCAATGCGAATGATCCAGATTTTGCGATCAGAAAATTTGCACGTGAGACTACTACTCCAGGGACTTTTGATGTGTTTTTGAATGTTCGCGGTAATTCAGTCCGCCAAGAAAAAACGGTCGATGTAGTTTTCGTAGTTGATACTTCTGGAAGTATGGCAAATGATTCGCGGTTGGCATCTGCTAAAACAGGGATCAGAAGCTTCATCGAGGATGTTGAAGCAGCTGGCCTAGGTAATAATGTTCGCGCAGGGCTGGTAAGTTACAGTGGTGAGTCGCATGTACAAGTGGCATTAAATACAGTTTCGAACAATGGAGCAAGTTTAAAGTCTAAAGTAAGTTCTTTAAGAGCTAATGGTGGGACTTTTACACAAGCTGGGTTGCATGATGCGTATGAGATGTTGAAAAACAGTAACAGTGATGAAAAACAGATCATTTTATTGACGGATGGAGAACCGACATATTCTTATAGAGTAACTTCAGCAATTAAGGATGGTCAAACTGTCTATGGAACCAACTTTGATTATAGAATAAAGGAAGGTGCCGGAAATAGTGAAAGATTACCAAGACCGTATGACGTTAATGATCTTAGGATAGGAGCTACTTGGCCCGCAACTCTTGGTGAGGCACGCTTGATCAAAAATAACAGTAATATTTCGATCCGTGCATTAGGGATAAATATCACTGGTGAGGGACAAAGTTACAATATGAGATTACTCGCAAGTGAGGGGCACTATGAAGGTGTCAGTTCACCTAAAGAGATTCAAGAATATCTAAATAATCAAACTAAAGATATTATCAGTAGTTTTGCTACGGTTCAGAAGGGAAAGGTCACGATCCCTTTGGGCAAGCAATATGAATATGTTGGTAAAGATGCAACACTTTCGGTTGGTACAGAAAAAGTTGATACTTCCACCATAACTGAAGACTTTGCTGGTTCAACGTTAATTTGGTCGGGACTTGAGCTTGGTAAAGATCAAGAAGTTCAGCTTCACTACCAAGTTCGTCTCAAAACAGGGACAGCAGATTTTGTGCCAAACAAGTGGTATCCGATGAGTGGTGAAACGGTGCTGACAGCTGAGGGGATCACGGGAGCAAAATTTGGGATCCCATCTGGAAAAGCTCCGGGAACGACGATCGATGTCACTAAAGAATGGAAAACTTTTAGTCAAACAGAATTGCCAGAAAATATCAGTTTCAAAGTCATCCGTGAAGTGGCTGGAGACGATGAGTGGCAAACAGCTGGTCGTGTATTGACTGCCGGTGACAATTGGCAAAAGACTTTTGATAAATTGACATTAGCTGACGGTCAAGAAGTAGCCTTAGCTAAATATAATAAGCTTGGGGTCGACTACAACTATCAAGTTAGCGAAGAAACTGCCGTAGAGGGCTTTAACACTAAGATCGAACATCTTGGTGAAAATAAATGGCGTATCATCAATACTGAGTTAGGTCTACAGGTCGAAAAACGTGCCAGTCAAAGTGATACTAAGTTAGATGGCGCCGAGTTCAAATTAGTCAAATACAGCGACGAATTTGTAACTGAAGATCCAAGTTTCAACGAAAAATTAGTCGCTAATAGCAAGGATATCATGAGTGGCCTTAAAAATGGGCACTACGCTTTGATCGAGACCAAAGCACCAACTGGGTATCAAGCTGAGCCAAATGCGCTCAAGTTTAGTATCAAAGATGGAAAATTCTTTGATGAAGCAAATAATGAGATCACTGCAACCAATTCGGAAGCGGGTCAAGATGGCTTTTATCTGAACCTTTCAAATGATAGCGCTTATATCTTGACGGGGGTCAAATATAATACACTTAAACCATTTGCGTTGAATTTGACCAAAACAGATACTAAGGGCAAACAGCTCTCTGGGGCTGAATTTGAGTTAGTGAATGCTAAGGGTGAACAGATCAAATTCGAATACGCTAATGACGCTAAAACTAAGCTCAAGTTCAGTGGCTTAACTCCAGGCGAGTACACATTGACAGAGACGAAAGCTCCAGCCGATCACAAACTTTTGACCGCACCACTTAACTTCACCATCACAGAAGCTGGTAAAGTCGAGTTTGAGAACGAGCCTAAAGATGTCAAAGTCGAATTAACTACAGGTGATGATCAAAATACACTTGATTTTAAGATCGAAAATACGCCACTGAAAACAGGGAGCGTAAGCGTTGAAAAATATGCTACGAATGGTGAGCCTCTAGTCAATGCTAAATTCAAGTTGATCCGTTACACCGATGCATGGCAGACCCAAGATGGATCTTTTGAAAAGACGATCATTGCTGATGGTACAAATGTTTTAGATGGACTTAAGTCTGGGCATTATGGTCTCCAAGAGATCAGTGCTCCAAACGGGTATCAACTCGATGAGAGTGTGATCAAATTCAAATGGGAAGACGAAAAGTGGTTCGATGAAAATGGAAAAGAGATCACAGCTGCTAAGACTGAAAAGCTAGAGCAACTTTATCTAGATCAGACTAATGCTGAAAAATTGATCATTTCACGGGTGAACCGCTTAAAAGATACTGATCTGACCATCAAAAAAGTTAATGCCTTGACCCAAAAGACATTAGCCGGAGCTGAATTTGAATTAACGGATGAAACAGGTCAACGTTATGATATCACTACAACTGAGGATGGGATCTTTACAGTAAACAACTTACGTCCAGGCACATATAGCTTAAAGGAAATTAAAGCGCCTGCCGGTTATGTGAAATTAAGTGATGAGATCGAATTTACGATCACTGAAGATGGTAAGTTGAACGGTAAAGGTGATTTAGAACTGACTACGACTGGGCATAACTTGATCGAGTTAAAAGTCAATAACTTCCCAGCTGGGATCTTACCAGAGACAGGTGGTCCAGGTGTTTGGCTCTATGTATTCATTGGATCGATCTTAGCCGGACTTGCTTTTGTTGCTAGACGCTTTGTCATTAAGAAGCGGGGGGTGTAGGTCATGAAAAAAGTATTCAAATCAATACTCTTGCTGATCGCACTTTGTCTACCACTCTTAGGACAAAGAGTAAACGCTGATGTAACAGAAGAACCCTTACAAGTTGTAGTTCAGCATCAGTTTGAAAATCCTGATGGCAGTGAGCTAGTTTACGGAGCAGATATCGCTTTATCGCTCTATGATATCTCTAAGCAATATCAAGCGCAAGAAACACCAACTGACGCACAGGAATTTATCGAAAGTTTCTCTCAGTTGTCAGCACAACAGTTAAGGCAGTATTTGGCAGATAACGAGATCAAAAAAGTCGAAACTGTGACGACAGATGTTATGGGAAAAGCGCATTTTAAAGTAGCAGGCAATGATAATGCATATTTGATCGTGCAAGATCATGCGGTCAAGGGCCAAACGATCTTACCACTAGCATTTTCGTTACCGTTACAAAATGAAGATGGAACACCTAAAAATATGGTGGAGCTTTACACCAAACCGATCAAATTGACGAGTTGTGCGTATTTTTATAAATACGGTGTCAATGGTGATAAACAGGTAGCACTAGCGGATGCACAATTTATCTTAGGGCAAGAAGTTGCCGGTAAAAAGCAATATCTTGCGACAGATGAGACAAGTTTTGTAGCTAGTGATGATCCTGCTAATGATGCCCAGGTCAAGAAGTTTACTTCAGATGAACAAGGTCTGGTCTTGCACGATTCTGAATTAGCACCAGGACAATACTTCTTTAGTGAAGTTAAAGCACCAAATGGCTACAGCATTTCTGAAGCGGCTAAACAGATCGAAGTAACTGTTGCTGCTGACATGCAGATCACAGTTGCGGGCGTTCAATTAGTTGAATTGGTAGCTGGGATGGTCCCAAGTAGTTTTACGACCGCACCTAAGGTCTTGAACTATGCCATTTCAGAAGATAAGCCAGAACAAACACCGACCGTACCGACTGACAATGGAAACAATAATAACCCTTCCTTTGATAACGGTGGAACAAAAGGGTCAAGTGTTGGTGGGATGTTAGCCCAATTGGGTGAGAAGAAAGGTCTGGTCTCCTTGATCGGGATCTTACTGGTAAGTTTTGCAGTTGTTGAATTCATACGTCAAAGAAAAGAAAGAAGTGGAAAACATGAAGAATAAACTTAAAGCGCTCTTTATGAGTTTGTTGTTAGTTGCTTCGGTTTTGATCCCAAGTTTGGCTAGTGCAAAGACAGTCAATGCGGATGAAAATATTCCAGAAAATGTCAATATCACAGTACACAAACGCGTCTTTAAAGACGGTGAATTGCCAGAAAATACGCAAAATACTGGTGAATTGATGCCAAACTTTGGTGGGGAAGCCCTACCTAATGTTGGGTTTACGGTCTATGATATTACAGATGAATATATCGAAAAGCTAACTGAAACAAAGGATGCTAACGATGCTACAGCTGCGATGGTCAGCAAGTATACTGACGCTAAGCCAGCTACTGTAGCGGCTGAACAAAAATTGACCGATAAAAATGGGGATGTGACTTTTGAAGGTCTAGCTACTAAAGTTGATGACAAATTCAAGACATATATCGTTTTAGAAACTAAATCATCAAGTGCGATCACGACTAAAGCAGCACCAATGGTCTTAACAATGCCAATGTATGCGTACGATGATAAAGGTGAAGTGACGAGCAAGGTCTTAGAAAATATCCATGTTTATCCAAAGAACGTGGAAGCTGCGGATAATTATGAAGGTAAGCTCACTAAAGAATTGTTAGATGACACAGTTCACCATCACACTAATGCATGGGGCGTAAATGCGATCGATGATATGATCTTATCTCCGCGTGTTGGTCGTTTGCTTCAATACAAGGTAACTTACAATGTGCCTGCGACAACGATCTTTGATGCTGACAATGGTTTAACGATCGTCGATGATCCGGGTATTGGTATCGTGTTACCAGAAAAAGTTGCTAAAGACGCCAATGGTAAGGCAGTCGATACGATCGTTGATTCCTTGAATTCTAAAGAAGGTCAAGTTGATAACGTGGTAGCGACCTACAATGGTAAAACAGTCGATGCTAAAGTCGAACATCATGAAGATAAACAACAAGGTGGGAACTCCTATTTTGAAATGAAGATCACCGGTGAACAAAATGCTGATCTAGCTGGGGAAACATTAGAGATCACTTACTATGGTTATTTAGCTAAGACGGAAGCCTCATTGGATGATCCGGTCGATAACAAGATCACAGTTACAGCTGATACAACTAAGGGTGATCAGACTTCAACTGAAGGTGAAACAACACGTATGGCAACACCATTTGCTTTGCGTGCTGCTACAGTCCTTGAAAAAACAGCTGAAAAGCCATTAGCTGTAGGTGGTTACAACTTCCAAAAGATCGATGCCCAATCAGGTAAAGCTTTAGCAGGTGCAAAATTCGTAGTCCTAGATACAGAAACTGATAATCCAGAACAATCTGGTTATGTGAAATTCAACCAAAGTGCTAATGGTCGAAATGACCTCAAATGGGTGAAAGATAGCAATGATGCGACCGTTTATACTTCTGATGAAAATGGTAACATTTCATTGGAATATCTACCATATGGTGAGTATAAATTAGTCGAGATCGAAGCGCCAACTGGCTATGCTAAGGGCAAAGCGCTCGACTTTAAGGTTGCTAAAGATACGTATCAAGAGACAAAGAATACGCCAGATAAAGTTAAAAATGCTAAGAAAGGTCTGTTACCTTCAACTGGTGGTTACGGGATCTATATCTTCTTAGTGATCGGTCTTGCTTTAATGGGCGGTGCTTATGTTTGGTTCCGTCGTGTTAGAAAAAATGACAATGTCTAAGTCAAATTAGACTAAAAAGAGGCGGGGAAACTCGACCTCTTTTTTATTACACTTTAGAAAGGATGAGCTATGAAAAAAACAAAGCAAAAAGGTGTTTGGCTCCAAGTTGGTTTGATCATAGTTTTTATCATTGGAGTCATTATCGCGCTCTATCCCTTTTACGTCGGGGCTTTGAATAATTTTATCGATCGTTATCGGGTGGGGCAGATCGCCCGTGAAAATACGCAGCAGAATGCTACACGTTTGGCCAAGTTAGAGGCTAAGAATAAACAAGCAACTAAAGAGGCAAAAAACGATCCCTTTAAGAATACTTCGAATAAGACAAAGGTCGACCTAAAGAAACATTTGATCGGTAAGGTGATCATCCCGAAGATCGCGGTCGATATTCCGCTGTTTGATACGACAAATAGTCAGACGATCCAGTATGGAGCTGCCGTTTTAGATGGGACTGCTTATCCAGTCGGTGGAAAAGGGACGCACAGTGTGGTTTCTAGTCACCGCGGTCTACCAGAACGAAAATTATTTACCGATCTCAACAAATTAAAGAAGGGTGATATCTTTATTTTTGAAGTCTACAATAAAAAGTTTGCTTATCAGATCGAAGAGATAAAGACCGTGTTACCAAGCGATACATCGGTCTTGCAAGCTGAGCCAGGGCGAGATCTAGCCTCACTTTTGACTTGTACCCCGTACATGTTGAATACACATCGTTTGGTGCTAAAGGGGCATCGGATCCCGTATACTGCCAAAATGGACGAACAAAGTAAAGATGCAGTCTGGCGCAATTTTATCAAAAATATGCTGATCTTACTCGCCTGTGCGCTAATATTTGGTTGGCTACTCTATCTTTTAGTTACTACGATCTATGGTGCACTATTAAAGAAGCAAAAATTTGATCTAGAATTTTATTGTGTTGCTGCTGATGGTCGGCTGCTCAGTGGCAAAAAATTTGGCTTATATGATAAGCGGGGTAAAAAACTTTTACAGCGCAATGGACGGCCGTATTTAGTCAAAAGCGATGCCCAAGGTAAAGTTCGTTTCGCCCATTTGCCGGGTGGACTCTATAGTATTTTGTTGGAAGATGCTGCGAGAAAGGAACGGATGGTAGTGGGTATCAAGAAACGTAGTGAGCAGCAGGGAAAATTTTATCCTAAGAAGTGGCAACGACCTAAAGTGATACATCTGGATAATGGATATAATTGGGTCTTTTGAGTGATAAAGTTCGTGTTTTGGTATATTTATGTACCAGAATACGAACTTTATTTTGTTATTTTATATATTTAAGTTTATATTTTTAAAATTTTAACAATAAATATTCGGCATTTTTATTGACGTGATAGAAGGAGTTTGTTATCTTATAGATGTAAATTGTCGAATTATATTTGTTGTATGTTGTTTTAAAGTTCGTTTTTAAAGTTAAAGGAGCAAAAATATAGCCATGGGCGAAGTGATTTATACAGGAAAAGCAAAACAAATGTGGAGCACAGATGATCCAGAAGTCTTACGGGTCGTTTATATGGATCAGGCAACTGCTTTGAATGGTAAGAAAAAAGATCAGATCAAGGGTAAAGGACAGATCAATAATGAGATCTCGACATTGGTCTTTGAATATTTAGCTAAACAAGGGATCAAGACCCACTTCATCAAAAAGTTATCCCCGACAGAAGAATTGGTACATAAAGTTGAGATCATTCCACTCGAAGCGGTGACCCGTAATATAGCTACCGGCCACTTTGTCACCCGCTTTGGAGTTGAAGATGGTCTGGTGTTTGAGACACCAGTTGAAGAAACATACTACAAAAGTGATGCTTTAGATGATCCTTTCATCAATGAATCACAGACTCTAGCCCTTGGTTTAGCAACTAAAGCCGAACTCACCGAGATCTGGGAGCTTTCGCGCAAGACAAATCGATTGCTAACGGCATTATTTGCTAAAGCTGATCTGACTTTAGTGGACTTCAAACTTGAATTTGGTCGTTTGAGTGATGGAACTTTAGTCTTAGCAGATGAATTTTCACCTGATAATTGCCGGCTTTGGGATAAAAAAACTAAAGCCCATATGGATAAAGATGTTTATCGACAAGATCTAGGTGAATTGACCCCAGTTTATGAAGAAGTTTTAGCCCGCTTACAACAAGCTTTAAAGGAGGAAAAATAATGACCGACGTAAGAATCTATGTGACCTATAAGGAATCTGTCTTTGATCCCCAAGGTGACACGATCAAACAAGCGATCCATGCATTAGGGCATGATGAAGTCAAAGATGTTAAGGTAGGTAAATTTTTTGATGTGACTCTTGATCCAAGTAAAAAAGATATCGAAACCGCCGTCAAAGAAGTTGCGGAAGAATTACTGGTCAACTTCAATCTTGAAACTTATCGCTATGAGATCATGGAGGAAGCCTAATGAAGATCGCAGTCGTTGTTTTTCCAGGATCCAATTGTGATATCGATCTCTACGAAGCTTTGCATACAGTTTTGAATGCAGATGTAGAGTATGTTTCGCATAAATGTGAAGACCTAAGTGATTTTGATGCCGTAATGCTCCCCGGTGGCTTTTCTTATGGAGATTACTTGCGTTGTGGTGCGATCGCGCGCTTTTCCAAGGTCATGCCTGAGATCGTAAAAATGGCCAAAGCAGGTAAACCAGTCTTTGGAACTTGCAATGGTTTCCAGATCTTGACCGAAGCGGGTCTATTGCCCGGTGCCTTGAAACAAAATAATAGTTTGAAATTTGTTTGCAAGACAGTCCCTTTAAGAGTTGAAAATACTAAAACACCCTTTACCCACCAATATCGACAAGATGAAGTGATCGAATTGCCGATCGCTCATGCTGATGGTAGTTACTTTGCTGATGAGGCTACTTTAGCGGAACTGGAAGCTAATGGACAAGTTGTTTTCCGTTATGTTGACGAAAATCCCAATGGTAGTCTGCATGATATTGCGGGGATCTGTAATAAGCAAGGCAATGTTTTGGGGATGATGCCTCACCCAGAACGAGCGGTAGAAGCTTTATTAGGCAATGAGGATGGCTTACGCGTCTTCAGATCATTATTGGAAAATGGCACAGTTAAAACGGAGGAAAGCTAATGGCTGAAATGACACCAGAAGAGATCAAAATCCAAAAACCATATCTTGAATGGGGTTTGACGCAAAAAGAATACGATTATATCTGTGATGAGTTGCTCCAGCGTTTACCAAACTATACAGAAACAGGTTTATTTTCGGTCATGTGGAGTGAACACTGCTCTTATAAGAAGTCTAAACCAGTTTTACGCTTATTTCCTACCAAAAATGAACGTGTTTTACAAGGTCCGGGTGAAGGTGCAGGGATCGTTGATATCGGCGATGGCTTAGCGGTCGTTTTCAAAGCTGAAAGTCACAACCATCCTTCCGCCGTTGAACCCTATGAAGGGGCTGCCACTGGGGTCGGTGGTATCTTGCGCGATATTTTCAGTATGGGCGCACGGCCAGTTGCCTCACTCGACTCACTACATTTTGGCGAATTGACGGATGCGCGGACTAAATACTTAGTCAATGGTGTCGTAGCAGGGATCGGCGGTTATGGTAACTGTATGGGGATCCCAACTGTCGGCGGTGAGATGACTTTTGATGAATGTTATCGTGGCAACTGTTTAGTTAATGCGATGAGTGTCGGCTTGATGGAACAAAAAGATATGCAAAAAGGACGGGCCGCTGGTGTTGGCAATGCGGTGATCTATGTTGGCGCTAAGACTGGACGTGATGGGATCCACGGTGCGACATTTGCATCAAGTGATTTCAGTGACGAAAAAGAGACACAACGTTCAGCTGTTCAGGTCGGTAATCCATTTATGGAAAAATTACTCATGGAAGCTTGTTTGAAATTGACCCATGACCATAAGGATTGGTTGGTCGGGATCCAAGATATGGGAGCGGCAGGGATCGCTTCATCATCTTGTGAGATGGCCTCAAAGGCGGGCAGTGGCTTGGTCTTAGAGTTAGATAAAGTACCACAACGTGAAAGTGAAATGTCAGCTTATGAGATCATGTTGTCTGAATCACAAGAACGGATGTTACTTTGTGTGCATAAAGGATATGAAGAAAAGGTCATCGAATTGTTTAAAGATTTTGACCTTGAAGCTGTTGTGATCGGGCGTGTAACGGATGATGGCCAATATCTTTTGAAACATCATGGCCAAGTAGTCTGTGATATCCCAGTCAAAACTTTGACGGATGATGTTTTAGAAGAACCGAGCCAAGAAAGAGTACCACAACGTTTGCTCGAAGCTAAGGAAATGCCACAATGGATTCCAACAGTCACCGATCCTAAACAAACCTTACTTGCATTGTTGCAACAACCAACGATCGCTTCAAAAGAAATGTTTACGCAGACTTATGATTCACAAGTGCGCACGAGCACAGTCTTAGGGCCGGGAAGCGATGCCGGTGTGATCAGAGTTCGCAAAACAAACAAAGCTTTAGCGATGACGACCGATGGCAATGGACGTTTTATCTATTTAGATCCAAAGATCGGTGGGCAAATGGCAGTCGCTGAAGCCTGTGCCAATGTTATCTCTAGTGGTGCTTTACCGCTAGCGATGACGGATTGTTTGAATTATGGTGATCCTAATGACCCTGAGATCTATTATGAACTACACCATTCGGTCGCGGGGATGGCTCAAGCCTGTGAAGCCTTTGATACACCAGTTATCTCGGGGAATGTATCCTTATATAACGAAACCAATGGTGAAGCGATCTACGGAACTCCAATGGTCGGGATGGTCGGTTTGATCGAAGATGTAAAACGCATCATCCCTTCAACTGTAAAAAATGCAGGTGATGCTTTGTATTTAGTTGGTGCCAAGACAAAAGCCGATTTTTCAGGTAGTGAGATCCAAAAGATGCAAACTGGTAAGATCTTTGGCGCGCTAAATGAATTAGATCTGCCTAATTTGAATAAGGTAATGAAACAACTTTTAACAGCTATGCAAACTGGTTTGGTTACGAGCAGTCACGATAGTAGTGAAGGTGGTCTAGGCGTTTGTTTAGCTGAAACATTATTCAACAGTGATCTGGGGGCTAAAGTAACACTAGACTTGAGTAGTTCAGATTTCTTTAGTGAAACGCCCGGTCGTTTTATCGTCAGCGTTCCGCAAGCTAAGCGCACTGAATTTGAAAAAACTTTAGGGACAGCGCAAACCTTCTTAGGTGAAGTGGATGGTGGATCCAAGTTAGCCGTGACCTTAACTGATGCAAAATTTGAAGTTGAAGTAAGCGAAGCACAAAAATTATGGGAGGAAGCGATACCGTGCCTCATGAAATCAAAGGATTAAACGAAGAATGTGGTGTCTTTGGTGTTTTTGATACTAAAAAGGCCAATCAGCTGACATATTTTGGTTTACACAGTCTACAACACCGCGGTCAAGAAGGTGCAGGGATCGTCTCAAGTGATGGCACCAAGCTCAAACAATTCAGAAATAAAGGTTTATTGGCGGAAGTCTTTGCTAATGAAGCTGATCTGGATAGTTTAGATGGGAATGCTGCGATCGGTCATGTTCGCTATGCCACTAGTGGCAACGATTCGATCAACAATCTCCAGCCTTTTTTATTCAACTTTTATGATGATGAAGTTGCCTTGGCACATAACGGTAATTTGACCAACGCTAAAAGTCTTAGGCGTCAATTGGAAAAAGCGGGCTCAGTTTTTCACTCTAATTCTGATACCGAGATCTTGATCCATTTGATCAGGCAAAAGCGCGATCTGGATTTTATCGATGCCTTAAAAGCCAGTTTAAATGAGGTCAAGGGTGGCTTTGCATTTCTATTGTTGCAAAAGGATCGCTTGATCGCAGCGTTAGATCCTAATGGCTTTCGGCCGTTATGCATCGGACAACTTAAAAATAAAGCATATGTCGTTGCAAGCGAGACTTGTGCTTTGGATATGATCGGCGCTAAATTTGTCCGAGATGTCGAACCCGGTGAACTGATCATTATCGATAAAGATGGTCTGCACATTGATACCTATACTGATGATACTAAATTGGCAGTTTGTTCGATGGAATATATTTATTTTGCGCGGCCGGATTCGATCATCCACGGGGTCAATGTGCATACTGCGCGTAAACGGATGGGGCGTTTGTTAGCTAAAGAACAGCCAGTTGATGCTGATATCGTGATCGGCGTTCCCAATTCATCTTTGTCAGCAGCTTCGGGCTTTGCGGAAGAAGCTGGCTTGCCATATGAAATGGGCTTGATCAAGAGTCAATATGTGGCTAGGACCTTTATCCAGCCGACCCAAGAATTGCGCGAACGTGGTGTCAAATTAAAACTTTCGGCTGTGCGTGGGGTCGTGGAAGGTAAAAAAGTTGCGATCATTGATGATTCGATCGTTCGCGGCACGACTTCAAAGCAGATCGTGAAACTTTTAAAAGAGGCGGGCGCTAAAGAAGTACATATGCGGATCGCTTCGCCTCCATTGCGTTTTCCATGTTTTTATGGGATCGATATTTCAACTAGGGCAGAATTGATCGCAGCTGACCACAGTGTGCAAGAGATCTGTGAGTTGATCGGGGCTGATTCACTGGGCTTTTTGAGCACGGAAAGTCTGATCAAGGCGATCGATATCCCGAGTGGTAGAAAAGTCGAAAATGGCGGGCTGACAGTCGCTTATTTCGATGGTAAATATCCGACCCCGCTGTATGATTATGAAGCTGATTATTTAGCCTCACTCAAGCAACAAGAAGAAAGGAATTTTTTGCGATGAGTCGTTATCAAGAAGCTGGTGTTGATGTTAATGCTGGTTATGAAATGGTCAAAAAGATCAAACAAGATGTTGCTTCGACCGCACGTTTAGGGATGCTAGGTAGTCTAGGAAGTTTTGGCGGGATGTTTGATCTAAGTGTCTTAGATCTAAAACGCCCGGTCTTAGTTTCAGGAACTGATGGTGTAGGGACGAAATTGATGATCGCCCAGGCATTAGATAAGCATGATACGATCGGGATCGATTGTGTGGCGATGTGTGTCAATGATATTTTAGCTCAAGGGGCTGAACCGTTATATTTTTTAGACTATATCGCAACTGGAAAAAACGATCCGGCTAAAATGGCGCAGATCGTTTCTGGTGTGGCAGAAGGCTGTCGTCAAGCTGGAGCAGCTTTAGTCGGTGGCGAAACAGCCGAAATGCCTGATATGTACGCCCCAACTGAATATGATCTAGCTGGTTTTGCTGTCGGCGCGGTCGAAAAGAGTAAGCTTTTGGATGAAAGCCAGCCTAAAGCGGGGATGAAATTGATCGGTCTACCTTCAAGTGGGCTACACTCGAATGGATTTTCATTAGTCAGACAGATCCTGTTCAAAGATCATCAGGTAGACTTGGACGACCGCCCAGCAGCACTCTCAGGTAAAAGTGTTGGTGAAGTATTGTTAGAACCCACGCGGATCTATGTCAAAGCTGTTTTGCCATTGATCAAACAAGGCTTGATAAGTGGTGTTAGTCATATCACAGGCGGTGGCTTGATCGAGAATTTACCACGTATGTTTGGCGACGAGCTGCAGGCATGTTTGGATTATGCCTCATGGGACAAACCGGCGATCTTTGAGTATTTGAGCGATCTAGGTGGGTTAGAACAAGCTGATTGCTTAGAGACTTTCAATTTGGGGATCGGGTTAGTCTTAGCCGTTGCACCGCAAAATGTTCCAGCGGTCAAAGACTTATTACAGCAGGCGGCTGAACCATTTTACGAGATCGGTGAACTGGTAAAACGGCCTGAAAATGCAGCTAAGATCGAGATCGATTTTTAAGGGGTGATTTGATGCGCACAGCAATTTTTGCATCGGGCAGTGGTTCAAATTTTGAAGTTTTAGCCCAAAAATTCCAAGCCGGCGAATTCAAGGCTGAGCTGGTGCTATTATTTAGTGACCATCCAGACGCTTTTGTGATCAAACGGGCCCAGAAATTAAAGGTCCCCTATGAGACTTTTACGGTCAAAGAATGCGGGGGCAAAGTTTTGTATGAAAAACGTATTATGGAGATCTTGGAGAAGTATCGGATCGATTTTATCATCTTAGCGGGCTATATGCGTGTTTTAGGTGAAGAGATCGTTTTAGCTTATGATAAGCGGATCGTTAATCTACACCCAGCGTATTTGCCTGAATACCAAGGTCTACATGCGATCGAACGGGCTTTTAGCGATCATCAGACGCAAGGTAAAAGTCAGACCGGCGTAACGATCCATTATGTCGATACTGGCTTAGATACGGGCCCAGTGATCTTACAAAAGCATGTCCCGATCTATCCAGATGACACGTTAGAAACGCTCGAACAGCGGATCCATGCGTGTGAACATGAGTTGTATCCTCAAGCACTAAAGCAGATATTTAAAGGAGAATAAGCGTGAAAAGAGCATTGATCAGTCTTTCAGATAAAAGTGGTATCGTTGAATTTGCCAAAGGATTAGTCGCAAATGATTTTGAGATCATTTCGACAGGTGGCACTCAAAAAATGTTAGAAGAAGCTGGGATCAAGACCCTGGCAGTAGAAGAAGTTACTAATTTTCCTGAGATCTTAGATGGTCGGGTCAAGACCTTGAACCCATATATCCACGGGGGACTTTTGGGAAGACGTGATCTACCAGAGCATGTTGCAACCATGGAAAAGTTAGCGATCAGACCGATCGACCTAGTATGTGTCAACTTATATCCCTTCAAAGAAACGATCACCGATCCTAGCAAGACATTTGCAGATGCGATCGAAAATATCGATATCGGTGGTCCAAGTATGTTGCGTTCAGCCGCTAAAAACTTCAATGACGTAACTGTGATCGTCGACAAGGCTGATTATGAGAAAGTTTTAGAAGAATTGAATAGTGAAGGTAATACGACGTTAGCAACACGCAAAAAGTTAGCGGCTAAGGCTTTTGCACATACAGCCAGCTATGATGCGATGATCGCCCATTACTTTGCTGATCAATTACATGAAGTTGCACCCGAAAAGTTGACATTGACCTATGAATTAGGATCTGAAATGCGCTATGGCGAAAATTCGCACCAACCGGCTTGGTTCTATCGGGATGTTTTACCTAAAAAATATGCGATCACTTCTGCTAAACAATTAAATGGTAAGCAATTATCCTATAACAATATCAAGGATGCCGATGCTGCACTGCGGATCGCCCGCGAATTTGAGGAACCGACCGTGGTCGCTTTAAAACATATGAATCCATGTGGGATCGGACAAGCAAATAACTTGGAAAAAGCGTGGGATCTAGCTTATGCGGCTGATCCGATCTCGATCTTTGGCGGTATTATCGTGTTGAATCGTCCGGTCGATGTCAAAACGGCTGAAAAAATGCACAAGTTATTCTTAGAGATCATTATCGCGCCTAGTTTTGAGCCAGCTGCATTAGAAGTGTTGAAACAAAAGAAGAATTTACGTTTATTAGAGTTAGATTTTAGTGCTAAAGATGAAACTCCAGCCTTGGAAACTGTCTCGGTCATGGGCGGACTATTGGTTCAAGAACAAGATATGGCTTTAGAAGATCCGGCTGATTGGACTGTCGTTACGAAAAAAGCACCAACTAAAGCACAAGAAAAAGCGTTATTACTTGCTTTAAAGGCTGTCAAGCACACTAAATCTAATGCGATCGTAGTAGCTAATACTGAACGCACATTAGGGATCGGGGCTGGTCAACCTAATCGGATCGACTCGACCAAGATCGCAGTGGGACATGCTAAAGACTTTATCGATGATGAAACAGTTTTAGCCTCAGATGCCTTTTTCCCAATGGATGACTGTGTTGAATATGCGGCTAAAAATGGGATCAAGGCGATCATTCAACCGGGTGGATCGATCCGCGATGAAGATTCGATCAAGATGGCTGACAAGTATGGGATCGCAATGTTGACTACGGGTATCAGACACTTTAGACACTAATGGGCGAGGGTGAAACGCAAATGAAAGATGATTTAAAGTTATTAGTCGTTGGTTCTGGCGGACGTGAACATGCGATCGCTAAAAAATTATTAGCTAGTCCACATGTTAGTCAAGTTTATTGTGCTCCAGGAAATCCGGGAATGACAGTGGATGGGATCATACCGGTTGCGATCTCTGAGCTTGATTTTCCGGCACTTAAAGGCTTTTGTTATGAAGAAGAGATAGCCTGGACTTTTGTGGGGCCGGAAAATGCGTTAGTCGCTGGGATCGTGGATTCATTTGAAGAAGATGGGCTAAAGATCTTTGGTCCAGCCAAGACAGCAGCTCAGTTGGAAGGCTCAAAAGACTTTGCGATGCGCTTTATGAATAAATATGCTGTTCCAACGGCAAGCTTTGCCACTTTTTCCGACTCAGCTTCAGCTATTGCAGGACTAGCAGAATTTAGTGAACCAGTTGTGATCAAAGCGGATGGATTAGCAGCTGGTAAAGGGGTCGTGATCGCTCAAACAAAAGAACAGGCTAAAGAAGAGATCGCTTTGATGTTTAAAAAAGGGCAAAAACGGCTCGTGCTTTCGGAATTTTTGTCTGGAGCAGAATATTCACTCTTTGTTGCGGTAGGCCGTAAAGATTACCGGATACTTCCGATGGCGCAAGATCATAAGCGAGCTTTTGATCTTGATAAAGGTTTGAATACTGGTGGGATGGGGGCTTATAGTCCGTTGCCACAATTGCCAGAAGCCGATTATCAGCGGATGTTACGTGAAGTTGTTGCACCAACGATCGCTGGTTTGCGCCAAGAAGAGTTTGATTACTGCGGGATCTTATATATCGGGTTGATCATGACCGAACAAGGCCCGAAAGTCATTGAATACAATGTGCGTTTAGGTGATCCCGAGACGCAGGTCGTCTTACCGCGGATCACATCTGATTTTGCAGAATTGATAGACTGTGCGCTTAATGGCGCTGCGTTGCCAGCGATCGAAGTAACGGCTAAAGCTTGCTTAGGCGTAGTCGTAGCAGCTGCTGGTTATCCGAGTGAGTATCTCAAAGGACAAGTTTTGCCCGAATTAAAAACAACAGACGAGATCAAGATCGATTATGCTAATGTCAGTGAAAAGGCAGAGCAGTTTATCGGCAATGGTGGTCGTTTATTGTGTGTGTTAGCGCTAGAAGATGATCTTCAGCTAGCACAGGCAAAAGCCTATAGTTATTTAGCGCAACATGAATTTACTGATTGTTACTATCGCCACGATATCGGGACGAAAGCCACAGGAAAATTTTCTGGGATCGATGGCGAACTAAAAGACTTAGCCTAGTGTAAAAGCGGACTGGATCGGGTTCGCTTTTTTACTTGTCTTCTAATTAGAGAAATGATATTTTTAAGAAAATGATTTGGACAAGGCAGGAAACTAGATGAGTAATTTTATGTATCAAGCATTCAGCGAGGTCGCTAAGCAAAAAGCTTTTGTGACGGCAGCCAAAGTATTGAATGTGACCCCATCAGCGATCAGTCATTCGATCAATGGTCTCGAAAAAGAATTGGGATTTGCGCTGTTTTTCCGTAATCGCAATGGAGTCCAGTTGACTTCCGCTGGAGAAAAGATCTTACCGATCGTCCGTGAACTATTGAATACCGAAGATAAGTTATTAGAAGAAGCCGCTCGGATCAACGGGTTAGACCAAGGACGGTTGCGGATCGGGGCTTTTAGTAGTGTCTGTATCAATTGGCTCCCTGATATGATCAATACCTTCAAAAAAAATTATCCTGAGATCGAAGTTTCGGTTTGGCAAGGAAACTTCAATGAAGTCATTCAGCAGATCAAATTAGGTGAGATCGATATTGGCTTTTCTGCCTTACCGATCAAAGAAAATCTGGAAGTTTTACCGTTGTATCGAGATGAGATCTACTGTGTTGCCCCTGAAGGATTTACGCCCCAAGATAAAAAAGCCGTTGTAGCTAGTGATGTGGCGGATAAACCGTTTATTCTCCAAGAGATCGATTATGATCGCAATACTAAAGAGGCTCTGGATGACTACAATGTTTCAGTCAATTCGATCCAATACAGTATCGATGATGCCTCGATCATTGCAATGGTCGAATCAGGACTAGGCTTTGGGATCTTGCCAGAATTAGCTTTACAAAAACTTTCGGGCAATGTCGTGCAGTATCCTTTTGCCAAGCGACATTTTCGGACGATTGCCTTAGTGACGCACAATAAAGCCCAGCAAACACCTTCGACACGAGCTTTTATCCGCGTTATTATGGACTATTTAACCGAGCGCTATGGTGGGTTAGTGTAACGGGTCACAGTAAGAATTGTTAAAAAATTTAAATAAAGTCAAATTTATGGACTAAGGTACTTGCATATAGCATTAAAGTTTGTTAATATTCATAGGACATTGCCAGGCAAAGTAGGTGAATATTAATCAATGGAAACAAAATTAAAAGTTGGCGACAAAGTGACATGTGATAAATTTGCTTCATTGACGCATGATTTTGTCGGCGCGATCGAAAAGATCTATGAAAATTCTGCAGTGGTTGAGATCTTGGAACATCATAAAGATGATACTGTAGTTGTGAGCGATTTCCATAACCGTGCTGTAGTAGCTTTAGATCACATGAAAAAGAAGCCAGCATAAAAATTCAAAAAAAAGATGACAAACGAAGATAAGGGTGCTATAATTATCTTTGTTGTTGCGGGTGTAGTTTAGTGGTAAAATCCCAGCTTCCCAAGCTGATGTCGCGAGTTCGATTCTCGTCACCCGCTTCAAAGAGCATCTTTGGTTTCGGCCGGAGATGTTTTTTATTTAAGTTAAGAAAACTCGATGATAAAAGAAAAGTAGCCTGTGGCAGCGGTAAGCGAGTCTGGGGTGGTGGGAGCCAGATCGTGTAAACAGGTGAAGCGCGCTTTTTAGAGTACAAGTGAATATTTGAGTGGATATTGATCAAATAGAGTGGTACCGCGGGAATTTCTCGTCTCTTGCAAAGTGTTATTTAACGCTATGCAAGAGACGTTTTTATTTTTAAAGGAGGATACAGTGATGAAGGACTACAAACAATTAGTGGCTCAAGCAGTATATGCAGCAGTTGATGGCCAGTTAAATGAAGAAGCGATCATTGAAAAGATCGAACAACCAAAAGATCTTAAGTTAGGGGACTATGCTTTTCCAGCATTCGTATTGGCTAAGGTCTTGCGTAAAGCACCACAAATGATCGCGCAAGAATTGGTCGAAAAGATCGATACGACTAATTTTGAAAAAGTTGAAGCTGTGGGCCCATACGTAAACTTTTTCTTAGATAAAGCAGCTTTTAGTGAAGATGTTTTACATGATGTTTTGACTAAACAAGAACATTTTGGGGATGCAACGACTGGCAATGGTCGTCAAGTTCCGATTGATATGTCTTCGCCTAACATCGCTAAGCCAATGTCGATGGGCCACTTGCGTTCAACTGTGATCGGTAACTCGATCGCTCTTTTAATGGAAAAATCCGGTTATAAACCAGTTAAGATCAACCACCTAGGTGACTGGGGAACACAATTTGGTAAATTGATGCGTGCTTATGAACTTTGGGGAAGTGAAGAAGAAGTTAAAAATGATCCGATCAATTCCTTATTAGGTTATTACGTACGTTTCCACCAAGAAGACGTTGAAAATCCTCAATTAGATGATGAAGCCCGTGATTGGTTCAAACGTTTAGAAGATGGGGATGAAGAAGCAACTCGTCTTTGGAAATGGTTCCGTGAAGAATCACTTAAAGCTTTCACGACTGTCTATGATCGTTTAGGGATCGAATTTGATTCTTACAACGGTGAAGCTTTCTACAACGACAAGATGGATGAAGTAGTCGAGATCTTGGAAGACAAGGGATTATTAAAAGAAAGTCAAGGAGCACAGATCGTGGACCTCGAAGCCTATAACTTGAATCCTGCTTTGATCAAAAAGACTGACGGGGCTACACTTTATATTACTCGTGACTTAGCCGCAGCAATGTACCGTAAACGTAGTTATGACTTTGCTCAATCCTTGTACGTCGTTGGTAACGAACAATCAAATCACTTCAAGCAATTGAAGGCAGTTTTAAAAGAAATGGGATATGATTGGTCTGATGATATCCATCACATTCCATTTGGTTTGATCACACAAGGTGGTAAGAAGCTTTCTACACGTTCGGGGCGTGTCATCTTGTTAGAAAAAGTTTTGGATGATGCGGTTGCCTTGGCTAAAAAACAGATCGAAGCTAAGAATCCTGGTTTAGCTAATAAAGATCAAGTTGCTGAAGAAGTCGGTGTTGGTGCGGTAGTCTTCCATGACCTTAAGAATGAACGTTTGAACAACTTTGACTTTGACTTAGAAGAAGTCGTACGTTTTGAAGGCGAAACTGGTCCATATGTTCAATACTCACATGCTCGTGCAATGAGTATTTTACGTAAAGCTGGTGTGACGAAGATCGATCCGGCTAAGGCATATGCAGTAACAGATGAAAATGCTTGGGAAACTTTGCGTCTATTGGGCGAATTCCCAGAAACTGTTGCCCGTGCAGTCGCAGAATACGAACCATCTGTGATCGCTAAATATGCGATCCATTTGGCAAAAGCATTCAACAAGTACTATGCTCATTCTAAGATCTTGGTCGAAGATGACCAATTAGAAGCACGCTTAGCTTTAGTAGCTAGTGTAGCTGATGTCTTAAAAGAAGCATTGCGCCTCTTAGGGGTAGCAGCTCCAGACGAAATGTAATTTTCAAAAGTCGATCACCACAGTGTGATCGGCTTTTTTTATGAAATCACCGTTAGAAATAATTTATTGATAAATAAGCTTTGCTCCAGTTATTTAGTGGTAAACTTGGTGCAACAAATAATAAGGGGGAGTTTCACGGTGAAGATCAACAATTATGCAAAAAAAGAGGATTATGTTTTTGATCTGATTCAAAAAATCGGAAATTTATCAGAAAAAGACCAAGAAAAGTTTCGCACATCTTGTCGAGCAATGGTTTATGACTACAACGACATGTTGATGTTCAATGGATTCAAAGGTGACTTTGCTTGCTTTTTAGTCAGTGGGTTGGTGGCAAGCCGTTATTACAATTATGAAAGTGATAAAGACCAATATATGACGTTTTATAAGCAACAAGAGTTATTCTATCCTTCGCATGAAGTGTTTGATGAAGATCATACGGAAGAAGAGTTGGTCGTATTTTCGGATAAAGCGATCATTATTGTTATTCCTGAAGATATTATGCATGAATATCGAGATAAATCGCCTTTCTTCAATGAAATGCTACGTGAGCAGATGGCTTATCAATTACAAAAAGAACGGATCTACAACATTTATTGTAACCTCTCATCGACAAGAGAACGGATCAAGAATACGCTTTTTTACCTAGCTGTGCTCTATGGGAAAGTCACGGATGAGAAGTGGGTCCGTTTGCCCCGGCGGATCGATCAAAATGTTTTAGCTTCTTACACCCGTGCCTCTACCTCATTAGTCAATATGATCATCAAAGAATACTGCAGTCAGGGGTTAGCTAAACGGGGACGACGCAAGCTATTGTTAGACCGCGAGTTAGTGATGGATTATGTTGCCAATACGGGTTTTAATGAGTTTAGTTAAAGCGATCGAGTGAGCCTAATTTTGCTTGCTTGCAGAAGTTTGTTAAAATAGAGATACAATCTTTTGTCTTGAGGTGATTTTTGTGAAAAAAGAAATGCGCCAAGGAAAGATCGAGCAGCTGATAAATCAGCAAGTTATCTCTAATCAAGAAGAGCTGATGCAGGCGTTACAAGCTATCGGCATCAGTGCAACGCAAGCGACGATCTCACGCGATATCCGGGAAATGCAGATCGTTAAGCAACAGGATGGTAATGGTAAGTTACGCTATGTGATCTTTAAAGCTAACAATCAATCGGAACAAGATAAGCTGTATAAAGCAATTTCTGATGCGGTCACAGCGATCACGACGGTTGAATTCATGAATGTGATCCATACTACTCCACGCAATGCGAATGTTTTAGCGGCGATCTTAGATGATCTGTCTTTACCAGAAGTTGCTGGAACGTTAGCTGGCTTTGACACTGTAGTAGTGATCAGTCCCTCACGTGAAGCAGCTGCTCAGCTCTATGCGTTATTTATGGAACACGTTGATCCAGATAATTTGCTGTAGAAGCATTTATACTATAATGGTCATTGAGATCGTGACTCTTAGTTGCGGTCTCTTTGTGCATTCTTAAATATTATTAAATTTTAGATACGTTTGGCGGAACCTTGCTTAGATGTGCTAAGATGATAATTAACGATAGTAGAAAAGGAATTTATGCGATGAATGATTTTTTAGAAAAATTGCGCCAAACTATAAGCCACTATGGTAAAAAATTTTGGACTTGGTTTTTGGCTAAGAGCCGACGTTATCAATTATGGCGGTGGTTGGTAGTTATTTTTTTAGCGAGTTTTTTATGCATGAGTATTTATCTGACCTTTGTAGCCAAAACTTCTAATGTTAAGGGCCTAAAGAACGCTTTAGAACAAGCAACTGAGATCTACGATAAAAATGATCAAAAGGCAGGCTATCTTTATGCTCAAAAAGGTACTTGGACTTCGATCGATGATATTTCACCTAACGTTATCGATGCAGTATTGTCGACCGAAGACCGTAACTTCTATAAAGAATATGGCTTTTCCGTCAAAGGGATCGCCCGGGCCAGTTTGATGCATCTCAAAAATAAGTTGACTGGTGGTAATGCCGTTACCGGTGGGGGAAGTACTTTGACCCAACAATTGGTCAAAAATGCCTTCCTTTCCCAAGAACAGACGCTTTCTCGTAAAGCCAAAGAGATCTTTATTGCGATGCAAGTTGAAAATACCTATAGTAAAAAAGAGATCTTGGCAATGTATCTGAATCATGCTTATTTTGGCAATGGGGTCTGGGGCGTTGGTGATGCAGCTAAACGCTATTTTGGAACAACGGCTAGCCAATTGACGGTTCCACAAGCAGCTACTTTAGCCGGGATGTTGACGAGCCCGAATGCCTATAATCCAGCCGATCATCCCGAAGCCTCTAAAAAACGCCGGGATGTAGTCTTGAGTTTGATGGAAGATAACAATAAACTGACTGCAGCCCAAACTAAAGAATATCAAGCTACACCAATGGTGACCAATAATACGTATACCTATAATTCAGGTTATAAGTATCCATATTATTTTGATGCTGTCATCTCAGAAGCGATCAATCGCTATGGTTTAAGTGAATCAGATATTATGAACCGTGGCTATAAGATCTATACTTCACTTGATCAAAATTACCAAACGACATTCCAAGAAGATTTCGCTAATGACTATTTATTCCCAGACAACGCTGCTAATGGGGCTAGAGCTCAAGGTGCTTCAGTGGCACTTGACCCTAAAACAGGCGGTGTAGCCGCGGTCGTTGGTGGTCGGAGTGGGACGCATGTCTTTCGGGGCTATAATCGGGGAACGCAATTGGTGCGCTCACCGGGATCAACGATCAAACCCTTAGCTGTATATGCTCCGGCTCTGAATAAAGGTTACCACTACGATTCGGAATTGCCGGATGAATTGAAAGCCTATGGAACTAACAAGTATACACCGCATAACTGGAATAATGTTTATGGCGGTGATCTCCCGATGTATAAAGCCTTAGCTGAAAGTAAAAATACTTCAGCAGTGTGGTTGTTGAATAAGATCGGGGTCAAAACCGGTTTTGATAGCGTTGAAAAATTTGGGATAACGCTAGATCCTTCTGATGAAAATTTGAGTTTAGCGCTAGGGGGACTTAAAAAAGGGGTCTCACCTTATCAGATCGCAAGTGCTTATACGGCTTTTGCTAACGATGGTGTCCGCTATGATCCCCACTTTATCACCAAGATCGTTGATGCTTCAGGCAAGACGATCGTTGATAATACTGAAGTCGATTCGACGCGAGTCCTTTCTGCTAAGAATGCCAATGAAATGACGAGCATGTTGATCGATGTATATACGATGGGGACTGGGACTAATGCTAAACCAGCTGGTTATACGATCGCTGGTAAGACCGGTTCCACGCAAGGTAATGGGGTCGATCCGATGGCAGCAGATACCGATCATTGGTATGTGGGTTATACCCCAGATGTAGTTGTGGCTACCTGGGTCGGCTATGATTCTAGCAAAGATTCGATCGAAGACGCCGGTAATCGTGGCGGTGCTAGTCTTTTCAAGACCCAGATGGAAGGCATCTTACCATATACCAAGGAGACTAAATTCGAAGTCAAGGCCGCCTCAACGATGGCCGCTGAGAATAGTGCTGACGATGATAGTGATGAGAGCTGGTGGGATAAGATCAAAAATGCTGGCCAAGAAGGTACGAGTGATTGGAAACAGACTGCCGATTCGTGGCTTCAAAAGGGTAAAGATGCGTTAAATAGCCTGTTTGGAAATTAGTTTTTTAAGGCTTTAGATAAAACTTTTTTAGCAAAGTGCGTTATAATAGATATATTAAGAATTGAAGGAGCGATATTATGGTCAATATTTATGATACAGCTAATCAAATGGAACAAGATTTGAAGCAAACACAACAATATCAAGAATTAAAAGCAGCTTATGAAGCTTTGAAGGCGGATGAAAAAGCTTATGCTTGCTTCAAGGAATTGCAAGATCTTCAAGGTCAATTGCAACAAAAGCAAATGCAAGGCAACATCACAGAAGATGATTTCAAAGAATTACAAGAAGCTGGTGCTAAAGCTAAGGAATTTGAAACATTACAAACATTGATGTTGAAAGAACAAGCTTTGAGCATGTTGATGGATGAAGTAAGCAAGATCATCTTCCAACCGGTTCAAGAATTATACCAAGATTAAAATGAACAAAAGAGCTCTGCGGGGCTCTTTTTTTAGTCCTACTAACTGGATCGAAAATGTGGTAAAGTTAGTACGAAACGGGGAAAAATAAATGAATGGATAGGACAAGAGCGTGTTAAAAAAATTATTTGATTATAAAGTTGATGAAAATTTAGAATTATTTGTATTGATCAAGTCATCTGAAACGCGGATCGCTAAGAATGGCAAAAAGTTTATTGCTTTTAATTTTGCTGATAGCTCTGGCGTGATCAGTGCCAAATTTTGGGATGCTTCAGATGATGATATCAAGCGATTTGAAGCGGGCAAAGTAGTTCACTTAAAAGGTAAACGTGAAAATTATCAAAACAATCCCCAGATCAAGATCTTCAAGCTTCGGTTAGCTAATGCTGAAGAACCAAATGATCCGGCACTTTATCTCCAAGCTGCACCAGAAAAGACACTTGCGATGGAAGAAGAACTGAATCAGTATGTGTTTGAGATCGTTAATCCAACGTGGAATCGGATCGTGCGTTATTTACTCAAGGAATACCACGATGAGTTCTTTAAATTTCCCGCAGCTAAGTCTAATCATCATGCCTATGCGGGTGGTTTAGCCTTTCACACATTATCGATCTTACGCTTGGCTAAATCAGTGGCCGAACAATATGAAGAAGTTGATAAGGCATTACTCTACGCGGGAACTATTTTACATGATCTAGGTAAGGTCTTAGAATTGTCGGGGCCCGTTGCGACGACCTACACGCTAGCTGGTAATTTGATCGGGCATATCGTTTTGGTCGATGAAGAGATCGTTAAAGCTTGCGCAGCATTAAAGATCGAGCTTGAAAGTGAAGATGCGATCTTATTGCGGCACATGATCTTAGCACATCATGGACTATTGGAATACGGTTCTCCAGTGCAACCACACTTGTTAGAGGCCGACATTTTACATCAGTTAGATAATCTTGATGCTTCGATCCAAATGCTAAAGAAAAGTTTAGGGCATACCGAGCCGGGCAATTTTTCAGAGCGCATCTTTGGGATGGATGGGCGTAATTTCTATCATCCCAAACAAAAATAATTGCCTTGGAGGCTGATCAGATGAATATCGCACAGGTCAGTGAAAAATTTGACATCACTAAAGAAACTTTGCGCTATTGGGAAAGATTGGGATTACTTCCTGAGATCCCACGTAATGAGAGTGGTTATCGTGACTATGGAGAGTATGAATTGAATTGGGTCTTCTTTATTCAGGTCATGCGCAAAGCTGGGGTATCGATCGAGGCGCTAGTTGAATTTGTTGAGCTATATCGCTTAAAAAATGATACACGCGCTGCCCAAAAACAATTACTTGTTGAACAACGTGATAAATTGGAACAACAAAAGCGCGAGATCGAAAAAACTTTGAATTATCTAAATTACAAGTTAGATAATTTTGAAAGTCATGTACTAAACTATGAAATTGAAAAATTACACTACAAATAGATGAGAAAGATCAATGAGGTCATATGGCAAAAAAACATTTTTATGCAATAAAAAACACGGGTAAGATCCATCGCACTTGGGCTGAATGCCAAACTGCACTAAAAAAAGTCAAAGCACCTGTATTCAAGGGATTTGCAACTGAAGCGGAAGCCAAGGCATTTTTAGCGGGGCAAAGTTCAACTGCAAGTTTACCAAGCGAAAGTATTTTCGTCGATGGTAGTTTTAATGCGGATGAGACGATCGTAGGGGGCGCTTTTGTATTAGTAAAAGATGATAAAAGTGTCCATGAACAAACGATCCGGGATGATAAGCATGCCGAGATCTTGCGGTTACGCAATGTTGGCGGCGAATTGTTAGCTACGATCTACGCTCTAAAGTATGCACTATCGCTGGGAATGAAGGAAGTTACGATCTGTCATGACTATCAAGGGATCGCTAGCTGGGCCGATGGTTCTTGGCAGGCTAAACAAGATATTACCAAACGTTATGCTGCGTTTGTTAAGCAAGTTACCACTAAAGATGGATTGCAGGTCCATTTTCAAAAGATCTCGGCTCATACTGGGGTAAAATTCAACGAACGGGCCGATCAACTAGCTAAGCAAGCTGCAGGGATAGCGGTTTGAACGTAAAAGAAGCTGTGTCAGGCTTCTTTTTTTATACTAAAAAAGGCTACCCACGAAATGTAGGTAGCCTTTGAAAGTTTAAAGCTTATTTTGAGCTTGAGCTAGATGAAGAAGAGATGTAATCGGATAAGACATCTTTCAAGTCACTATCTTTGATGTTTACATTACCTTCTTTGAATTCTTTAGCAATGATCTTTTGCAATGCTGTTGAATCATTTAGTTTTTCATCAATGATCTGATCTTTCAATTCTTTTGTATGATCAGCCATCTTGCCCTTACCAGGGTTCTTGATGCTGTAGATGACATGGTAGCCATAGCTTGTCTTAACTGGTTCTTGTGAGAATTCACCTTGTTTCAAAGCAAAGGCAGCTTTCTTGAAGTCACTGTCAAGGGAAGTATCCATGTTATTGAATGAAGGTAACTTACCACCGTCATTCTTAGTAGATTCATCGATCGATTTTTCCTTAGCTAACTTCTTGAAGTTATCCCAAGAGCCATCTTTTTTCAATTCTTCGATGATCGCATCAGCATCTTCTTTCTTAGATACCAAGATCTGTGCGACTGTGATCGTTGGTTCATAGCTCTTCCATTGTTTCTTTAAGTCAGCATTAGTGATCTTAGTATTAGCGATCACAGCTTGACGAAGCAACAAGTTAGAACGAATGCTCTTCTTGAATGCTGAAGCTGTCATACCATTTTGGGCTAAAACAGCTGAGAAAGAAGAACCATATTGTTTCTTATACTTGTTATATTCTTTGTTAACAGCTTTATCAGTGACCTTATCACCATACTTGCCTTCTAAGATCTTATCTAAAATCATTTGTTGTAAGACTTGCTTACCTGAAGTAGTCTTTTTCATGCTGTCGTAGTATTGGCTTTCAGTGATCTTACCACCTGATGTTGTTGCAACTGTCTTAGATGAACAAGCAGCTAAGGTGAAAGTCAACAAGACGCCGGCTAAAGCGGCAAACCATTTTTTCATTATGTTACACATCCAATCGTAAAATTTAATAATTCTAATATAACACAAGTCACGTCTAAATTATCAATGTTTTAATAATTTTTAAGAAAATCAATCGTTTTGCTGAGGCAATTTAGCTTGGATCTCTTTGGCCAAGGGTTCCACTTGTTCACGATAGTTTTCGATCTCTTGGGTCAAACTGTTGATCACAGGCTCAGAAGCTTTGAGTTCTGCTGAAAATTTAGCCGCATTTTCTTTGACTTTTTCGACTTTAGCAAGATAATCCGTTGTCTGCTCTACAGTTTGATCAAAAGCGATCATTTTTTTAGTGAGATATTTTAAGATCTCATCGCGCTTACTATAAGCATAGGCGCCGAGAGCTCCGGTAATGGTCAAAGTCCACAAAAATTTTTTCATTTTTTTCAGTCCTTTATCTGCTCTGCGATCTTATTTGCGATCACTTGTAATTTTTCTGGTGTATAGTCGGCAGAATTATCGGCAAAGGTCATTCCAAAACCATCTTCATTGCTGTAGCGTGGTAAGAGATGGATGTGTGAATGAAAGACCGTTTGATAAGCGACTTCACCGTTGTTGTTGACGATGTTTAGCCCCTTGATCGTTGGATCGGATGCTTTGACTGCACGCGCGATCTTAGGCAGGCGACTAAAAACATCACTAGCTAATTGTTCGTCGTATTCAAAGAGGTCAGCAACGTGCTTTTTAGGCACGACCAATGTGTGACCTGGAGTTGCTTGTGAGATATCTAAAAAGGCTTTGACTTTATCGTCTTCATAGACGGTCACACTTGGGATCTCTCCAGCGATGATTTTGCAAAAGATACAGTCTGTCATATAAAAACCTTCTTTCAAAAATTTTAAATCTGTTTTTAGTATACACTATCTGAGCCTAATTGTTGTAAACTAAATGTTAAAAGGAAATAATGGAGGGAAGAGCATGTTGGGCAAACAAACGCATAGGATGCAAAACGGTATGATGTATAATGATTTAGACCCTGAGCTGATGCAAGCGCGTCAAAGGGCCATGGCCTTAACGACGGCATATGATCAAAGTTACTCTCAAAGTCCAGCCGAGCGCGAAGCTTTGTTAGCAAAAATTTTAGGCAAGATCGGTAAAAATGTCCATTTTGAACCGACTTTTCGATGCGAGTTTGGTAAGAATATCTCGATCGGTGATAATTTTTTTGCAAATTTTGACTGTATCATGCTGGATGGGGCTAAGATCACGATCGGAGACAATGTTTTATTTGGTCCTCGAGTGGGCATTTATACAGCCGATCATGCGATCGATAAAACTGAACGCCAACTGGGTGGCTGTCGGGCGAAACCAGTGACGATCGGTAATAATGTTTGGATCGGTGCGGGCGTGCATATCGATCAGGGCGTCACGATCGGCGATAATACTGTGATCGGCGCGGGTAGTGTGGTCACACATGATATTCCCGCTGATGTCGTCGCATACGGAGTTCCGTGCCAGGTCGCACGCAAGCTCACAGTAGCCGATAAAACGGGTTATGATCCCGCTGAAATTTAGATAAAGTAGGTAATTTAGATGACATTAGAAGTTGAAAATTTAGTCGGTGGTTATTCACGTGTTCCAGTTCTAAAAGATATTTCATTTGAGGTCAAAACCGGTGAATTAGTCGGCTTGATTGGCTTGAACGGGGCGGGTAAATCCACGACCATCAAGCACATTATTGGCTTGTTACGACCACAAAAAGGAACGATAACTTTAGATGGTGTGACCCTAAAAACAGATCCTAAAGCATATAAGCAAAAAATGGCTTATATTCCTGAGACTCCGATCCTGTATGAAGAATTGACCTTACGTGAGCATATCGAGCTAACGATCATGGCTTACGGGTTAGAAGCTAAGAGTGCTTGGCAACGCGCCCAGAAATTACTCGAGCTCTTTAGATTAGAAAATAAATTGGATTGGTTTCCCGCTAATTTTTCTAAAGGGATGAAGCAAAAGGTGATGATCGTTTGTGCTTTTATAACTGAAGCCAAACTTTATATCATCGACGAACCGTTTTTGGGACTTGATCCTTTAGCGACCCAAGATCTCTTGGACTTGATCGATCAAAAAAAGCAAGCTGGAGCAGCCGTTTTGATGTCGACACATGTTTTGAGTACAGCTCAAGAATACTGTGATCGCTTTGTAATGATCGATCAAGGTCAAGTAACGGCTAAGGGAGATCTCGCAAGTCTGCGGACGCAGTTTGGCGATGAAACGGCTTCTTTAGCAACGATCTATCTCAAGCTCACAGGGGCAGGTGAAAAGCATGCTTGATCTGTGGAAAACACGTCAAAAAACTCATCAAAAGCAGATGTTTAAGTATTTACGCTATGTATTAAACGACCACTTCATCTTAGCATTACTTTTCATCTTAGGTGGCTTGGCTTTGGGCTATTCAAATTACATCAAAGCCCTCCCGACCCAAGAAGCGCTCTGGTATGCGAAACCGTTGGTGTTACTTATTTTAGTCATAAGCTTACAAGTCGGACGGCTGGCCACGCTGTTAAAACCGGCTGATATCGTATTTATTTCACCCCGACAAGCTGAAATGGGACAGTATTTACAAAAAGCTTTACAGGCATCGTTAGTTTTTGCTTGGGTGTTCGATACGTTAGTGATGTTGGCCCTAGCTCCATTTTTACTTGTTGCGGCTAAATTGACCGCGGTCCAGCTCATCTTTTTATGGCTGTTGTTGTTAGTGTTGAAATATTTACAACTGGATCGACAACTATTAGGACTTTATCAAGCTCAATTTGCTAGTGGACGCTGGAAATGGTTCTTAGATGTCGGATTTTGTGGCCTTTTATTAGGGACAAGTCTTTATTTAGATCCGTTATACCTGTTGTTAGTAGCGGCAATTTTGACGGGGTATGTTGATAGATCAAAAAAAGCTCTTACGACCCAGGCTGTATTTGATTGGGAAGCGGCGATTCGGACTGAAAATGCAAGAATGTTGCAGTTATACCGCTTCTTTGCGCTTTTTACCGATGTACCTAATTTGCAGGCCGCAGCTAAACGGCGTCGTTATTTAGATCGCCTGTTACCGCAAGCTAAGCCTAATGGAAGTTTTACTTACCTTTATTGGCGGGCCTTGGTCCGTAATGGTGAAACCAGTGGCCTAGTCCTACGGTTAACGGTGTTGGGTGCTGTTATCTTGTATTTCATCACTGAACCGTGGCTAGCCTTGGCCTTAGCGGTATTGTTCATCTATTTACTTGGGTTCCAATTATTTTCTTTGTATCACCACTACGACGAAGTAGTTTTTATGCATATCTATCCGTTGGATCCAGCAGGTAAACAAAGAGCATTTCAAAAAATGCTCGGGCAATTGCTGTTTGCGATCGCAGTGATCTTTACTTTAGTTAGCTGGGTACAGTTGCAAAATAGTTTATTCAGCCTTGAATTTTTAGGCGTTTTAGTGCTTGAGATCGTATTGTTGACTCGGCCTTATCTTAAGGGGCGCTTAGCAAAAAGAGCTTGACACTGAGCCTAGTTCTTTGTAGACTTATTTTAGTTATCGATATTTTCAAAAGGAGAGCCCCAGATGGATTTCAATTTGGAACATGGCTGGGAGATCTTACCGATCGATGGCGACACTGGCACTGCTTATATGGCGGTGAATAACGATGAACGTATCTTCATCAAGCGTAACACTTCGCCGTTTTTAGCGGCTCTCTCATTAGAAGAGATCGTTCCCCGCTTGATCTGGTCAAAGCGGACGGTCTCAGGTGATACCCTGACCGCCCAAGAGTGGTTGAATGGGCGCTCGCTAAGACGCGAAGAGATGTGTTCGCTCCAGGTCTCGGAATTATTAGCTCGGATGCATGGCTCTAAGCTTTTAAAAAAGATGCTGTTACGGGTCGGAGGCAAAACGTATACGCCGGCTGACCTATTAGCTCAATATTTTAATGGCTTGAGTTCTGAATTACGTCAGCATCCACTATTGGCCGAAGCAACGTCGCGATTGAAGGCAAACCAGCCGCAACTTGAACGCTCGAATTACGAAGTATGTCATGGCGATTTAAATCATAAAAACTGGCTCTTATCTGAGACAGGACAGCTATATCTAGTCGATTGGGAAGCCGTTAAATTGGCTGACCCGGCTTTAGATCTTAGTATGTTAATGTGTCAATATGTCCCACGCAAAGACTGGAAGCAATGGTTGACGCGGTATGCAAAAAAAGAACCGTCACCGGATATGATGAAGCGCATTTATTGGTATGCGGTCATGAATCTTTTGTTGGTTATCAAACACAACTATCAGCGTGGTCATTTCCATGAAATGAACCAAGACATTATCAAGCTTAATCAAGTAATCAAGAAGCAAAATTATATTTAAAATTGATGGGGATAAAAGGCATCAAAAACCTTTTGTCCCTTATTTAGTGAATTTTAGTTGAAAGGAAGTCTATGTATTAACTACATAGCAAATTATCATGCGTTTACGAAATAAACCTTGGGCTAAGCCCTTGATCCAAGAAAATCCACAATATGTCGTGACTGATCCGGCAGCTTTACGTGGTAATTGGCAAAGTCGTTTTGAAAAAGAACAACCACTATATATCGAGATCGGGATGGGAAAGGGTCGTTTTATCGTTGAGATGGCCAAGAAATATCCTGAACGCAATTTTATCGGTCTTGAAATGCAAACAGTTGCTACAGGGATCGCCTTGAAAAAACAGCTCGAGGCTAAATTGCCTAATCTCCAGTTGGTATGTGCTAACGGCAGTGGCTTGACGGAATTCTTCGAGCCAAATGAAGTTAGTGGGATATATTTGAATTTTTCTGATCCATGGCCTAAGAACCGTAATGAAAAACGGCGCTTGACCTATAAGAGCTTCTTAGCCCAATATGAAGAAGTGATGCAAGCAGATGGTCATCTTGAATTTAAGACCGATAACCGGGGCTTGTTCGAATATTCATTGACGAGTTTGAACAATTATGGAATGGTATTTGATCAAGTGTGGTTAGATCTTCATCAGACACCGGATGTTGAAGATAACGTGATGACTGAATATGAAGAAAAATTCAGCCAAAAAGGCCAACCGATCTATAAACTCGAAGCTCATTTCAAAGCTTAGGCAAAAAAATTTTAAAAGCTAAGAGGATAAGTTATAATATACAAAAAGTAAGTAATTTATCTTGGAGGTATTTAAGATGGAAAAATTAGCAAAGATGGATAAAAAAGCATTAGAAGAAAAGTTGAGCACAGGAAAGTACGTATTATTCTTTACAGCTGATTGGTGCCCAGATTGCCGTTTCATTAAGCCGGCAATGCCTGAGATCGAAGCCGAATTCTCACAATTCGAATTTATCTTAGTCGATCGTGATGAAAACATCGACCTTTGCCAAGAAATGATGATCATGGGGATCCCAAGTTTTGTCGTATATGAAGATGGTAAAGAAAAAGCTCGTTTTGTGAATAAAGATCGTAAGACGAAAAAAGAAGTGGAAGACTTCTTGAACAATATCTAAAACAAAGGAAGTATCAAATAATGTTAATTGCTAGCTATAATCCGACCCAAATGGGTGATGTTTTATTGACGATGGTGCGCCCTGAAGCAGCAGCACAAGCAACTGAACAAAAAGGACGGATCGTTCGTATTTTTAATACCGAAAATAATGAAACTTTAGGGTTTAACTTTTTTGATGTTAGTGAGATCTTGGGTGATCTAGCTGTTAAAGGTCAAGTTTTCTTGAACCAAGCTCAAGTTGAAGCTTTGAATCAAGCTTTACAAGCAGCTGGTTTTGAACCTGAATTGGTCGTTGATGATGAACCTAAATTTGTGGTGGGTTATGTAGCTGAATTGACAGAACATCCAGATTCAGATCATTTGCATATCGCTAAGATCGAAGTTGATAATGATAAAACATTACAGATCGTATGTGGTGCGCCTAATATTGAAGCGGGACAAAATGTGGTCGTTGCTAAAGTTGGTGCGATGATGCCAAATGGTGCAATGATCTGGCCCGGTAAATTGCGGGGCGTAGATAGCTATGGGATGGTTTGTGCAGCCCGTGAGCTTGAATTGCCTAATGCTCCTAAAAAGCGTGGTATCTTAGTTCTTGATCCCGCTGAATTTGAAGCTAAGACAGCTTTTGATTTTGAAAAGGGGGCTAAGCTCTTTACAGCTTAGTTTAGTAGATCTCACCTGGGACTATGATAGGTCCTAGGTGTTTTTTTACATAAAGTTTTATAAAAGTGGTAAAAAACCTTTTCTCCATTTTGAATAATTACTATAATGAATTTAGAAGTAAATTAGACAGATAGTTAGGATGAACACCATGGAACATTATGATGGACCAGCCTTTTACAGAAATAATGGTCGCCCGGCTACAAAAACGCGGGTTCAGACTAAAGTACCAGCCAAAACTGAAAAAGCGCCGACCAAAACAGCGACAAGTAACCAAAAAGAACGTTTAAACGAACCGCCACGGGCTTTTAGTCCAAGACAAGTCCCACGCTCGTTGGTTGCTGATCGGGTCGTAAAAAAACGCCCTGATTACGATAAATTGGTGCGCTCACTGAAGAAAGCTCCCGAGGATTACTTACTCTTTGAAGGGACTGTTTTGTTAGGAACTCAGGCGATTGATCTAACGGTAAAACGGCCACTCGCTAGTGATAGTGCGGATAATAAATTACCTAAACGCCCGACTGTATCATCACAACTTAAAACACCGACCTTAGCTTCGGACAGTCAAACAACTAGTTCTAGTTTAGCGACTAGTGAAAGTTTGGTCGCTCCAACAAGTCAGAGCCATTCGACAAGTTCAATGAGCCAGTTACAAAGTTCAGTAAGTGATACACGCGCTCAAAGTACGAGTCCAGCCAACAGTGAAGCAAAAAGCGTAAGCCAAAGCCAAGTAACTTCAGAGCCTGCTTCACAAGTTGAACTCACTAGTGAAGTCGCTACTGGACCAGTGCCGCAAAAAATGACGGGGCTCAAAGCAGCTTTGGCGCATGAGAGTTCTTTGACGCAAAGCAAAGCAAGCGTGACAGCCCAAACGACAACACCTGAGTACGAACCTAAGCATTATCAATTTCCACCCCTCAGTTTATTGCCTGCACCAGTGATCGATGATGATCCGGCCTTAGACGATTGGGTCGCAAGTCAGGTCCAAACGTTAAATGAGACGCTCAAGGCTTTTCATGTTGATGCGACGGTTAGCGATTGGACGATCGGCCCGACTGTTACGCAATTTGAATTGACTTTAGGACGGGGAGTCAAGGTCAATAAGATCACCAATTTAAATGATGATCTCAAGCTTGCATTAGCTGCTAAAGATATCCGGATCGAAGCCCCGATCCCAGGCAAAAGTAGTGTTGGGATCGAGATCCCTAATAAGACTTCACGCCCAGTCATGTTATCCGAAGTTCTACGTTCAGATAAATTCCAAGAAGCTTCTTCACCATTGACAGTAGCTCTAGGTGTCGATCTGTTTGGAGAACCTCAGATCACAGATCTGCAAAAGATGCCCCATGGTTTGATCGCTGGGGCTACCGGCTCGGGGAAATCGGTCTTTATCAATAGTCTGCTCGTCTCACTGCTCTACAAAGCTTCGCCTAGTGAAGTGAAGTTGGTCTTGATCGATCCTAAAGCAGTAGAAATGGCGCCTTACCATGATCTGCCGCACTTATTAGCTCCAGTGATCTCTGATGCAAAAGCAGCTGCAGCAGCGTTGAAATGGCTCGTAAATGAGATGGAAGAACGGTATCAACGTCTGGCTGCTGCCGGAGCGCGTAATTTAGAGGCGTATAATGAAAAGGCTAAGGCTGCAGGGGAGTATGGTCTACAATTACCATACATCGTGGTAGTGATCGATGAATTAGCTGATCTCATGATGGCCGCTTCCTCTGAGGTCCAAGATCATATTGCCCGGATCACGCAAAAAGCTCGCGCAGCCGGGATCCACTTGTTAGTTGCGACCCAACGGCCAAGTGTGGATGTTTTGACGGGAACGATCAAAAATAATATCCCGACTCGGATCGCCTTTATGGTCTCAAGCCAAGTCGATTCACGAACGATCTTGGATACTGCAGGGGCAGAACGCCTATTAGGTCGTGGTGACATGCTCTATTTGGGGAATGGTTCGGGACAACCGACCCGTTTGCAGGGAACTTATATCGAAGATGAAGTTGATGCGGTGACCGATTTTGTTAGACAACAAGGAAAGCCAAAGTACGCTTTTGATCCTGATAGCTTGAAAAAACGTGCTGTCGAATCAGAAAAACAAGATGATCTCTTGCCGCGAGTTCTGGATTATATCGTCAACGAAGAGACGATCTCGACTTCCAAGTTGCAACGCGTCTTTTCGATCGGCTATAATCGAGCTGCGGCGCTCATCGATGATCTTGAAGCTAAACAATATATTTCACCAGCGCATGGTGCCAAGCCACGGAAGGTCTTTTTGACGCAAGAAGGTTTGAATAAATTGCGCAGTGTATAATAAAAAAGGCTCTATACTTTTTGCTGTG
>JAAGKN010000916.1_pt1 | contig 62811 bp, 59 predicted proteins | sample 6206371 | NCBI WGS metagenome assembly JAAGKN01 (sample SAMN11533720, study PRJNA540317) | gut metagenome | isolation source: fecal pellets from male and female animal of same cohort | host: Peromyscus leucopus | place: USA:CA | collected 2017 | reverse complement strand
TTTATTTGCTTGGCTATTTGTGTCGCAGAAAATGCGGCATGAAGATTAGGTTGAAAAGGAACAAGGAAGGAAGAAAAATAAAATGAAGAAAATACCATTTGTCACAAGAGAACAGGTTGAGGAGATCGTCAGGAACTATCCGACTCCGTTTCATCTCTATGATGAAAAGGCTATCCGTGAAAATGCGCGCAGATTGAAGGAAGCATTTTCGTGGAATAAGGGATATCGTGAATATTTTGCGGTAAAAGCGACGCCGAACCCGTATATATTAAAAATATTGCAGGAGGAGGGCTGTGGTGTGGACTGTTCTTCTCTTACGGAGCTGATGATGTCTGAGGCGTGTGGTTTTTCCGGTGATGATATTATGTTTTCTTCTAACGTAACGCCCGAGGAGGAGTACAGAAAGGCGAAGGAATTGAATGCTTTTATCAATTTGGATGATATTACCCATATTGATTTTCTGGAGAGGGTGGCCGGCATTCCGGAGACGATTTGCTGCCGTTATAATCCAGGCGGCGTCTTTAAGATGGGAACAGATATTATGGATAACCCAGGCGATGCAAAGTACGGTATGACAAAAGATCAGCTTATCGAGGCATTTATCCGGTTAAAGGGCATGGGGGCGAGGCGCTTTGGCATTCATTCCTTCCTGGCGAGCAATACGGTAACGAACGAATATTATCCTGCACTGGCGGGAATTCTTTTTGAACTGGCGGTGGAGGTAAAAGAGAAGACGGGTGTGGACATTGCCTTTATCAACCTGTCTGGAGGAGTTGGTGTGCCGTATACGCCGGGCCGGGAGCCGAATGATATCGCGGTGATTGGCGATGGTGTCCGCAAGCAGTTTGAAAAGATTATGGTTCCTGCGGGGCTGGGCGATGTGGCCGTGTTTACGGAACTTGGGCGTTTTATGCTGGCGCCGTATGGAGGCCTGGTCACCAGGGCGATTCATGAGAAACATATTTATAAAGAATATATCGGGGTGGATGCCTGCGCAGTTAACTTGATGCGTCCGGCAATGTATGGAGCATACCATCATATTACTGTTCTGGGCAAGGAGAGTGAGCCGTGCGACCATAAATATGATATCACGGGGTCTCTTTGTGAGAACAATGATAAATTTGCGGTAGACCGCATGCTTCCGAAAATTGATATGGGGGATTATCTGTTTATCCATGATGCGGGGGCGCATGGGTTCTCTATGGGGTATAACTATAATGGAAAATTAAAATCAGCGGAACTTTTACTGCGGGAGGATGGCACTGTGCAGATGATCCGGCGTGCCGAGACGCCGCGGGATTATTTTGCAACGTTTGACTTTTCGGATATCCTGGACAAGATAAAGGATGAAAAGGTGTGATATGGAAAAGGTAATTTTGTGCAACTTTTCACTAAAGTATTATCGAAATTTTCCGATAAATATTATGAAAACAGTGAAGAAAAGAATAAATTAGGTGGTGATAAAAATGAGAGTAGATGCAATCAATCACATCAACCGGGTGTATAAGCCAGCCAATGCGAAGAAGACAGATAAAGCCGGTGAAGTTCAGAAAAAGGACGCTGTTGAGATCTCTCAGTCTGCCAAGGATTACCAGGTGGCTAAGAAGGCCGTGGCAGAAGCCGCGGATGTCCGTGAGGATAAGGTTGCGGAGATCAAGGAGGCAGTGGCGTCAGGCACATATAATGTTTCCTCACAGGAAATTGCAGAGAAGATGGTAAGCCGTTTTTTTGACTTTCAGATATAAGAAATGAGGGTGATCATTGGCTAGTTTAATAGAAGATCTTTTCACTGTATTGAATGGTGAAAAGGAGATTTATGAGCAACTTATTCCTGTTTCTGAGGAGAAGACGGAGATTCTGGTAAAGGGAGATTTGAAGGAATTAGAGGAGGTCACTCAGGAAGAGCAGCGGCTGATCGAGAAGGCGGCTGCATTGGGAAAAAGGCGGGAAAGTATCATTGCCAATATCGGTGTGGTTTTGAATAAAGATACCAGTACCCTTGATCTGGGAACATTGGCTGGACTACTAGACAAGCAGCCCAGAGAAAAGGAGAGGCTGATACAGCTTCATGATTCTTTAAAATTGATTATGAAGCGGCTGATCATGGTTAATGAGAAAAATAAAAATTTAATAGAGAATTCCCTTGAAATGATAGAGTTCAATATGAATTTTATTCAGAGTACACGGATGTCGCCAGGGGTCAATAATTACGACAGGAATGCATCATCAAATTACAGCGCGGGATTTAGTGCAGGTTCTTTCGATGCAAAACAGTAATTATCCCAGCCGGGCCGGTTTTGTCAGCCTGGCCGGGCAAAGCCCGGTGGGGACATCTGTGTATTTTTTGTGTTATAGAGTTATTATTTTTTTGAAATTGCGTGGGAAAGGAAAGAGAGGAAGAGATGAGTTTATTTACGAGCTTTAATGCTGGGGTATCCGGAATCCAGAATGCGCAGGCGGGCCTGAACACTACGGCCCACAACCTGGCGAATACCAAGACGCCGGGATTTACCAGACAGCAGAATATCAATTCAGATACATATTATATGAACCTGAAAGTAACGCAGCATGATGTCTTACAGGTTGGCTACGGAACACAGGTGGCGGATGTCCGTCAGATCCGGGATATCTTTCTGGACAGCCAGTATCGGCTTGAGGTGGGAAGGCAGAGTTTTTATGAGGTACAGTATACCACAGAGCAGGAGGTTGAGGATATTCTGGGCGAGATGGAGGGCGTTGAGTTTCACGATGCCCTGCAGGAGATGTGGAATACGATACAAAGTCTGTCAACGGATCCGGCGAATATTACGAAGCGGGAATTATTGATTGCGGAGGCGGAAGCATTTTTAGATAAGGCGCAGGATGCCTATGATGCGTTGAGGGATTACCAGGTCAATCTCAATACGCAAATCAGGTCTCAGGTTACACGGATCAATGCTATTGCAGACCGAATGGTTGAGCTGAATCTCCAGATTGCCGAGGCGGAGGCATCAGGACTGGAGAATGCAAATGACTATCGTGATGAGAGAAATCTTCTTCTGGATGAGCTGGCGGGGTATACGGCGTTTGATGCCTATGAGGATAACACCGGGAAGGTGACCGTGCGCATCAATAATGCACCTCTAGTGGATGAACAGCGCGCTTACCATATGGAATGCGAGAAAATACAAATGACGGAACCGCGTGACACGGACGGTGATGGCAACTATGACAGAGATCCGGCTACCGGTGATCTGATTTATTATCCGGCGGGCAGTTCGCCGATGTACACGGTTGTCTGGGAACATGGCGGATATGGTGAAGTGTACAATGTCGACAAAGCATTTTCTACGGAAAATGATTCTGATGTGGGTTCGCTTCTGAGTATTCTGGTGGCCCGCGGCACAAAGTACGGTTATTATACAGATATTCCACAGAATATCCAGGATATGGGTGACGGGCAGCTTGCCCGTGATCTGTTGAATGATTACAATAATTCCATTGGGAATTGTATGTTAGAGCGTGTGGAAGCGCAGCTTGATCTGCTGGTACATAAGGTGGTTACCGCGATCAATGATGCGTTTGCCCCTAATACAACGGTTGATTTGACCGGAGTGACAACGGACGCTAATGGTGCGACGCTGAGTTTTTCAAACCATACGGTGGTTCTGGATGCCAGCCGCTGTCTGGTAGGGACGGATGACGATGCTACACCCGGAACGGAAGTATTCAGCCGAAAGAATGGAGAACGCTATACCGTGTATACCTTAACCCAGCCGGTTTTGGCATACAAGACGGATGAGAATGGCAACCGGATTCTGGATGAGAACGGCAACCCGATACAGATTGAGGTGACCAGGGATATTGGCGGAGGCAGATACGAACTGTATGTGTACAATGAGGAAGATCCGCACGATGTTGACACGCAGTATACGCTGCAGAATCTGGAGATGAACAGGAAACTCCTCGGTGATTACAATTATCTGCCGGTACAGAGCAATCCGGGATCGTACAACTGGAATGTCTATGAGGATATGCTGGCGTCATGGAAGGAGAAGGATCTGATTCTGGATCCGAATTCCATGACAAAGTATGGCGCGGATGAGTTTTATGATAATATGATTCACCATTCCGCTGTACTGGGAAGTGTATGGAGCAGTATGGTGGACAGCCAGGAAAGTCTGGTGCAGAGTATTGAGGATAAGAGGCAACAGGTTTCCGGTGTGTCTACGGAGGAAGAGATGGTCAGCATGTTGATGTATCAGCATGCATTCAATGCGGCATCAAGATATATTACGACGATTGACGATATGCTGAGGCATATTATTGAGCGTCTTGGATAGGATAAAGAGGAATGAAGATTTACTAATTTGGTAAGTTTGTGGCTTAGCGCTGCTTGCACAAACTTACGTTATGTGCAAAAGCAGCGCAGAAATGAGGTTAAATATGCCATCATCATTTTTTGGATTAAATATTGCGAAGTCGGGGATGTCAACTTATAATGCCTGGTTGAATACGACAGCGCATAACGTTTCCAACGTAAAGACGCCGGGATACACCCGGCAGAAGGTAATTCAGCAGGCTACGATACCGATTTCCTACAAGACGTCTTATGGTATGGTAGGAACAGGTTCGGAAGCGGTCAGGATTGAGAGCCAGCGTGATGTCTATTATGATGATAAATACCGTATGAGCACATCAAATCATATTAAATATGAGACATTAACTTATTATATGCAGAGTATGGAGAGTTACGTCTATGCGAAGGATTCTACCAGCGGCGGCATGACAAATGCGATGAATGATTTCTTTAATGCCGTTAAAAGCCTGACCAGGAGCGTGGCGGATACGACGATTCGTACACAGACGGTTGGATTTGCCGATTCGCTGACAAAGAGCATCCAGGAGATGGCAAACAGTCTCCAGTCGATGCAGGATGGGGTGAACAGCGAGATTGCCTCAACGGTTAGCCAAATCAATGCTTATGCCAAGGAGATCGCTGCGCTGAATAAGCAGATCAATACATTGGAGGTTTACGGTTCCAAGGCGAATGACCTCCGTGATAAGAGGGCATATATTATCGACCAGTTATCTGAACTTGTTGATATTGAGGTGACAGAGAAGGAACCGGTGGGAAATAAGGGGTATACACAGTATATTGTTTCCATCGGCAGCGCTAAACTGGTGGACACTTATGATGCGTATTCGATTATGTGTGAGGCTCAGGATACATACTATAAGCAGAGTGATGTGAAAGGGCTCTATGACCTGCGTTGGAGTAATGGGCAGGATTTTGATATTCGCAGTACAAGTCTGGGTGGAAGACTTCAGGCGCTCTTTGAACTCCGGGATGGAAATAATGGAGAGGTATTTAGCGGTATCCCGAGTCCGGGAACGGCTACAAATGCCGCTGGCCAGATTATTGAACTTAAGATTGAGGATGTCAATGAAATTGGGAATTCGATATTTAAGCTGGATATTCCTGCGGCGGATGGTGTGATCTCCATCGGAGCGTCAAGATATGAATATGAATCATTTGAGGCGGAGTGGGACGCGGCTACAGAGAAGTATACCTATACCTTTAAGTTAAAACAGCCGTTGGGGACAATTCCGGTAGATCCGAACACAGGACGGAACGCGGTGGCAAAGATCGGCGAGGCGGTAGATTTCCGTGGGATTCCGTATTATATGTCACAGGCCAATGAGTTTATTCGTACCTTTTCTTATCGCTTTAACGAGGTGCAGACTTCGGGCTATGATTTAAATGGTGATCAGGGTAAGCAGATGTTTATCGGCACGGATACATCCAGCGGATATGCGATGAATTTCCAGGATCCGCATATGAATTTTATTTCCGGACTGCCAATGAATAATACTGGCGGCATTGCGGTGACCGATGGCTATATTACAACTTCCTATTACCGCATGACTGCATTAAACACAAATGTTGATAAGAGAATTGCAGGTGACGGCAGGCTTCTTGCGTGCGGCGGATATAAGAAGGATGATGCGGTTTACGGAGAAGACGCAAACCATAATATGTTGAGAAATGGGGTGCAGTGCCAGATTGTTGGCGGCTATGTGGCGGATATGAACGGCAACAGGCTGACCGAGGGCGGTTGTTTTATCCGTGAAGACAGATACCTTGAGGATGCAGAGGGCAATAAGATAATAAATGGCGTAGAGAATAGCGATAATCTGGAAATTATGTCTGCCCTGGAAAGTGATAAGACGATGTTTAAACAGGGTCAGCCGGGATCTTTCCTGCAGGTGATGACCTCTACGCTTGGTGTAGACTCCCAGAAGGCAAAGGTGGCTGCCGAGAATGCAAAAAATATCAGGGACGCCGTGGATATCAGAAGATTGTCCGAGGCCGGTGTCGATGAAGATGAAGAGGGGCAGAACCTGATCATCTGCCAGAACCTGCTTAATTATCAGTACAAAGTATTGTCTGTAATGAATGAGGTTCTTGATAAATTGATCAATGGCACAGCTGTATAATGATTTTTAAGCAGTTCTATCGCGGCGATGCGTTTCGTTTGTATCGCCGAAGGGCTGCCAGCAAGAATGGAGGATTTATATGCGAGTTACAAATTCAATGATATCCAACAGTTCGAAGGCGCATATTGATAATGCGAAGAACAAACTGTTGACGGCGGAAAACCAATATACCACGCAGAAAAAGATATTGCGGCCGTCCGATGATCCGACGATTGCCATACGTTCTCTGCAGCTTCGCACCACGTATGGACAGATCATGCAGTATGTGGATAAAAATGTGCAGGATGCCCTGGAGTGGATGGATACGACCGAAACGGCGATGGCGAATATTGATAAGATTCTGACGAATATGAAGGAGCGGTTGAATTACGGCGCTGAGGATGATAAGGCGGTTGACGAGAGAAATTCGATTCTGTCCGTGTTAAAAGGGTATGCAAACGCGATTTTTGAGGACAGTGCCAATGCGGATTATTCCGGCCGGTTTGTATTTACCGGGTACCGCACAGATACATCGCTGTTGTTTCCGGAGGATACGGATACCCTGGAGTATGAGATCGTAGAGAATTTTACCAGTAAAAATATTGATACGATCAAGTATGTCAGCGGTGGAGCGACATATGATGAAAATAACAACACCGCGGATGCTTATGCGGCGCAGGTGCCGAAGCAGGATTCGGCGTACCGTATTCAGCTGGCTTATGATAAATGTTCTGATACGGCGATGACGGTAACAGGAAACAATGCGGCAGGACAGGTGATCAGTTTTGGTCTGTATACGCCTGACGGCACGGCGGTCACAACGCCTGCGATTTCGGTTGCAACATGTACCCAGGCGCAGTTGGATGCGGTTGACGGAGACTATTCTCAGCTGCTTACCGGCACTGATAACGTGCTGTATCTTCCGGAAACAGGGGAACTTATCCTGAAAGATACCGTTTACCAGGCCATTCATCAGAACGGCGCGGAGATTAAAGTCACTTACAATAAAAAGGAATTTGAAAAGAACGATATCCGGCCGGAAATGTATTTTGAGTGCAGGAGTTATAACCGTGATACTGCAAAAAATACAACGTATGTGGAGCCAAGGGATCAGGAAATCCGTTATGAGGTTAATTTCAGCCAGACGTCTACGGTCAATATTCAGGCGAGGGATGCATTCAGCACAGATATTTACCGCGCGGTTGATTATATTGAGCGGATGGTCAATGCCATGGATGAGGTGGAGCGGCAGATCAGCGAGGTAGACAAAAAGATTGCGAATACCCCGGATATTCCGGCTAACCAGAGTGATTTGGCGGCATACAAAAAGCTGAAGGAAGTGCTGGAGTCAGAAAAGAGCCTCCGCAGAGGCTGCATGACAGAGGCCTTTGCCATGGGACTGACTATGGTAGATGAAGTGCAGGCCGAGTTGAATGTGGCAATAGCGGCAGTTGGGACGAAGTACAACCGCCTGCAGCTGACCTTTGAAAGATTGTCCGATCAGAAGGTAGATACAGAAGAGAAATTGTCCAATAATGAAGATATAAATATTGCCGATGCGTATATAAATTTGACGCAGGCAGATAATTTATATCAGTCTTCCCTGATGGCGACTTCAAGGATTTTAGGGAACAATCTGTTGAATTATATTTAATATTTTATTTTATAGCGGTGCATGTAATCAGGTATATTGGGTGCATGCACCGTTTTGATATGTCGTTGCTATTCCGTGAATAGTGACAATATGTAAAGAGGTTAGATTGAAAAATCATTCTAAGGCTGCCAAAAACGCATCCTAAGAATGATTACAGTTTCAATCAGGAAAAATGCAAAGGCAGCATTTTTCATCACTATTTGTGCTGCGGAAAACGCGGCATGGGGAGGTTATAATGAGAGTAGATACGAGATATTTTGGGGAGGTGGAGGTTGCTGACGAAAAGGTTCTCCATTTCGAGCAGGGGTTGCCGGGGTTTGAAGAGTTTACGGATTATATCATCCTTCATGATATTGATGAGGAGGGCGAACCATTCTTTTCGTGGCTTCAATGTGTTACAGAGAAAGCGCTTGCCTTCCCTATTGTTAATCCTTTTAAGGTAAAAGAGGACTATGACCCCATTGTAGAGGATGAACTTCTGGCGCCAATTGGTGAGTGTAAACCGGATGAACTTTTGGTGTTTTTGCTGGCAACTGTGCCGAAGGATCCGGCAAAGACTACGGTAAATATGAAGGCACCGCTGATTATCAATACGGTCAACCGTCGCGGGATGCAGCTTATCGTAGAGAATGAGGATTATGAGATTCGCCATAGGCTGATGAAGGATGGGGAATAGTAAGGGATTGGAGGAGAGATATGTTAGCTTTAGCCAGAAAGGTCAACCAGTCTATTGTGATTGGCAACGACATAGAAGTGACATTGCTTGAGATCAAGGGCGACCAGATCAAAATTGGAATCAGCGCCCCAAAGAGCGTACCGATATACCGCAAGGAAATATATGCCCAGATCCAGGATGAAAATAAGAGTGCGGGCCAGGAGGTAGATGTATCGAAAATCAGAGATTTATTTAATCAGAAAGAGTAAAGATTTCAGGTAATTAGCCGATATATGTAATAGATTAGAAGGTATCCTTGTTTATGTGGCGGGGGAAATCGCTGTATTAGACAGTCAGGACATGGAGTCCGATAAATTGATTAGGGAGTACCTGTGAACCGTGGTGGGATAGATTCGGGGATTAGGGTGTGCCTGAATAGGGAAGATGGATTTTTCGGCATACTTTAGGGTTTCTTTAATGATTTTTAGCAGTACACACGGAGGTGGAATTATGGCAATGGAATCTTATATAAGTGGAGTGGCAAAGGGATACGGGCAGCCAAAAGCAGAAGTTTCTGCACCAAAAAAGACGGAAGAGCAGAAGGCAGCCTCCCAGACGCCGGAGAAAGCAGCAAAACCAAAGGCGGTATCTTCTACAACGAAGAAAGCGCCGAAGCCGAAAACGGTTGCTCCTGCGCCAAAAAGGGCGGCAGCGAAACCAAAAGCGGCTGCTCCTGCACCAAAGAGAGCGGTACAGCCAAAACCAGCGGTTTCCGTACCAAAAGCGGCTGTGCAGCCGGTAGAGGATATGGAGATTGAGTTTGCCACAGGGGTGATGGGCAATGTGCAGGAAAAGGAGCCGACTGTCAGTACGATCGACTCGGCTATTTCCGGGATGAACGCAAAACTGTCCAAGACAAGGTGTGCATACTCTTATGACGAGGACACGAAGAGGATTTGCATCAAGGTATACGATGACGAGACAGATGAGTTGATCCGTGAAGTGCCTCCGGAGAAATCCTTAGAGGTGTTGAAAAAAGTATGGGAACTCGCAGGAATCATAATAGATGAAAAGGGTTGAGATAAGGAGGAATTATTATGGGTATTAGATTATCAGGGTTAAATTCAGGTATGGATACAGACTCTATCGTTCAGGCATTGATGTCTGCACAGAGGACGAAACAGACAAAGATAAAGGGAAAGAGCCAGAAGTTAGAGTGGAAAAAGGAAATCTGGGCAGAACTGAACACCAAAGTATATAATTTTTATAAAGGTTCCCTGAGTAAGATCAAGTCACAGGGAGCGTTTAAGACAAAGGCGGCGACCAGTTCCAATACCAGCAAGGTGACAGCTACGGCTACTTCATCTGCTTCTGAGGGAACATATAAGATTAAGGTCAATTCACTGGCGTCTGCCCAGTATGTAACCAGCGATAAGCTGGCCGGTGCGAAGGATGAGAATGGCAATAAGGTAGCCGTTACCTCCAAGACCAAGCTGACAGATCTGCTGGATAAGAGCGGTAATACGACATTTCAGAATGGTACACAGATTTCTGTTAAAGGCACATCTGGTCTGCGGACCGTGCTGGTTGATGAGAATACGACTGTGTCAGATTTCGTAACAGCCTGCAAGAATGCCGGGTTGAATGCATCTTTTGATGAGGCACAGCAGAGATTCTTCATTGGTTCCGGCACAAGCGGGAAAGACCAGGGCTTTACGATTACCGCAGGGACGCTGGATGCGACGCAGCAGCAGGCAGTCACTGACTGGAAGAATGCGATCGGGTACAGCGCTTTGTCCAACACGGATAAGGCGGCGGTTGACAGGATTTTTGACCGGCTGCAGAACGGTGAAGTGGCTTATGCGGATGTAGAAAGTACTCTGGATAGTTATGTGGAGAAAGGGCAGACCGCAGCGGTGACTGCGGATTACCGAAAGACATATACAGACTCTTATAATAGTTTGTATTTTAATTCTGCAGACGGTTCTGTGACTCCTTATGGGAAGGCTGAATTAGTTGCTTCTGGAACAAAGACTCAGGCTCAGGTAGATGCTATGTCTGATGCGGATCTGAAATCCGCAGTATCTTCCATGGTCAGCACGAAGGTAGCAAATGATATAACGGCTAACCAGACACAGATCAATAATGACATTGCGGCAAATGTGCAGGCAGGCAAAACGACATTAGATACCGTGGCGGCAAATTATCAGTCCACGATGTCTACGGTAACCGGCAATAGCAATGCTGCATTAAGCGGCCTGGGAATGCAGGAGGTTACCGGAGCCGAGGTGAAGGAAGCGGCTGACGGTACCGGCATGGTAGTAGTAGCGGCGAGCGATGCATCCATTACGTTTAATGGGGCGACATTGACGAGTTCAACTTCTAGCCTGTCTGTCAATGGCCTGACTCTTGAGGTTTTGGATAAAACGGATGTGGGTGAGGAGATCACGATCTCTGTCACGAAGGATAATTCAGCAATTTATGATACCATCAAGGACTTTATCTCCGATTACAATGCGATTCTGAAGGAGATGAATACAAAGTATGGCGCGGCTTCGGCCAGAGGATATGACGTTCTTACCGATGACCAGAAAGAAGCAATGTCCGACGATGAGGTGGAGAAGTGGAATGATAAGATTAAGTCATCCCTGCTTCGTCGTGACAGTACGCTGAATACATTGGTTTCTTCTTTCCGGCAGAATATGATGGGAGCTTATACGGCGTCTGATGGGAAGAGATACTCGCTCTCTTCTATAGGAATTACGACATCTACAGACTATACGGAGGGAGGTCTGCTCCATATCCAGGGTGACGAGGATGACACGGAGTTTGCGGATTCTACAAACAAACTGGAGAAGATGATCAATGACGATCCTGATCTGGTAATGGAGATTATCAATGGGCTGGCGGGAAATCTGTACTCTGACCTGCAGAAGAAGATGCAGAGCACGACGATGAGCAGTGCACTGACTTTTTATAATGATAAAGAGATGAATTCCCAGTTGTCAGACTACAAGAAAAAGATTTCGGAGTGGGAGACGAAGCTGGCGGCGATGGAGAACAGATACTATGCCCAGTTTACCGCGATGGAGAAGGCGATGGCATCGCTGAACTCACAGCAGAATTATTTCTCCAGCCTGCTTGGGTAAGAAATTGATATTTGACACAGGTTTACATTTAATGATATGATTATGTGCGAGCTAATTTGCTGCTGTAAGTGGCGCAGCCACCGGATAGCGGCAGGTTAGCTTGTATGTAATTAAGTTGGAAAATCATTCTAAGGCTGCAAAGAACGCACCCTAAGAATGATTACAGTTTCAACTATAGAAAAACGCAAAAACAGTGTTTTTCACAGCAAATTTACTTGCTTGGTTATTTGTGCCGCTGACAGCGGCAGGGCGATTACTATAAAAGTGTTTTCAATGAGCAAAAGTGCTGCAAGCACGGAGCAACCGGCTTTCATTGATACATACATAATACAAGGAGGTATATGGAATGGCACAGTTACGCAATGCTGCGCAGATGTATCAGCAGGGGTCTGTAAAAACAGCCTCTCCGGCCAAACTGACATTGATGCTCTATGATGGCGCGGTAAAATTCTGCAATATCGCGATAGAGGCAATTGATGACGGTGATCAGGAAGGGGCAAATACCAATATCATGAAGGCGGAGAAGATCATCGTGGAATTGCGGGCAACATTGGATATGAAGTATCCGGTGGCGAAGGAGTTCGATACGGTGTATGATTATATCTACCGCAGGCTGGTGGAAGCGAATATGAAGAAGGACAAAGCGGTATTAGAGGAGGCTTTGAAACATATTAAGACGATGCGTGATACATGGAAAGAGGTAATGCGTATCAATAATGTGGGTTAGGAGCGGTCAATCAAATGTTGACAGTTTCTTAGGAAATGAGGCGACGATGGATAGAGATATTGCAGTATATGTATCTGCTTTGCATGATTCGTTGAAGGACAAGCAGAATGTTCTGCAGGAACTTCTGAAACTGACGCAGGAACAGGAACAGGTTCTTGATGCGGAGGAAGTGGATCTGGATCATTTTGACGAGATCATGCAGGAAAAGGAAGGGCTGATCGGGCGAGTTCAGGAACTTGACCGGGGCTTTGAGAACCTTTTTCAAAAGATCGGCGGTACGCTGAAGGAGAATGCCGGGCAGTACAGGGAGAAAATTCTGGAGATGCAGGATATGGTCCGCGGGCTTACCGGCTGTGCGGTGAAGATCCAGGCGCTGGAACAAAAGAATAAGGATAAGTTTGCCGCCGCCATAGCGGGGAAACGCAAAGAAATCCGCGACTTTAATATAAGCAATAAAACCGCGGCGTCCTATTACCAGAATATGGCGAACCAGCATCATGAGTGGCAGTCCTATTTTTATGATAAGAAAAAATAATTTTTTGCTTTTAGGGGTTAAGGAATGCAAAAAGGACACCGATATATAAGGTGTAAACAATCAGAACACAATATTTAGTGTATCGATGTTATCGTTCTTCTCAATTTGAGGAGTGCAGATAAATTCCGAGTCGGGACGTGTACGGGCGTTTGTGGGTCGGGGAAACTAATGTTTTATTACCAGTGGCATGGATGCCACTGAAATTTCAAGGAGGAATTATTATGATAGTACAGCACAATATGTCAGCGCTTAACACAAACAGACAGTTAGGCATCACAAACAAGGCTCTTGCAAAGAGCACAGAGAAGTTATCTTCTGGTTACAGAGTAAACCGTGCAGCAGATGATGCAGCAGGTCTTTCTATCAGCGAGAAGATGCGTTCTCAGATCAGTGGTTTGAATCAGGCTTCTGACAATGCACAGGATGGTCAGTCTCTTATCCAGACAGCTGAAGGTGCTTTGAATGAGATTCATTCAGTACTTCAGAGAATGAGAGAGTTAACAGTTCAGGCTTCTAATGATACTAACGTATCTGCTGACCGTGCTTCCATCGCACAGGAGATGAAGCAGCTGACAAAGGAAATTGACCGTATTGCTTCTCAGACAGAGTTCAACACAATGAAGCTTCTTACTGGTGGATTCAGTGGCAAGAACCTTCAGGTAGGCGCTAACAATGGTCAGTTTATCACTGTTGCCATCAAGTCAATGTCTACAGGCTCATTGAAAGTGACAGCAGCAAAGGTTGCTAACACAATCAGCACGGGTACTTCTAAAGAAATTACTAAGCTGATTTCTGTAATTAGTACAGCTATTACAACAGTATCTATGGAGAGAGCTAAGCTCGGTGCTATTCAGAACAGACTGGATCACACAATTGATAATGCTGATAACATGGCTGAGAACCTGCAGTCAGCAGAGAGCTTGATCCGTGACGTTAACATGGCTGATGAGATGGTTACTTACTCTGCTAAGTCTATCATCCAGCAGGCAGGTCAGTCTATGTTGGCTCAGGCTAACCAGGCTACACAGGGTGTACTCTCACTGCTTCGTTAATAGATGGCAGATTGTACATGATGACGAGGATGGAGTTGACTTCGGTCAACTCCATTTTTCCCGTTATGGGGGAGTTATTATTCGTTACTATATACTATATTAGTTTGGAGTGAATGGTAACGATTGTTGACAATATTAAGGTATCGTGGTAAAAATTTGGGGAGGAAGAGATGAGCCAGGAAAGTAAAGTAATAGAGAATACAATAGCGGTGATCAGAGAGACAACAGAGTTATTTTATCAGCAGAAGACAAAGGAAGCCTATGCGAAGATGCAGGACACATTGACTTGTATTGTGCAGGTGGTAGATACTTTACACGAATATAAGTGTGCCAATGAGGATTTTGGCTTAGAAGAGACGCGGATTGCCGCATCACTGACGGACGCGATGAATGCGATGGAGGCCGGAGATACGGTGCTTTTGGCAGATATCCTGGAATATGATTTTATTGAGTATCTGCAGGAATTATTATCACAGATGGGTTAGTTATGGAGGGAGACAGATGTTACAAGAGAACGAGAAGATTCTTGCAGAGTGCCGGCCGGATTTTCTAGAGGAGATCCGGGGGGCGTCTATAGATGATATGTCGTTTAAAGATATCATTCGATTAGATCAGGCAAGAGATGGTAATTCTGTTCTTGTGATTGAGCGGGATGAGCAACTTTATCGGTTAAACAGCGCCTTTCGTCCGGTGCAGGAAGCGGATCGATGGGTTACACAGTTTAATCTGGATCATTTAGAGAATATTATTTTAATGTTTGGGCTGGGAAATGGTATATTTTTAAAAAGTTTACTGAAGGCGCTAAGAAAAGACGATAAGATAGTAATTTATGAACCATCATTGCAGATTTTCCGTTTTATTTTGGACAGGGAGGATATCTGTAGTATACTAAGTGACCCACGTGTTTATATAGTGGTGGAGGGAATCAATTCTGCGGATTTTTATTTTGTAATGGAAAGATTTTTGAACTGGAGGAATATTGATGCACTGTGTGTGTGCGATCATCCGGGTTACAAGGATTTGTATGCGTTGGAATATGTTTCTTTTATGCAGCAGATTCTGGAATGCAAGGAATTGGTTCATGTGGTGAAGTATACGGATGTTAATCTTGCCCATCAGACGGTGAGAAATTATTTTATCAATATGCGGTATATTGCAAAATCAAACATGCTGGCTGATTTTGTGGGAAAGATTCCAAAGGATTTTCCGGCGATTATTGTTTCGGCGGGACCGTCTCTGGATAAAAATATTGAAGAGTTAAAGAGGGCGCAGGGTAAGGCATTTATTCTTGCTGTAGACTCTGCCGTAAATATCCTGTTGAGCCACGATATTAAGTTTGACGCAATGATTTCAGTAGATGCAAAAAAAGTGAAATCCCATATCAGCAGGGAAGAATGTAAAGAGGTTCCGCTCATCTGCGGATTGATGTCCAAACCACAGATTCTTGCATTTCATCAGGGGAAAAAGATATGGGTCATGGGATCACGCTATATAGAGGGGCTGTATAGTGAGATGGGACATCCGTTTTTACCGATCAATATAGGAGGAAGTGTGGCAACTGCGGCGTTTGCAGCCTGCGAGAAATTGGGATTCCAGAAGATTGTTTTAGTTGGACAGGATTTGGCATATGGAGATGGTGCAACGCATGCAGGAGGTGTGGTAAAGAGTGTAGTGAATGAGCAGAGCGGACAGAAGGAAGTGGATGGCTGGGGTGGCAGTAAGGTAAGAAGCCGTTATGACTGGCTGATTTACCTTAGTTGGTTTGAAAGTGCAATACAACAGATGCCTGAGGTGCAGGTGATTGATGCAACGGAAGGAGGCGCGCTGATTCATGGCTCTGAGGTAATGACGCTATCTGAGGTTATTGACAGATATTGTACGATAGATTTCTCTATGCGGGATCTATTAGACAAGGAGCCACCGACCTTTAATGAGGAGACTTATGTAAAAGTACAAAAAAAACTTCAACATTTGGAAAAGGAATTGGAGAATGTAAAACGAAGTTCTGAGGAAGCAGTGATGATTTGTGATCAAGTCATAGATATGATTAAACAGCATGGGAGTGGCGTGCCATTGTACAAGCAGGCAAAGAGGTTGACAGCGTTAAATTCTTCGATCTATTCTCAGGGGGTTTATCAATTATTGGATTATTATGTGACGGAGACAGCAGTAGAAGATTTAAAGGATATCAATCAAATGACAGGTAACAAAGAGGATGATATTATTAACACATACAAAAGTGCGAAGGCGATGTACGATTCTCTGGTTCGGGCGGTGAAGGAGTTGAACGGGGACGGTTATGGCTTTGGGGAAGAGATGGAGAAAGTACAGAAAGAACTTGAGGAGGCGATTGTTCTTTCTGTAGAGATGATAGAGATGATACAGCATAATGTTAGTGATGAAGAAATAGAAAATCAGAAGGAAAAAGTGGCTGCATTAGGTAAAATATTGAATCCAAGGCCAGCATTTGTTTATTTGGCAGAGTCTGTGGCTGACGAGATAAATAATATGGATTATAAGGGTGACAATACAGGTGATGAGAGACAGGATTTGCTGAATAGCTATATTGACAATCGAGAGTGTTGTGCTGTTTATCTTCGAGAAGCAAAGAGACTTAGCAGAGCTAAGTTTGTACATGATTGTTTAATGTTTGTATAATGAGATACCGAATTGGAATATATGATGATTGAGGTTGGTCAAGGCGATGGCAGAATGGAGAGGATATGAATTCATTATTTGAACAGACCAGAGATTTACTTTATCTTACAGGCGAGGCAGTTTATTGCTTGCGGAAGCAGAATTATCACTATGCATATCAATTTTCAGGGAATATAACGAATTTATTACAGAATTATCTGGGGGAATTACAGGCACAGGATGCTGAACTTTTTTTGCCGGTACTGTCTATGGCTTTGGATGCGATGGAAGAACGAGATGGGGTAAGGCTCGCAGATATTTATGAGGAGGGGCTGATGCCGCTGCTCTATGAGATGCAGCAGAAACTGTTTGAAGTTTCGGACGATATTCTGACGGACTGCTGGGGGAAGAACAGACGGGTGTTGAAACAGAGATATCCTGAATTGTACCGTATGATTCTGGAATGTCGTGAGAATGTTCCTGATACCTATCAGTTAAGCTGGGCCAGGACTGGTGATCTGGCTCTGGAAGTGACAACTAACCAAGGGACAGTACGCATAAATTCTATGTGTAATCCCTGGCTTGAGGCAAGATTATTTACTGAGCATATTGCAGAGGCGGAGGAATATCTGGTGATTGGTTTTGGTCTGGGATTCCATGTGGCGTATCTGCTTTATGAAAAATTTTGTAATAAGGTTATTGTGTTAGAAAACGATTTAAGGCAGTTGGCTATAGCGCTTTCATACCGCGATGTATCAAGTCTGCTGGCTGTCGAAAAACTGGAAATTGTATACTGTCCTACGGCCGCGGACTATTCAAAATATTTGTCACAGGCAGATGAAAAAAGAAAAGTCTGTATATGGTACCCGTCAGTCAGGGCAATCGCAGATGAACCGCTTCGCGAAATGCTGGAAAATTATCAGATCGAGCTTTCTTCAATGGAAAATATGGGGGACATCCTTAGGGATAATTTTCAATCCAATCTCCTGAAGGGTGATGAAGAAGTGTCCGTGCTGAAAGAACAATTCAGGGGAAAAAAAGTTCTGTTTGCGGCGGCAGGACCGTCTTTGGATGACAATATGGAATTGCTCAGGCAGAGGGATGCTTCGGAGTATATTCTTGTATGTGTAGGAAAGATAGCGAAAAAGCTGATTGCTGCGGGAATCCGTCCAGATTATATCGTGATGACCGATGGATTGGCAAAAACAAGATGGCGGATTCAGGGGATTGAAGATTGTGGTGTGCCGTTGATTTATCTGAGCACGGCAGCGGTCGATGTGGTCAGGGATTATCAGGGCAAGAGATATATTGCCTTTCAGGAGGGCTTTCCGGAGGCGGAGAAGTATGCGCAGGAGCATGGGTACTCGCTTTTCCAGACAGGCGGTTCCGTGGCTACCTTTGCACTGGACATGCTGATACAGTTTGCATGCCGTCAGGTTATTTGTGTTGGCCTGGATATGGGGTATCCAGGTGAGCAAACACATGCCGAGGGAGTAGGAAACCAGGTGTCTGACAAAAAGCATCTCCGCAAGGTTGAGGGAATTACGTCTGAGTACGTATATACGAGCAAGACACTGGATATTTACCGCCGATGGATTGAAAAGCGGATTGAGGGCGTAAAGGGCACGGAATTTGTCAATATCTCTAAAGGGGCGCGGATTCACGGCATGAAGGAAAAGTGTAACGGTTAAGGGAGGTCTGCGAATTTACTGCGCTGACCGTATGAAAATGTAGCAGTTGCGGGTATCCAGCCCATCGCGAAGTGATTTTTAATGGCTGACTGGACGTATAGTACGATGAGATCGAATTGATTTTTATCCTTATGCAGTGAGTTGAACAAAATTGTGGCAGCTATAAAGTATAAGGGACGAACAAAATGTTTGTATTTTGTTCGTCCCTTATACTTTATAGCGTCAAATCATCAATGTTTACTTCAGAACTGGAAGGTTTTGCAATAAGCCCCTTTAAATGGAAATTAAGTTTTTCATTTTTATTATTTCCATTTGCTTTTTTATGCGCTGTAGGCTCGTATAATGATCAATAGTTACTGTGATCAGTTCATTCTCTGGCATTTCCTGTACCCCCATATGCTCGCCGCCTTTATATAAAAGTCATTATATGTTTCTGTCCTTATATTATAATGAATAGAATAATAAGTGAAAAGATGTTTCTTGCTACAATAGTAACCAACAGTTGGATTGCTGTTATTCACGGTAATTTGAATTGTAGCTTTAGTAGTAATGCCGGATTTGTCATGAAGAGTGGTGGTTAATATACTTGCAGGATATGACGATATAATTTATAATAGTTTTATTCCTGCGGGGGCGTTGTCAATAGTTAATTGACAGTTCTTAAGCGCGAATTAGTATGCTGGCGTGACAGTTCAACGGGTTATCAGAATTGTTACATGCCGGCCCTGTTTTTTGAAAAGCAAGGTCGATGGAGGAAAAGAATGAGTAAACTATTTGAAGATTTATTTATTTTTGAGATGGCGAACAGCCATCAGGGAAGTGTAGAGCATGGAAAAGATATCATATATGAGATGGGAAAGATTGCCAGAAGGTACAATATCAATGCGGCGGTGAAACTGCAGTATCGTAATTTAGATAATTTTATTCATCCGGATTACAAAGGGCGTCAGGATGTGAATCATATTCCAAGGTTTGAGAGTACCCGCCTGACTTATGAGCAGTTCTGCGAGCTGGTAGCGGCGATCCGCCAGGAGGGGATGATCGCGATGAGTACGCCGTTTGATGAGGACGGTGTAAATTGGTGTATGGATCAGGGGATGGACATCATCAAGGTGGCCAGCTGTAGTTCTCTGGACTGGCCGCTGCTGGAGAAGGTTGCGGCGACACATAAGCCGGTGATCCTTTCGGTTGGCGGCAAGACTATCGCGGATATAGATAAATTATATAACTATTTTACACATAAGAAATGTGATTTCGCGTTTATGCACTGTATCGCTGAATACCCGGCTCCGATGGAGCGTCTGCAGCTTGACTTTATAGACAAGCTGAGACGCCGTTATCCTGATCATGTGATCGGGTATTCCGGGCATGAGGCTCCGGATGACAATATTATTCCAATGATGGCCATTGCGAAGGGGGCTCGGATATTGGAGCGTCATGTCGGACTGCCGACAGAGACGATCTCTTTGAATGCCTATTCTATGAACCCGGATCAGGCAGATAAGTGGGTGGCAGCGGCGCTTAATGCGAGAGAAATCTGTCAGATGAAGAAGGAGACGGAACGCTATATCAGCCAGGAAGAGATTGATTCACTGAATTCTCTGATGCGTGGTGTATACCTTAAGCATGATGTGGAGGAAGGCCAGGAACTGTCAAGGGAAGATGTGTATTTTGCCATGCCAAACCATGACAGGCAGATGACCAGCGGCGAGTTTTATGAAGGCGTTGTGGCCAGCAAGGCGTATAAGGCAAATGAGGAACTTCACGAGAAGAAACCGATTACGGACACCAATCTTGCCCGCAGTGTAATCCATGATGTGAAGGGTATGCTGTATGAGGCAAATATTTACCTGGGAGATGATTTCGAGGCAGAACTTTCCCATCATTATGGAATGAAGCATTTCCGACAGTTTGGTGCTGTGATTATCAGTGTAATTAACCGTGAGTACTGCAAAAAACTGGTCGCCGTATTGCCGGGACAGCAGCATCCTGTCCATGCGCATGAGGTAAAAGAGGAAACCTTCCAGCTGTTGTATGGTGATTTGGAGATAGAGGTTGACGGAAGGAAACGGCAGATGAAACCTGGGGATATCCAGACGATACTGCGCGGGGAAAAGCATGCATTTACTTCAAGAACGGGTGCCGTCTTTGAGGAGATCTCCACGACTCATGTCAAGAATGATTCGTACTATGAAGATCCGAAAATCAGTAAGATGGATTTGATGGAAAGGAAGACAAAGGTTTATAAGTGGTAAGGCAGTGGATGATTGCGTGCGCAGGGCAGTTATTCTGGGACAGGTGTAAAGAGTATGCCTTTTTATGTGAGCGCGATGGTTCGGCCTGATGAAAAGGAGGATGGCGTATGGTTATTCAGCACAATATGCCGGCACAGAATGGTGAAAGGATTCACAAACGTGTAAAGAGGGTCAATGAGAGAGTATTGGAATGCCTTTCATCGGGATACCGGGTGAACCGCGCCGCTGACGACGCGGCAGGATTATCGATTTCCGAGCAATTACGCACGCAGATTCGCGGACTTGGCAAGGCGGAAGACAATATTCAGCATGGGATATCGCTGCTTCAAACAGCAGACGGTGCATTGGGAGAGATCAGCAATGTTGTCCAGAGGATGCGGGAACTCTGTGTGCAGGGAGCGAACGATACCTATGTCGATGAGGATCGTGCAGCGATTCAGCGGGAATTGAACGAATTGTCAAATTGTATAGAAGATATCCTGGAAAACGCTCAGTTTAACACAAAAAAGATTTTGAAACTGGGGGAAGCGTATATACGCTATGATGAAACGGTTGTCGGAACGCTGCCTTCCAATGTGACGGTAAGCGGTGATCTTCAGTCCGGGGCATTTCCGCCGCTGACTCCGTCGTCCGGGGCAAATTATTCCTTTGCGGAGATTGATTTTTCCGCTCTGCAGTCTGCAGCGGATGTGCAGGCGCTGGTAACGCTCAACTCAGGTTTTCACACGACCTGTTGTACATGCGACAATAAATATAATATCCGTTTTGTGGATAATAGTTCAAAGCCGACGCAAAATGTAGGACGAAATCCGGTTTTTGATGTCAATGTTGCGGGACTGACAAACGGTGCGCAGGTGGTGGAAGCGATTGTCAGGACGGTGACTACGAATCATTACACAGAGTTTATGGTGAATCCCGCCGATCGGAATAAATTGTATATTTATGATTATCGGCCAGGCCAGCAGCCATATCTGAATCAGAACCGGGGAATCGTAAAGCCGGAGCTGATTCATACGGAGGCGATTGATGAAAATCCGGGCGGTTTGCAGATTCAGGTAGGACCGAATGCCATGCAGCTGGTCGGACTGGATTTGCCAACGCTCTCTTCGGCCGTTTTGGGCGTGGATATGTTAGGGGTGAAAAGTAACCTTGCTGCCAATAATTCGCTGGTGAGAGTGGATGCGGCACAGGAGCGGGTTAACTTGGAGCGTTCAAGGATTGGAGCCATGCAGAACCGTCTGGAGCATGCATACGATTATGCAAAAAATGCGGAGGAGAACCAGCAGGCGGCAGAGTCGCGCATAAGAGATACGGATATGGCGGACAAAATCATGGCATATGCTTCGACCAATATTTTAGCAGAAGTGGCACAGAGCATGATCAGCCAGGCGAACCAGCGGCCGGAATCCGTATTGAATCTGATCAGATAGCGGGAAGAGTCTGGAGGCAGAATGGGAGATTTGCATGAAACAGATCAGTATCGGCAAACAAAGTTTTTCATCTATCCGGGAAAATAATAATTTTTATGTGGATAAGACGGATTTTATTCGGGAGTGGTGGGAGTCTGATGATGTCGTGACACTGCTTGCACGTCCGCGCCGTTTTGGAAAAACACTTAATCTGGACATGTTAAACTGCTTTTTTTCTAATCGTTATGCGGGACGTGCTGATTTATTTCAGGGGCTTTCTGTCTGGGAAAGTGAAAAATACAGAAAATTGCAGGGAAGATATCCGGTGATTTTTCTGAGTTTTGCGGATGTCAAGGAACAAAATTTCTATGATGCCATACAGAGTATAAAGGCGAATATCGTATCCTTATATAACCAGAACCGTTTTCTGATTGAGAAAAATTATCTGAATCCCACAGAGCAGGAGCAGTTTGCATCTGTAAAGACGTCGATGTCTAATGTGGCGGCAGCCAAATCTATCCGTACATTGTGTGAATATCTTAGCCGATACTGTGGTAAGAATGTTATTATCTTATTGGATGAATATGATGCCCCCCTGCAGGAAGCATATGTGAATGGATATTGGGACGAGATGGCTGCTTTTGTCCGCAGTTTGTTCAATGCCACATTCAAAACCAACATTTATCTGGAACGCGGTATGATGACCGGTATTACCAGAGTGAGCAGGGAATCAATATTCTCTGATTTGAATAATCTTGAGGTGGTTATCACAACATCTGCTAAATACGGCAGTGCATTTGGCTTTACCGAGGAAGAGGTATTTCAGGCGTTGGACGATTATGGCATGGGGGAAGAAAAGGAGACAGTAAAGAAATGGTATGATGGTTTTACCTTTGGACGGTACAGTGATCTATACAATCCATGGTCCATCACAAATTTTCTGGATAAAAAGAGACTGGGAACTTATTGGGCGAATACCAGTTCAAATTCTTTAATTGGCACATTGTTGCAGCAGGGGGATACAGGGACAAAGAAGATACTGGAAGATCTCCTGCAGGACGGCACTCTGGTCACTGAGATAGACGAAGAAATTATTTTTAACCAGCTGGATGTGAAGAGAAATGCCATCTGGAGCCTGATGCTTGCCAGCGGTTATTTGAAAGTTCTGTACAGTGAATTTCCTGAAGATGGAAGATTCCGATATGAACTGGGTGTTACGAATTATGAAGTGAAAATTATGTTGAAAAATATGATACATGATTGGTTTGAGCGGGCAGATAATCATTATAATGATTTTATTAAGGCTCTGCTTCAGAATGACAGAAAGGCAATGAATCATTATATCAATAAAGTAGCCAGCCGGACATTCAGCTATTTTGATACAGGGAGTATGCCATCCAATGAGACTGAGCCAGAGCGTTTCTATCACGACTTTGTATTGGGACTGATGGTCGATTTGGCGGACAGGTATCACATCGTCTCCAACCGAGAAAGCGGATTTGGACGGTATGATGTTATGTTGCAGCCGCTGAAACCGGATGATATGGCCTACATTTTAGAATTTAAAGTGTATGACGCCGAGGGGGAGCGGGGGTTAAAGGATACCGTGGCGGCGGCCTTAAGGCAGATAGAAGAGAAGCAGTATGATGCGGAATTGCTGGCCAGGGGGATTGCGCCGGAGCAAATCCATCATTATGGATTTGCTTTTCGGGGTAAGGAGGTTTTGATCGGGTAGTAATGGCTATCGGCTGTGAACAGTAACTATTGACTATATTTGGGAGTAAGGATATACTTAAGAAGGATTGAAGTTTTGCCGATATAATCATTGTGGCTTATGATAATGGTTATATCGGATATATTTTAACCAAGTTTACCTCATAATTACAGATATGTGGTATAGAGACAGGGAGATGAACTGCTCTGGGGCGAGAATAGCCTCTGCACTGAGTGCAGGAACGGCGTTTATTCCCGCGAAACAACAAGCCAAATGAAGATGCCTGCGTCTCCGTTTGACTGTTTCGTGCTAATTTTTCTATATTCCCTATTATACCACATAATGATAATTATATGGTATAAAATATTGAGGCATGGAAGCTGTAATTTTACTCATGGAGGAGAGGCAGATGAAGATATGCGATGGATTAAGGTATTGGGGACAGCTGTTGCTTTTACCCGTCTATTGGCTATCTTTTTTCATGCCCAGGGATAAAAAGATCTGGCTGTTTGGCAGCACATTTGGAAGGCGGTTTGCGGACAATCCTAAATATCTGTATCTGTATGTCAGCCAGCACAAGGAGGAACTCGGGGTGCGGCCGGTCTGGCTGTCCCAAAATAAGGAGATTGTGGAGCTCCTTCGCCGGGCGGACGCCGGGCGCGGGCTGTATGAGGTTTATGCGTATCATTCTCCGAAAGGCATCTGGATGGCGCTGCGAGGAAAGGTCTATCTGTTTGACAATTATGCAAAGGATATCAATTTCTGGCAGAGCGGCGGGGCGGTAAAGATAAACCTGTGGCATGGTATTCCGCTTAAAAAAATACAGGCGGACAACCTCTTTGACCGGTTTCGCCATCCAAGAATCGGTGGGAAAGGTGGAAAAATTTCCCAAGAAACCTTTCAGATGAAAAGCCGCACCACTATGTGTTAGCCACATCGGAGTTTATTCGGCCCGTCTTTGCCTCGGCATTTCGCACGGAAAACGTGCTGGTCAGTGGTTATCCCAGAAATGACAGCATGCTGTCCGGGGAAGTGGAAAATGTCTATACGGATGGAGAACAGGCCCTCTTAGATGAAATCAGGAGAAAGGTCGAGGCTGGCGGCCTGCGGGTAGTATACTATATGCCGACCTTTCGTGGCAGCGAGGTGAAATTCTTTGACGCGGTAGAGCTTGGGCGTCTGAATCATTTTCTGGAGGAGAATCGGTTGTTGCTTTGTGTAAAACTCCACCCAAAGTCTAAGCTGTGCAGCAAGTTTGAGGAGATCGGCGGGAAAAATATCGTGGTGATCGGAGCGGATACCGATCCCTATGTATTCATCGAAGATTCAGACATGCTGGTTACGGATTATTCTTCCATTTATTTTGATTACCTGCTCAGTGGAAAACCGATTGTCTTTTTTGACTATGACTTGGAGGAATATCTCCGAGATGCCCGGGAGATGTACTTTGACTATGATGAGTACACGCCGGGGAGAAAGGCGGAGACGCAGGAAGGGCTTGAGGCGGCTGTACTGGCAGCACTGGCAGACCCGCAGGCTTACAGAAAGGAGCGGGAGCGCATGGCGGAAAAAATGTTTCGGAACGGGAAAGTTCCTGCCTGCAGCCGTTTGACCAGGGAAGTGAAAAAAATCCTGCAGAAAAGGGGAGAGCGATGAAGCGAGTGATTACATACGGGACATTTGACCTGCTGCATTACGGGCACATCAACCTTCTGCGCCGGGCAAAGGAGATGGGGGATTACCTGATTGTGGCGTTGTCAACGGATGAGTTTAACTGGAAGGAAAAGCGGAAGAAATGCTATTTCGGTTATGAGAAGCGGAAGGCGCTTCTGGAAGCCATCCGATATGTGGATCTGGTTATCCCCGAAGAAAACTGGGAACAAAAACGAGCGGATATGCATGAGTATCATGTAGACACCTTTGTGATGGGGGATGACTGGGCGGGGAAATTTGATTTCTTAAAAGAAGAAGGCGTTGCGGTGAGATATCTGGCGCGGACGCCGGAGATTTCGTCCACGCAGATCAAAGAAGATTTAAAAATGTAAGTGGAATAAGATATGTTTATTGGTGTATTAGGAGGACTCTATGGAAATCAAGAATGAAAATTTAAACTTTACGATAGGACCAGTCAAGATGGCTGAATCTATTCAAAAGATTGGAGGATGCCAGATCCCTTATTTTCGAACCAGGGAGTTTTCGGAACTAATGCTTGAGAATGAGAAACAGCTAAGGAAGATGTTGTATGCGGATGAAAGTACCAGAATCATATCGCTAACCGGGTCGGGCACTGCGGGGATGGAGGCAGCCGTCATGAATACGCTTAGCAGCAGGGATAAAGCGCTTGTGGTGAATGGGGGAGGATTCGGGGAACGTTTTGTGAATCTTTGCAGGGTGCATGGGATTCCGTATGAGGAGATAAAGTTGTCGGCTTGTAGTGAATTGACTCCGGCTGATTTGGAGTGTCGTGAAAAACAGGGATTTACGGCGTTTTTAGTGAATTATCATGAGACATCAACGGGAGTGTTGTATGATATGCAGCTGATTAGTGATTTCTGCAAGAGGAATAATTGCTTTTTGATTGTAGATGCAATTAGTTCCTTTTTGGCAGATCCGTTTTTTATGGAAGATTGGGGAGTTAATGTCGTCATTACCGGTTCACAGAAAGCTTATGCTATTCCACCTGGGGTGTCCCTGATAGCATTGGATGAGGTGGCAATAGATCGGGTGATGAGACGGGAGTGCTGCTCCATGTATTTTGATTTGAAGACATATTTGCTGGATGGTGAGCGGGGACAGACGCCATTTACTCCGGCTGTTGGAATCTTGATTCAATTAAATAGAAGGCTTCAAGAAATAGCGGATGCTGGTATAGAAAAAGTGCAGGAACAGGTAGCAAAGTTAGCGGAGGATTTCAGAAAAAAAATAGCAGGTTTGCCACTTACGGTGGCATCAAATTCTCTTTCCAATGCCCTGACGCCGCTTTTTGTGCGGGAGGGGAAGGATGCTTATGAGGTGTTTGAATGCCTGGAAGATGATTATGGAATCTGGATATGTCCATGCGGCGGGGAATTGCGGCACAGGATGTTCCGGGTCGGGCATCTGGGTGACTTGAATCTGGAGGATAATGATACGCTGGTCAGGGCGTTGCAGGAGTTATGTAAAGCTGGGAAATTGTAGTATGCCGGGAGGGGTGTATCAGCTGCGGAAAACAGTCTGTATCCGGATGGGATAAAGGGAAGAAAATGATTTGATAAGGAGAAGGCCGATGAAGGTATTACTAATGGCAGCCGGGAGAGGAAGCCGGATTAGCCGCTATATAGAGGGAAAACCGAAGTGTACTGTGGATATTGGGGGGCAATCCCTGATTGAATATACGATACAGGAACTGTTAAAGCACCGTGTAGATGAGATCGGCATGGTGTTGGGATATCACAGCGATGAGATATCCAGGCTGCTTGAACGCTACAATATTCGGTATTTTTATAATTATTTCTATGATGTAACAAATAGTATCGCGTCTGCCTGGTTTGCAAAGGAATTTATTGATGATGATATTATCCTGATGAATGCGGATGTTTACCTGGAGAGAAATTTGATACAGGAGGTTTTTAAGGAAGACAGAAGTCCGATTTTGTTTTCTGACAGTAGCCGGAAGGAGCAGGCGGATTATAAATTTTACTATGAAGACGGGCAGTTGATTAAATTTGGAAAAGAATTAGCTGGGCAGGATGTTTCTGGAGAATATGTCGGAGTTGCACGGATGAGCCGGGAGTTTATTCCGGCATTTCAAAAGAGGCTGCAGGAATTGATCGAAGGTGGTAAGCATCATATGTGGTGGGAAGATGTACTGTACTCGTATGTTGGGGAAAAACAGGTGTATGTCAACGATATTAACGGCATGTTCTGGGATGAAGTGGATTATATTGATGAATATGAACGGATTCTTCGTCATCGCGGGTATGAAATTGATTTTAATGTTAGTGTGAAAAGAACGCTCCCGATTATTTAGGCTGTAATTTTTGACAGTTGGATAGTTTATTATCTGGAATTTTAGAATTTGGAAAGTCAAATATCCCACAGCAAGCTACGGGGCATGACTTAGCTTCTTTTAGTAAGTTCGCCCCAAAGGGCGGGGTATTAGACCCGCGCGCAGTCGCCAAGTGCAAACAAGTTTGCGTTTGGCTCGTTGCGTACGCGAGAATAAAGAATTGGTAGAAAAGGAGGGGTTATCGTTGGGCCAACGGATTGTGGGAGAAAAAGCGGATTTGGATTATGGGAATATCCGGGAATTTTTTGAAGAGCGCGGGAAGAATAAAGAACTGGGAAATAAGTACAACTATGTTTTGTATCAGGATGATTGCCCGGAACTTGCCATAAAACGCGATCGGCAGGAAAAGGAAAAAATTGCCGCATGCCTGTCTTTTAAGCAGGGACAGCGTGTTTTGGATGTGGGATGTGGAATTGGACGCTGGGGGGAATATTTGTTAGAAAGAGGGCTTTATTATGTGGGAGTTGACGCAAGCCGGAATATGATAGAAATGGCGCAGAAAAACTTATCGGCGTTTGTGGATAAGAGGCTGCTGACGGGAACATTTCAACAGTTACGGGAATGTCTGGAAAATAATAATGAGCGGGGCTTGTTTGATAAGATTTTTGTCAATGGAGTTTTTATGTACTTGAATGACAGAGATTACCAGAAGGCTTTAGCGGATTTATATAGCTTGTGTGCGCCAAAGTGTGAGGTTTATGTGAAGGAAAGCATGGGGATAGAGAACAGGCTGACCTTAGACAGAATTTATTCGGAGAGCCTGACACAGGATTACAGTGCGGTTTACCGTTCTATTGAAGAGTATAGGGAAAGCCTGACTGCAGCATTCGGGAAAGATTTTCTTCTGATGAGAGAGGGAAGACTTTATGACGAGGAATTAGAAAATCGAAAAGAGACGGTAGATTATTATTTTATCTGGAAAAGATAAGCCTGATTTTCTTATGTGCGAGCACGACGAACCTGATGATTTGATGAAATTGACTGTGAGTAGTAACTAAGTCCTGCAAATTAGCGATGGAAACTGGAGGAGAACATGCGGCATATTTATGATGAAAAGTTAAATGCGATTTTAAAAGGACATAATTGTATTGCACCTGATGTGGTTGACAGCAAGCTGGTGAACAGTATTGTGCTAGATGTGTTCAACAGACGTTGTGCAGGAAAATGTGTGGCAATCTGGGGAGTTGGGAAAAAGAATGCGGTAAACAGTCATTGTGCAGTGATCATTAACCGTTATGTTTTAAACCTGGCGGGGCTTAAATGTTTGATTGATTCTGATCAGGATATCCAAGGCAGTGAATTTATGGGATATCCCGTTGTGGATCCTTCTGAAATTAAGCGGCAGGGGGTTGAAATTATTATTATTGCATCAAAGGGAAGTAGAAAATCAATCAGCGACCAGATCAGGAAGATAGCACCATGGTGTGAATATATTGATATTTATGAAGAATTAGAGAATGCCGGTATTCAAATTGATTATAATTTTTTTAGTGAACAAAATATTTATACGGAGTTATACCGGCAAAAATATTTATATGAGACGGCAGAGAAAAGAGGAGACAGGGAATGTTACCTGGAAAACCTGATTTCCCTTTATTTAAAAATACGTGACTTTTATTATGCAGAAAAATACATAGAAGAGTACTGTTCGGCGGGTTACCGAAACAGCAGGGATTACCTGGAGATGTCTGACGAGATCCATCAGCTGCAGGAAGAGGTCAAACAGAAAAATGCAGGGAGGAAGGGTGATATTGCTATCCATCTGATTGATTCTTTGCGGGCAATGGACGTGTATGGCCGGGACGGGGAAGGAAATTTCAGGCTGAATATTTTTCAGGATTATCAGAAGGATGCGGCGGTTTTTACGGAAGCATATTCCACTGGACCTGCTACTTACGAAAGTATGATCGGGACGATTAAGCAAAAACTTTCGTTCCAGGAAAATATTTATGAAAATAACCAGTTTATGTTTGACATAGGAGAATTTGAATTTTTAAATAAAGCAGTGCAGAGCGGTATGCCGGTTCGGTTTTATAATTCTAAGGATTATCTGGTAATGAACCCTTGTGATGAAATTTACATGAAGGAACAGCTTCATATGCCTGAAAAGCTGTGGACGATGGCCTGCGATCTGGCGGAAAGCGGGGAACCGGTGTTTAATTTTGCTTATTATCCGTGGGAACTGCATTTCCCGATGTTATGCGGTTATATGACAAAAGAACCACAGATCCGGCAGTTCGCCGATGTGGGGCTGGAGGATATGAGTGGATTTATTGAACAGCAGCTAGCGGATTGTTTGTGCTATGTGGACAGGCAATTTGCCTATTATAAAAGTTTTTTTAGTGACAGTATGGTAACAGTGGTTATGGCTGATCATTCCCAGCCGGTTTATGACAAGGACAAAAACGAACCGTATTTTATGTTTTATAACGATAAAGAAAGGATCAGCCATGTCGCTTTTCTGGTGATGAACAGTAAAATTAAGCCGGGAATATATGATGGCCTGGTCAGCATGCTGGACTTTAACCGGATTATGAAACAGGCTGTGTTTGGAGATGGGGAAGAAATACCATATCGGAAAGTTGTGCAGTACCAGTTTTATAACGTCCAAAACAGAAGGCTTCGGGAAGTGGCACATCAGAGAGGACTGATGGATTATACCGAAGGGATTAGTTGTTTCTTGTCTAAGAAATATCTTTATGTAAAGACAGCGACAGGAAAAAGGGAGGTCTATGCGCTGCCTGACAAGGAGAAGAACATTGTGGACAGCGAGGAGGCACAGGGATATATGGAATACGTGGAGGAGCATTTTGATACAGGATTTCCTCCATTCTGGACAGTGCGCAATACAGTTTCGTAATAGTATGCCATATGTTCTGGAATTTGGCATGAAGTTCATTCTATTTTAGATAATGGAGGGAGAAGGATGGCAAATTTCCGTAAAAAATTTATAGGAAATATCCAATATGGTGAATATTACAAATCCGTTAAGCAGGATATGAAGCAACTTTTTCAAAAATATAAAGAAGATGGGAAAAGAGTGGTGGTCTGGGGGGCTGGGCTGAAAGGGAATGCTTTCCTATCTGTAGTTGATCCGAAGGCGGAAGTTGTGGAAGCTGTGATTGACCGAAAAGAATCCCTCCATGGGACTACCCTGCCAAGCGGCCATAAGGTGGCGGGCGTGGAGTATGTCATGGAAAATCCGATAGACGTTGTATTTGTTATGAGTGGGGTACAGTATGTAGATAATTATTTCAGTCTGACAAAAGCAGGATTCTGCGGATTGGTATTTGATATGGATTATCTGATTAAACATCATATCCGATGGGAGCAGATACTGGATAACAGCTTTGAAAAAGTGGATTTGGAGGATGACAGATTATTTGGATATTCTCTGCCGGAAATTCAGGAAAAACTGTTGGAAATTTTAAGAGAGATAGATCGGATCTGCAAAAAGCATCAAATTACGTATTTTCTGGAGGCGGGCAGTGCATTAGGGGCATATCGGTATCAGGATTTTCTGAAATGTGATTATGATATTGATATTGCCCTGGTTAGGGAGGAGTATGAACGATTTGTCCAGATTGCCAAAAATGAATTGGGGGACAGATTTCTTCTGCAGCAGAGGACAAAAGGAAGCCAGTATTTTTATCCCTATGCGCAAGTAGTGATGGATCACACCTGTTTTGTTCCGGAGGGATTTGAAAAGTTTAACATGCATCTGGGACTCCACATTGATGTTGCGCCGCTGGATATTGTCCCAGCGGATAAGCGGCTGCAGAAAGAGCAGTTCCAGAGAATGCAGAGAATTACAAAAATGATATGGGATAAGCTTCATCCGGAGGAATTTGAAAGCAGGAATATAATCAAACGGCTTATCGTCAATTCAAAATATTATCTTTTGAAGTTCGTCCCTATGTATCTGCTGGAGAAAATGCAGATGAGAGAGTTTAGCCGGTATAGCGGTTTGGATACTGGCTGGGTGGGCGATTTATGTACGCATTATAAAAAGGTGATTGCCTTTGAGATGAACCGCCTGTTACCAGTTGGAACAATGAAATTTTCGGACGGAGAATATCCGGTGCCTGGGGATATAGAGTACTATCTGGGGATTATGTATGATGATTATAACACGTTATCCCCCAGGGAGACTGGGAGTGTGAAATATAACATGGCTGCAGTGTCGTTAGAGAGGAATTATGAGGAGATCAGACAGGGGGGCTACAATGGGCGGCATAGAGATATATGAAAATTATTTTCGCAAAAAATATACGGTTATACAGAAAATTTTAGAATATTATGTGGAAAATAACAAGACGCTTGCCCTTTGGGGAGCCGGGCAGCGCGGGAAGGCATTTCTAAATGTCTTTGATCCCTCTAATACAAAAATATCTTTTGTTTATGACAAAGATAAAAAAAAGCATGGGAATAAACTAGAGAGCGGCCATGAGGTTGTTAATTTTGAGCATTACGATGCGGATATAGTGATTATGGCAAATAATAGGATGGAATATGCGGCATTGCGCATGTTGCGTGACTATGGGAAAAAATCACGGGTATTGAATATAGACAATATTATTTTAGGAGATTTAAATAAAGAGGATATCATTTGTCCGCGAGAAGTGGATTTGTCAAAGGCCCGGGATGTGAAAATTGGAGCTGTAGTGGTGGTATATCATCCCGATGCCCGCGTGGCAGAGAATATCATGTCCTATGCAAGAGACGTAGAGGTTGTTTATGTGCATGATAACTCAGAAGAGAAAGATGAGGAATTTGAAAGGAAAATAGAGAAGATTGGCAATGCTGTATACAATTTTCCAGGAGAAAACCAAGGACTTTGTGTGCCCTTTAATCAATATTATAAGACAGCAATCAAGCAGGAGCTGGATTGGCTGGTGACTTTTGACCAGGACAGTGCTGCAGATGCGGGGATGATTTCTGCGATGCGCTCATTTGTGGAGAGTAGAGAATGTCATGACACGATCGGGATTGTATCGCCGACGGTAAACGAGATGGATTACAGTGACATTCAACAGACTTCGCTTTTTACTTATTATGATTTTGTAATCCAGAGCGGTGCGATGCACAGGCTGTCCATGATGCAGGAGGTTGGCGATTATAATGAGGATTTATTTATCGATTCTGTGGATTGGGAGTATTGTTTGCGGTGCCGGCTGAAGGGATATTCTATTGTCAGGCTTAATCAGGCAATACTATTGCATAACCAGTCGGATGACAGGAGCAAAGAGGATTTTGTAAACGGAAAGACGGTGTATATAGATAAGTTTTCTCCGGCTAGATATTATTATCAGTACCGCAATGCACTGTATTGTTACGATAAATACCATGAATTAGATCCGATATTTGGCCTGCTGTGCCTTAACACACTAAAGAAAATGGAAATAAATTTAGTGTGTGATTCTAATGGCGAGGGGAAAAGGAAGGCAATTGAAATGGCAGGAGCAGATCTAAAAAAAGGAAATATGGGGAAACTTAGCAAAATTATTATATAGTTCTGATGCCGCAAATGAGCATTTAGACAGGTAATTGTCATGAGTAGTTTTTTAACGGTGCCTTAATACATAGAAAATGTATTAAAACGGAGCAAGAAGATGATTGGTGCAAATTATTTATGATGTCAAGTAGATGAGAGCGAGAAAAAAGAAATGAATTTTGAGGAAGAGATATTTGAATTATACGTGCGGGATTTTAGAATTGAAGCATCCTGTTATCATATGATGGGGAAATTATTAGAGGAGGATTGGGTAAGGGAGAGGTTGCAGTTGTATAATATGAAATCTCTCTATATATATGGCGGAGGTTATTTAGGAGTGCAGCTTTACAATGCCATTCATCATGCAGTGCAGGTAAAGGCGGTTGTAGATAAAAATGGTGGTTTATCGGTAAACGTTAGAGGGATTCACACAATCTCCCTTGATGATTTGAAAAGAGAATATGTAGATGAAAAGATTATTATTACGCCGGTAAAATATTATCAAAAAATAAAGTCGGATCTGTTGACGTTTGTTGATGAAAGAGAAATTTTGTTTTTAGGGGAATTTTTGGAAGGAATGGTACAGCAATGATGATTTATATTGTCTTAGTAGATTTATTTTCAACAGGGTATCTGGGAATTAAGAAAAAAATATATGCTCAGATGAAAGTTTTTGAAAAAAGTTTTTCTCAGATATATTATACATCATATAGCGGGCAGATGATTTACTTACTTTCCGAGGGGAAGATATTGGAAAAGGAATTGGCGATTACAAAGGAAGATCGAAATGGTTGGATTCTAGATTGGATAGAAAAATATAAGATTCAGAAGTCATATATCCGTTATAACTATTCTGATAAATGGTTTATTGAGTTTGTAAAAGAGCTAAAGGAAAAAAATGTGATGACCATATTAGAATTCCCGACTATACCTTATGATGGGGAAATATCGAATCACAGAGTTCGAGTGGAAGACCAATACTATAGAGAACAATTATCTCAGTATATAGAAAAATGTACAACATATGCAGATTATAATTCCGTTTTTGGAATACCGTGTATCCCTCTTCTCAATGGTGTTGATTTAGATCAGAAGCCAATACATGATATTAGAAAACCGGATGGGACGATTGTATTGCTCGCTGTTGCTACAATGAATAAATGGCATGGTTATGAGCGGGTTATACAGGGGATGGCAGATTATTATGCGGATAATGGAACAGAAAATATTATCCTTCGATTAGTTGGAGAAGGTACAGAGTCTGATAAATATTACCAATTAGTGGAGCGTTATGAATTACAAAAGCATGTTGAATTTTTGGGACGTTTGGAGGGTGAAGAATTAGACCGGCAGTATGACAAGGCAGATATTGCAATCGGAACATTGGCAATGTATAAGATTAATATCACACATGCTTCGCCGATTAAATTGGGAGACTATTGTGCAAGAGGAATTCCGTTTGTTTATGGATATGAAGACTGTGGATTTTCCGGTGAGGAAGAGTTTGCGTTAAAGGTTTCAAATGATAGCAGTCCTCTGGATATGAAAAATCTTGTTGTTTTTTACAATCGAGTGAAAGAGCATGATTTTTATATTAAACAGCTAAGGAAGCAGGCTTGTGAGAAATATACCTGGGGATTTATATTAAAAAAAGTAGTTGACTATTATAATGATAAGTAATTTTGGTGATGAGATAAGAATGTAATTATTATAAATAAGGAAGTTTAAAGAAGTAGCAGGTTATTTCTTTAAACTTCCTAAAGATAAAACATATTATTTTGAAAAGGGGTAGAGAAATGGTAAATGTAATAGGATTGGGGTATATAGGCCTGCCCACAGCGTTAATGCTTGCATCTCACGGGATAGAAGTAGTTGGAACGGATTACAATAAGGAATTAGTGGATACATTAAAAGCGGGGGAAATCACATTTGATGAAAAAGGTCTGGAAAAGGTTTTTTTTCAGGCGATCGATGCAGGAATTGAATTTTCTGAGAGTTATATGTCAACGGATACATATATTATTGCGGTTCCAACACCATATGATAAAAATACGAAAAAGGTGAATGCCTGTTATGTGATCGACGCGATAAAAAGTGTGCTTGAAGTTTGCAGCAAGGGAGCAGTTATTATTATTGAATCTACAATTTCACCATCCACTGTAGATAAATATGTCAGGCCTGTTATTGAAGAACGCGGATATGTCATTGGGTCAGATATATATCTGTCACATGCACCAGAGAGAATTATTCCCGGTAATATGGTTTATGAATTGAAGCATAACAGCAGAACGATTGGTGTAGACGATAAAATAATAGGAGAAAAAGTCAAAAAATTGTATTCTTCTTTTTGTGAAGGAGAGATTGTAGTTACAGATATCCGGACAGCTGAAATGACCAAAGTTGTGGAAAATACGTTTCGTGATATCAATATTGCTTACGCCAATGAATTAGCTAAGATATGCCGTAGCGATAATATGGATGTCTATGAAATAATACGGATTGCCAATATGCATCCCCGGGTAAATATATTATCTCCTGGTCCCGGAGTTGGAGGGCATTGTATATCAGTAGATCCATGGTTCTTAGTTGGTGATTATCCGGGTCTTGCGAATATTATTTTAGCAGCTAGAAAAATCAATGATGGGATGCCGGATTTTGTTTTGGATAGAATAAATGCCATTATGAAGGAAAATGATATATCTGATGTATCAAAAGTGGGATTGTATGGATTGACTTATAAAGAAAATGTTGACGATATGCGTGAAAGCCCAACGATACAGATGTTGACCAGCATGGAAAGACATTTGGCAAATGGTTTGATAAAGGTGTACGATCCATACATTAAGAGGGATATCATTAAGAATCAATATCATAATTTTGATGAATTTATTGATGATATTGATATGATCGTGATAATGGTTGCACATGATGAATTGAAAGAAAACATGTGCAAAATAGAGGGCAAAGTTATTTTGGATACACGTAATGTATGCCAGTTAGAGGGGGTTTACAGATTATAGGTATGAAAAAAATAATGTTAGTTTTTGGAACCAGGCCGGAAGCAATCAAAATGTGCCCGTTGATTGATGAATTACGAAAAAGAGCAGTTTTTAAAGTAATTGTATGTGTAACGGGGCAGCACAGGCAGATGCTGGATCAGGTACTAGAAACATTTGATATTACACCGGATTATAATTTGTCTGTTATGCAGAAAAAGCAATCCCTCTTTGACGTAACGGCCAGGGTTTTAGAAAAAATAAAATCTGTATTAGAAGAAGCAAGGCCGGATATTGTTCTGGTACATGGAGATACAACAACTACTTTTTCGACAGCACTGGCGGCTTTTTACTTACATATTCCAGTGGGGCATGTAGAGGCTGGATTGAGGACTTATGATATATGTTCGCCCTATCCTGAAGAGTTCAACCGACAGGCGGTAAGCATTATTTCTTCCTATAATTTTGCTCCAACAAAGCTGGCCCAGGATAATTTAATAAAAGAGGGCCGGAAAAAAGAAAGTATATATATCACAGGGAATACGGTCATTGATGCATTAAAGGTGACGGTGAAAAAGAATTATGTACATTCTGAATTGGAGTGGGCTAAGGGGAGCAGAATGATTTTGATTACGGCACATCGTCGTGAGAATTTCGGCGAACCGATGCGGCATATGTTTAAAGCAATCAAACGTGTGTGTAATGAGTACGAAGATGTTAAGGTTATTTATCCTATTCATATGAACCCGGTTGTGAGAGAAATTGCAGAAGATGTGTTAGGGGGAGAGGAAAGAATTCATATTATTGAGCCATTAGATGTTATAGATTTTCACAATTTTTTGGCAAGAAGTTTTATGATTTTAACGGATTCTGGAGGGATTCAGGAAGAGGCTCCTTCATTGGGAAAACCGGTACTGGTTATGCGGGATACGACGGAACGTCCAGAGGGAGTAAAGGCAGGAACTTTAAAACTGGTGGGGACAAAGGAAGAGGTCATTTATTGTGAATTTAAGCGGTTGCTTGAAGATGAAGAGGAATATAGAAAAATGAGTCATGCCACAAATCCATATGGTGATGGCAGGGCGAGCCAGAGAATAGCAGACATATTGGAAACAGTAGGATAAGTAGTATACTAGGTAACGGCGGCTTCTATTGACTATATTTGGGAGTAAAGGTATACTTAAGGAAAATTGAAGTTTTGCCGATATAATCATTGTAGCTTACGGTGTGGTTATATCGGATATATTTTGGCTTGGTTTACCTCATAATTTAAAATATATGGTATAACGGGCGGTACAGGAAAAGACCGTATGCTGTAAGTGACTTACTTTTTGTCTATTATACCACATAATCTAAGTTATGTGTTTAGATTATGAGTTGTGTAAAAATGCATGTATATCAATGATGAGGAAGTTACGGAATGTTTAGGCGTGTTGCTGGGGATGTTTCGTGAGACATTATTCTTAAAATATGAGAAAGAGGAAATAAATGATTAAGAATAAAAAACTAGTGATTATTGGCGATGGCGAGTTTGCAGAAATTGCATATGAATATTTTACTTATGATTCTGAATATGAAGTAGTTGCTTTTGCAGTTGAAAAAGAATACAAAAAAAGAAATGAACTTTTTCATCTTCCGGTAATCGAATTTGAAAGTATGCAGGAAACTTATGCAGAACAGGAATATGAGGTTTTTGTAGCAATTACATATACACAATTGAACCGTGTGAGGACAAGACTATATGAAAGCGTCCGTAAGATGGGGTACAGATGTGCATCCTATATTAGTTCCAAGGCGTTTGTATGGCACAATGTAAAAATAGGTCAAAATACTTTTATATTTGAGGACAACACGATTCAGTATCATGTAGAAATTGGCAATAATGTAATTTTATGGAGCGGCAATCATGTTGGACATCGTACAGTAATTGAAGATAATACTTGGATAACATCGCATGTTGTAATTTCCGGGTTTTGCCATATTGGGAATAGCTGTTTTTTGGGCGTAAATGCAACATTGGGTGATAATGTGGCAATAGCGGATGATATACTCTTGGCAGCAGGTGCGCTTACAGTAAAAAATTTAACCGAAAAGGGAAAAGTTTATATTGGAAGTCCGGCAAAAGATATTGGGAAGACTTCTTACGAACAGTTTGGAGTGAAATAGTCTTATAAAAATTGATGATTAGATGATTATATGAGGAGAAATAGGAGATGGCTGAATATAAGTATAGTCTGCATTCAAAGACAGACGAAAGAAAGAATATATATTCTAGGAGACATTGCAATTGACATATTGAAGATTACGGTAAAGAAAATTATACTTAGCCTGAGCTGGAATAAAGAGGAAGTGATTTATAAAGAAATTAAACAGTTATTGGAGAATGAGGAAGAATATAGAGAAATGAGTCATGCTGTTAATCCATGTATGATGACGACACTGCAAGTCAACAGATAGCGGATATATTAGAGCAGGAATTATAATGAAGGGTTACTATTCACGGTTAATTTCATACAATAAACAGTCTCGTCGTGCCTGCACGTAAGAGGCTGTTTATTGATATGTTATTGTGAGAATGCACGATCTGGACTGGATATTAAAATATTTTGAAAGGGGTCGAATGAAAGATGAGAAAGAGTAGTGTATTTGTTGCTGGCGCTTTACTGGGAGGCCTGGCTGGTGTTGTAACAGGTAAGAAGACAAACACTTCTAATACAAAACCTAAGAAAGATAAGTTTAAAATGTATTATAATGTGATGAATCAATGGCTGCAGCACAAGCATAATAATAAGAATTTATCAGAATATTTTGAAAGAAAAGAATATAGGCGTATTGCTATTTATGGACTTGGTGAACTGGGGAATCGTTTAATAGATGAACTTAAAGATACCAAAACGGAAGTAGTCTATGGTGTAGATAGGAATATTAACAATACATACTGCAGCGTTTCAGCCTATGCATTAGATGAGTTTTCCGATGCTGCAGAGGATGTAGATGTTATTGTTGTGACCCCGATTTTTGCTTATGATGAAGTGGTGAGTGAATTGAAGAATTTAGTAAGTTGTGACATTGTCTCTTTAGAGGATGTTGTTTTTGAAGTATAGGGATTGTGTTAAATATGCGAAAGATGTTAAAAGACGAAGGAATTGTTGTATAAGTGATGGGAGAAAGTTATGACAAAAAAGAAATTACTGATTATAGGAAACCCTAATTCGGCTTTTACTATGCAGCATATTGAAAATATTATAAAATCTACAAACGAATATGAAATTTATATATTATCTTTGAATGAGGCTGTAAATTTTTTGGAATTTTATGCTAAAAATAAGATCACAATTGTAGTGAATGTCCGAACGAAAGGAAGGAAATTATGGCGTTTTTTGTTAGAGACAGCTCATAAAATCAGGCAGATCAATAGGGATTTTGATTATATTCATGTGCATTGTGTTGATAGAGTATTATTATCTTTGGCGGAAACGTTATCTGGAAAGCGGGCAAAAATTATTATATCTTATTGGGGAAGTGATATTTACCGGAAGGAAGAACGAGCATTTTTTAAGGAAGAACCATATTTGAAATGGGTATCACATATAACATTTATCAATAGAGAAATGCAGGAAATATTTGAGTCATATTATGGACTTAAGTATCGGGAAAAGTGTCAGTTGTTGGATTTTGGAAATGGATGCATGGAGAATATGCTCTCTGTTAGCTTAAAATATAAAGATAAGTTGATGGAGTACGCAAAGTCTGCATTCGCTTTTCCCCATAATAAGATTATTGTTGGAGTGGGTTATAACGGGGCAGTTATACAGCAGCATGCAGAAGTCCTGAATGAAATGAAAAAATTACCTTCACATATAAGAAGCCAACTGTTTATATTTTTACATATGGGATATGGCGTGATTGAAGAGGAACGGGAAAATCGCATAAAAACAATTTTAGAAGATATGCAGTGTGAATATTTAATTTCCAAGGAATTTATGATGGGTGAAAGATTGGCCTTATTGCGTTATGCTGTGGATATTTATATAAATGGCGAAAGAACGGATGCTATGTCGGCAACAGTATTAGAATATCTGTATGGTGGGAAAGTGGTTGTAAATCCATTGTGGCTTCAATATAAATTTTTGCAGGAGAATCACTTAAAAGATGTGAAGTATAATGAGTTTGCTGATTTATCAGGAGTATTAGAAAAAGCATTATCAGAAGAATTAGTAACGGAAGAAGAGAAAAATTATAATAAAAAGACATTGTATGAATTGTGTTCGTGGAATAGCGTAATTGGTAAATGGCTTGCGTTATATGACTGATATGGTATAAGGAGATGAAATGCAAAAACACAGAGACAAAAAAATCGAAAAAAGAATAGTTATTTATATTATATTAGATATTATAGTTGTTTTTGCAGCATATGGATTGGCTTTATGGATTGTATACAATTGTGATGCAGGAACAATACCGGCAAAATCTGTACACAGTTGGCTAGAATATGCGCCTTTTAATTGTGCAATTACAGTTTATATTTTATGTATGTTGAGGCAATATCATACTATATGGAAATTTGCCGGAATCCGGGATTTTCTCTGTGTTACAACTGCGGTTACTGTGTCAACCATACCACATATCATAGTGATGCAGAGTTTTTTACATAGAATGCCGATAGCGTATTATGTGATAGGTGGATTGTTAGAATACTTGTGTTTGCTGATTGTTCGTTTTTCGGGCAAGGTATATTTGTTTTTACAGGAACGTATAGACTTTAGATATGTAGATGATTATGCATATAAAAATACGCTAATTATTGGTGCCGGGGAAGCTGGAAAGATTATTTTGGATGAATTTTTGAGAAATTCCATGCAGCATACTAAAATATGTTGTTTTATCGATGATAATAAAGAATTACATGGAAAATATTTAGGCGGTATTCCTGTTGTGGGAGGCAGAAGTGATATTTTAAAGAGTGTGGAATATTATCATATAGATTTGATTTTGTTTGCGATTCCTTCAGCAACAGCAATTCAAAAAAGAGACATTCTGAATATATGTAAAGAGACTGGTTGTGCTTTGCGTACATTGCCGGGGATTTATCAGCTGGTAAATGGTGACGTTAGTATTAGCGATTTAAAAGAGGTATCTGTTGAAGATTTATTAGGCAGGGAACCAATTAAGGTAGAATTAGAGCAGATTCTTCAAAATATAGAAGGAAGAAAAGTATTGGTTACCGGCGGTGGTGGATCGATTGGCAGTGAATTATGTCGTCAGATAGCGGGGCATAACCCTAAACAGCTTATTATTTTTGATATATATGAAAATAATGCATACGATATTCAGCAGGAATTAAAAGAGGCGTATCCATCTTTGGAATTAGTGGTTTTGATTGGCTCGGTAAGAGACGATTGTAGAATCCGTCAGATGTTTGAAATTTATAGACCTGATCTTGTGTATCATGCAGCAGCGCATAAACATGTCCCTTTAATGGAAGACAGTCCCTGTGAATCTATAAAAAACAATGTATTTGGAACATATAATGTAGCGAAAACAGCAAAGGAATACCAGGTGGAGAGATTTGTGCTGATTAGCACAGATAAGGCAGTAAACCCTACCAATATCATGGGAGCGAGTAAAAGACTTTGTGAAATGATTATTCAGATGATGGATAAGGAGTGTAAGCAAAGCGGACAGGCTACAGATTATGTTGCAGTACGTTTTGGCAATGTTTTAGGCAGTAATGGGAGTGTGGTTCCCCTATTTCGTAAGCAAATTGAGCGGGGAGGACCTGTTACGGTTACACATCCTGATATAATAAGATATTTTATGACCATTCCGGAAGCGGTTTCGCTAGTGCTACAGGCAGGGGCTTATGCCAGGGGGGGAGAAATTTTCATATTGGATATGGGAGAGCCTGTAAAGATAGATGATTTGGCAAGAAATTTAATTAAATTGTTCGGATATACGCCGGATAGTGATATACCGATTATATATACAGGTTTACGTCCCGGTGAGAAACTTTATGAAGAAAAGTTAATGGCAGAAGAGGGGATACAGACGACGCCAAATAAAATGATTCACATTGCAAAACCAATACCATTTGACGTGGCACAGTTTTGTGACGAATTATTAGTTTTGCAGAGGTTGTGTCAAGATAATCAGGAGACAGAGACAAAGAAGCAGGTAGCGCAAATGGCAGGAACCTATCAGTGTGAGAGATAATGCAGGTGAGAAAATGAGTTTGAAATTAATGTATATTACAAACAATGTAGAGGTTGCAAAAATTGCAGAGCAGGCAGGTGTTGACCGGATTTGGATTGACTTAGAGAAAATTGGAAAAGCGGAACGCCAAAAGGGTGACACGGTAAAATCTAACCATTGTATAGAAGATATAGGCAGCATTAAACCATATCTGAAGAAAGCAAAACTTATGGTGAGAGTAAATCCAATTCATTCACAATCTGAAACAGAAATTCATCAGGTTATTCAAGCTGGTGCAGATATAATTATGCTTCCATATTATCAGACGATTGATGAGGCGAAGAAGTTTTTATATTATGTTAATGGTCGATGCAGGACGTGTTTGCTCCTGGAAACACGACAGGCACACGAATGCTTGAAAGAGACATTAGAATTAAATGGAATTGATGAAATGTATATAGGATTGAATGACTTATATCTATCTTATAAAAAAAGGTTTATGTTTGAACTGTTGACTGACGGAACGGTACATGATATAACGACACAATTTTGTAATGCCAATATGCCATTTGGATTTGGCGGGATTGCAAGATTAGGAGTAGGTACATTATCTGCTGATTATATTATCGCAGAGCATTATCGTCTGGGGAGTTCCAGCGTGATTTTATCAAGAAGTTTCTGCAGGGCAGAGGACTATCAGGACCATCCGAAAGAATTTGAAAGGCAATTTAAAGAGGAAGTACAACGTATTCGGGATTACGAGAAAAAATTACAGTTGGGAACGGAAAGATTTTTTGAGGAGAATTACATAGAAATGAAGCATAAGATAGAAGAAATAGTGGCAGGAGTTATGTAATGTTGAACTTATCAGGTGAATGGATTGAAAAAATAGAGAAACAGTATGGTGAATCCTTTTATTTGCTGGATACAGAAATATTTAAACAGAATTTTTTGGAATTGCAGGAAGCAATGCAGCAATATTATCAAAAAGCGATTATTTCATACTCGTATAAAACAAACTATATTCCAAGATTGTGCAGTATTGTAAACGAATTGGGAGGATACGCAGAGGTGGTATCGGACATGGAGCGGGAACTGGCATTGCGTCTTGGCGTACCACATAATAAGATTGTATTCAATGGTCCTTATAAGAAGCAGGAAGCCGTTGAACAGGCGGTATTGGAAGGAGAGATAGTAAATATAGATTCCCGATATGATTTTTCTATTGTACAGAATCTGGCAAAGAAAAATCAGAAATCTGATTTTTCTATCGGCATACGATGTAACTTTGATGTAGATGATGATGTCTGTTCCCGTTTTGGATTTGATATTGAATCGGATGAGTTTATGAATGTTCTTGATGAAATAGAAGATATCCCGAATTTGAGAGTAAACGGACTACATTGCCATTTTGCATCGCGCAATATTGATGTTTGGAAAAATAAGGTTACAGGGATATTGAATTTGATTCAAAAAATGAGTTTTCTTTCGTTGGATTATATTTCTGTGGGCGGAGGAATATTTGGTAAAATGGATGAATCATTAAAGCAGCAATTCACAGGAAGAATACCAGACTTTGGTGAATATGCGGAAGTGATTGCCAGGCCGTTTGCAGAATATTTTGAAGGTTGTTCAGAGGATAAGAAACCAATTTTGTTTTTGGAACCAGGGAGTGCTCTTGCAGGGGATGCCATGCGGTTTGCTGCAAAAATTGTAAGTATTAAAAATATCCGTGGGAAGTCTATTGCTACTCTGCTTGGCAGTGTATATAATATTAACCCTACGTTAAACGGGAAAAATCCACCGATACAGATTGTTCATTTTGATGGAAAGGAGAAGTTATATACGGATTTGGACTTTGCTGGTTATACGTGTATTGAATCTGATTATTTGTATAGAGGCTATACTGGTAATCTGGCGGTGGGTGATTATGCAGTGTTTGGAAATGTAGGCTCCTATTCTGTTGTGTTAAAACCTCCGTTTATCCTGCCTAATTTTCCTGTTTTGGAATTGAATGGAGATGAAGTGAAGATAATCAAGCGGGCAGAGGTATTTTGTGATATATTTGGAAGTTATGTATTGTAGAAAGGGAAGGAATATGTGGGAAGAATTAAAAAAACGTTTAGATGAGGTCTTACGACCAATACAAAATAGAAATATAATTATTTACGGTGCCAATGGTGTATTTTTACAATGGTTTTGCGAGAGATTTTACAATAAACCTGTAAAGTGTATCATTGACCGGTGGCAGAATGATTGCTATGCTCATATACTTCATCTGATGTCTTTATATTATATATGGGATGAAAAAGATGTAATTATCAATGTAAAACCTGCAGAGCTTGGACCGAAAGAAGAGTTCTTGGCGATTGGTGAGGACTGGACAAAGGTATTATATAAAGATGAGCAGATTATCAATTTATGGGATATATTGTATAATGACTGTGAAGAAAAAGAGAGGGATATCACTTTTTATGATTATATAGAGCATAAAATGGATGTTCAATTATTAAGTACAATACGTAGAAGTAAAGTAAAAGGAGAACATGCACATGGTTATTATCCAACAGACTACAGATTGTTATATGATATTTTTATGAATTCGGATTCTTTTAGCTGTGAGGACGCAATACTTGACATAGGCTGCGGAAAAGGGGCAGGTTTGATTGCATTATGGAATTTTGGATTTCACAATTTAGGCGGAATCGAATATACAGATAATGTGTTTGATATCCTGGTTGCTAATATAGAAAAAATGGGAATGCCGAAACATATCGTAAAGGTGAATAGTGACGAAACGATACCTCAGGGAAGTATTATATCGAATGAGGTGAGATGTTATCATGGAGATGCTTCTCAAATGGCCGAAACATTAGATTTATATAATGTATTTTATTTTTTTAATCCCTTTTCTTATGTATTGTTTGCGAAGGTATTTAAGCATATAGTGGAGAGTATAGAGCGTAGTCCGAGAATGGTAAAGATAGTATACGCAGAACCGATGTGCCATTCGTTGATATTGGATTCTGGTTATTTTCAATTGGAAAGAGAGATGGGAATGAACTATGGAGGAATCACGTATAATGCCAATGTTTATGTCAGAGGATAAGCAGAAGAATTAAAAATTTGATTGGCTGAAATCATTAGGGAGGTTTTTAACAATTCCTTGGCATATGATTATGAGATGTTGGGGAATTTGAAATAAAGAGGAGACCAGGCAATGAATATTTCAATTGAGAATCGATTCATTTGGCTAAATGGAGAGCTTGTACATTTACCGGATGCAAAAATCAATGTATTGTCACCAACTTCGCAGTTTGGTGCAAATGTATTTGAGGGAATCCGCTGTTATTGGAACGCGGAAAAACAGCAATTGTATGCCTTTCGGTTAGATGACCATTATCGGAGATTACAGGAATCTATGAAATTATTTCGTCTAAAATCAAGATATACGATAGATGATTTTAGACAGGCGCTTTTAGACGTTGTGCGTGCAAATGATTACCGGGAGGACATTGCCGTACGCCAGACAGTGTTTTTAGATGGCTTTGGTACATGGAGTTCTAAAGAACCGGTCGGAATGTTTGTAGCACCGGTACCTAAACGGCGGATTCAATATGGTGCTGATACAGGACTAACATGTGGAATTAGTTCATGGCAGAGAATTAGTGACAGGAACCTTTCACCAAGGGCTAAGGTAGGAGCGAATTATATTAACAGCCGTATGGCTCAACTTGAAGCGATAGAACATGGATATCAATCCGCTATATTTTTGAATGAACAGGGTAAGATAGCAGAAGGTCCTGGGTCTTGTTTGTTTATGATAAGGGACGGGAGATTGATTACGCCACCGTTAACTGCTTCTATTTTAGATAGTATTACAAGGAAAACGCTGATAGAATTGGCGAAAGCAGAGATGCAGCTTGAGGTAATGGAAAGAGATATTGACCGGACGGAATTATATTTAGCAGATGAGGTGTTCTTGTGTGGGTCGGCTGTGGAGGTATCGCCAGTAAGGTCAGTAGATGGGTATGTGATTGGGAATGGACTGGCAGGGGATATTACGAACAAATTGCATGATATTTATCTGCAGGTTGTGGCAGGAGAGTTATCTGCATATATGGACTGGCTGTATCCTATATATCAGAATAGCTAAAATTTACAATAGTTCTGGCTCCAACATCATACTGAGAATTATAGATTTAAATTGATGAATAGGTAGATTGAAAAATCCTTCTAAGCCTACAAAAGACGCACCCTAAGAAGGACTACGGTTTCAATCTTGGAAAAACAAAAAGACGGCGTTTTTCACAGATTTGTTTGACTATTTGAGCCGCAAAAAATGCGGCATGGGAGATTAATATGGAAGAGTTAGTTAAAAATTCGAGACATACGTATGATGAAATAGATGACTGTCCTCTTGTGTCGATATGTCTTTTAACATACCATCATGCAAAGTATATTGAAGATAGTATTCGGTCAGTTTTAAGACAGACATATCCGCATATTGAATTGATTGTGTTAGACGATGCTTCGCCTGACAATACAGTTGAACTAATTACTCAATTTGAAAGTGAACTGGAGGAAAAGAACATTGAATTTATTTTTATAAAACATAGTATAAATACAGGAAATGAACCGATGAATGTCAATGAATTGATAAAACAGGCGTCGGGGAAGTATATAAAATTAATGAGTGGAGATGATATTTTACTGGATGACTGCATTGCATCTTTAGTCGAATTCATTGAACGCAGGAATTGTTCTGTTGTGTACAGCAACGCTTATTTTGTCAATGATGATTATAAATATGGAGATAGATTTGAACATGAAAAATGTCTGAAGAATCACCATGAAGTTCCTATGGATGATATGTTTGATAGATTGTTAAAAGCAAATTTTGTTCAATCGACTACTGTTATGCTAAAAAGAGAGATATACGATAAATATGGCTTGAATGATGAAAGTCTTGGCTATTCGGATTATGATATGTGGCTAAAACTTGCTGGCAAAGAACCATTTGGCTACTTAGATAAGGTGCTGCTCTTATATAGAAGGTCGGAAACAGGCCTGTCTAATTTCAGTACGAAATCAAGATTTAGACTTAATTATAATACAACAGTTAAAATATTAAACAAACATTTGAAAAGAAAACCCTCTTTGGAGAGAGTGGATTATATCATTGCATTTTATAAGGAATGGGCACAGAAAGCCAAATCAGCCCATTATTATAGTATATTTCTGATGATAGAATTTAGGCTGTTTCGTCGAATTGCGAAATACAAAAACAAAGAAAATAAAATGTTAAAGTAAAAAATGGGGGATATGATGGAAGGAAAACAGATTGTTTTATATGGTGCATCTTTGACAGGACAAATGGCCTTAAATTTTTATGGTAAGAAAAGAGTAAGGTACTTTTGTGATGGAGATAAAAGTAAAGTTGGTACATTTGTTGATGGCGTTGAGGTAATAAGCAAGGAACATTTAGCGAAGATTAAAGATGAAGTTGAACTTGTGATAACGAGTAATAAATACGAGGCTATCATGAAGGAGTTAAACGGACTGGGGATATCCGGGTATAAAGTATTCGATATTAAGAAATCTCCATATAATCCAGAGGAATATAACAACTTTAAACATACAATTCATCAAATAAATGCGCAGTATTTTGAAGAAAAATCGGATTCATTATGTGATGAAACCTTTTCATTTAATATGAATGGAAGGAAAATAGTTTTTGTTCTTTATTCACATGTTGACTGGATTGTGGTGGCATCTATATTAAAGGCGGCAGAAAATGAACACTGTTATTGTGTTGTTTTAAATCATAATTATGATTTGCTAAATGAGCTTAAAGCAAAAGGCATAGAAGCATATTATGCTGAAGAATATAATATAGAAGAAGATTTACCTGATGTAGTTATTTATAATAGTGACTGGTATGATTATAAAGGATTTTCGATCGCTCCGGAAAATGCACGGAAATTTGCAAAAAAGCTGGTATTGGTCCTTATTGACATGGTGATTTATGCGGGACCTTCTATTCCTGAATTGGCCAAAACATATTTAATGCAGAATGCGGATATGTGCTTTGTTAATCCTGATTTTTATCAGAAGTTTAAGCCTTACCAGAGTAATCTTGTATTGGAAGGAAATCCTAAGTTTGATTACATATATGAAAAACTTGCCAATAAGGATCTAACTATTCCTGATGAGTGGAAAAAGAAAATTGGTAATAAAAAAGTAATTATGTGGGCTACCTCCCATGGAATATATGGTAAAAATATTTGTCCAAGTTATACTTTCGACTTATGGGTAAAAGACATTATAGATTATTTCAGAGAGCATAGGGAGTATGTTTTAATATTTCGGCCATCTGCTTTGATTTTTCAGGATTTGATTGTTAGCGGCATATGTACATATGATGAGTGTAAACATTTTGAGGAAATGTTTCAGCGGGAAAGCAATTTTATTTTTGACAATACACCAGATTATGGATTGGCATATAAGATTTCAGATGCTCTGTTGTGTTGTCCTAATGGTATGCTGCTCTCGTATCTGCCAACAAAGAAGCCGATTGTGTATACAGCTACCTATAGGATGGATTATTCTTTTTCAGATCCGGAACTGATTCAAAATTATTATATAGCGAAAGACAGGGAAGAATTGGAACAAGCTATGGAACAGATATTTAGCCAGAATGATCCGTTATATGAAAAGCGTATGGAGACTCTTAAGCAGTATGTGCCATGCTTTGACGGTAAAATTGGAGAAAGGATTATGCAGAAGATACTCGCTTCTTTATAATATCTGAAAATGCAAATAGATAGGATTTTGATTATTTAGTAACAATAAATAGGAGGCGGGTTATGCAGATTGTTAAGTATCAATTTCAACAGCATGGAGATGAAAGAGGGCAGCTGATTGCGCTAGAGGAATTTACGGATATTCCATTTGAAATAAAGAGGGTATATTATATGTATGATACAAAAGAGAGCGTGCGCAGGGGGTATCACGCCCATAAAAGTTTGGAACAAATATTAGTCTGTATTCATGGTTCTTGTAAAGTATTATTGGATAATGGAGCAGAGAAGAAAAAAGTTTTTCTGGAGAAACCATATGAAGGTTTATATGTTCCCAATAATATCTGGAGAGAAATGTATGATTTTTCACCAGATGCTGTACTTATGTGTCTGGCATCTGATATATACAGGGAGGAAGATTATATAAGGGACTATGATGAGTTTCTGGGATTTATAAACAGCCAGTGATGCGACTGGTCTTACGTATGGCGTTTAGAACGGTCAGGAATAGTAACTTTACAATTAAAAAATTTGGAATAAAAAACGACTAGCGATTGATAAGGAAAGGAGAAATTGGTGGAAAGCAGATTGATTTATTGTCCTGCGGGGAAATATGATTGGGAGGTAGATACTTTTATGACCCCGCATGCGATGCTGATTCGTCCTGGAGTGATTAGAATCTGGGGAGGGGTGAGAGATAAGGAAGGGATAAGCAGAATTAAATACATTGATGTGGACGAGAATAATCCTGCAAACGTGTTGTATGTCAGTGAAAAGCCGTGTCTGGATATTGGGAAAGCCGGTTGTTTTGACGATAATGGTGTCATTTTGGGGGATATTATATCAGTAGACAAAAATAAACTGTATATGTATTATGTAGGTTTTCAGCATGTTCAAAAGGTGAAATTTTTTGCTTTTTCCGGGGTGGCCGTCAGTACAGATGGGGGAGAGCATTTTGAACGTTATATGCAGACTCCGGTGCTTGACAGAACAGATAAGGCAAGATTTGGAAGGTGTATTCATACTGTGTTGTATGAAGAAGGATTATTTAAATGCTACTACGCAATTATTAACGATTGGAAAGTAATCAATAATATTCCTTATCCAGTATATAATATATGGTATACAGAATCCCAGGATGGAATTCATTTTTCTCAGGATGACAATGTATTGTGTATAGATACGGAAAAAGAGGAATATAGAATAGGGCGTCCCAAGGTATACAGAACTGAAAACGGATATGAGATGTACTATACGCGTGATCTTGTGACGAAAGAGTATCTGGCAGGGTATGCTGTATCTGATGATGGGATTCATTGGACAAGACAGGATGAAAAACTTTCTTTGAGAAAGTCAGGTGGATTATGGGATTCAGAGATGGCATGTTATCCTGTAAAGTTGACTACAGATCAGAATGCCTATCTTTTTTATAACGGAAATGGAATGGGCCGTACAGGTGTAGGTTATATGAGATTATAATTTGTGACAAATATAAAACATTAGAATGAGGAAGGAGAAATTAGTAGTGAACGTACCTTTTGTTTCTTTTGATCCAATGCATTCTCAAATAAGAAAGGAATTGGATGAAGCATATCATCGTGTTATGGATAAAAATCAGTATATCAGGGGAGATGAATGTGCTGCTTTTGAAAGGGAGTTTGCTCAGTATTGCGGTACGCAGTATTGTGTCGGTGTTGCATCGGGGTTGGATGCAATTTATCTGATATTAAGAGCATTGGATATATCTGCCGGTGATGAGGTGATTGTGCCGTCTAATACATATATTGCTACAGCATTAGCGGTTTCTTATACTGGTGCAATACCAGTTTTCGTTGAACCTGATATAAAAACATATAATATTGATCCTCAGAAAGTCGAGGAAAAAATCACAAAAAAGTCGAAGGCTATCATTGCGGTTCATCTTCAAGGGAGAGCTGCAGATATGGACGCAATAGGGGCAGTGGCACGAAGGTATCATTTACATGTAATCGAAGATGCGGCACAGGCACATGGTGCAGAGTATAAAGGTATGCGTGCGGGAGCACTTGCAGATGCTGCTGCATTTAGCTTTTATCCTGGGAAAAATTTGGGAGCTTTGGGTGATGCAGGATGTATCACCACAAATAATAAGGAGATTGCAGATAAGGTACGTATATTAGGTAACTATGGTTCGGATTATAAATATCATCACATTTATCAAGGGGTAAACAGTCGTTTAGATGAAATGCAGGCGGCATTTTTGCGTGTAAAGCTATTACATCTTGACAAATGGAATGAGAATAGAAGGATGATTGCAAATCGGTATTTGAGTGAAATAGTAAACCCCTTGATTATTTTACCTGAGGCAGATAGTGATGAATACAGGCATATTTATCATGTTTTTGCGGTGCGCTGTCGAGAAAGGGACAATCTTGAAAAATATTTATTGGAAAATGGAATTATGACAGTAAAACATTATCCAACGCCGATACATTTACAGGAGGCATATAATGACTTAAATATTACGAAGGGAATGCTTCCGGTTGCAGAAGAAATCAGTAGTACTATTTTAAGTCTTCCTATGTATTATGGAATGTCAAAAACTGAGATTGATTATGTCATTAAAAAGGTGAATGAATTTCGATGTTAAGGAACCGGAACAGTTCCTAAGGAAGATGGTCAAAGGACATAGTTTTATAAAACGAGAGGAAGAGGAACTTTGAACATGAAGTCATCGGGGAAATATAGAATCGAAAGATATACAGCAGTCATAGAAGATCAATGGGATCATTTTGTTTTGAAAGAAAGTATAAACGGAACATTTCTTCAGACGAGACGTTTTATACAATATCATCCGAAAGACAGGTTTACAGATCATTCTCTTGTAATATATAAGGGGAATACTATGGCAGCATGTATTTTGGCATGTGAATTGGAGGAGTCAGAAGGAAAAAGATTTTTTTCTCATAAAGGAACATCGTATGGTGGAATTGTGGTATCGTCTCATATTTATAATGCATCCGGCATTTCTATATTGATGGATATATTTGAGGAATATTTAAAAAATGAAGGTTTTCATAGTGTTTATTTAAAAATGACTCCGTCTATCTTTTCAAGAAAAGGCATAGATTTATTGGATTATTTTTTATACCAAAGAGGTTATATGCAATATAATGAATTAAATTATTATATGCATCTTGAACGATATCAGAAAGATATTCTTTCACAATTTTCTTCAAGTAAGAGAAGAGATTTCAGGTACTCGCTAAAAAATAATCTGACATTTAAAGAACTTGTTATAGCGGAAGAAATAAAAGATTTTTATGGAGTTTTACAATTAAATTTAGAAAAATTAGGGTTAACTAGTGTGCATACGTACAATGAGCTGTTGGAATTAAAACAAGAACGTTTTTATAAAAATATTGAATTTTACGGTGTATATATGGGTGAACAGATAATAGCCGGAAGCATGATTTTTCTTTTTGATAATAGAATTATGCATACGCAGTATTTATCATCAGACGAAAGGTATTTAGAATATTTTCCTATGGATTTCCTCATTTATAATTTAATTTCTTTGGCCGTAAGCCGGGAATTTGAAATTTTTACATTTGGAATATGTACAGAAGATCGGGGACGATACTTAAATTTAGGGTTATCACGTTTTAAGGAGGGCTTTGGAACAGAATATTGTTTAAATAAATCTTTTGAGAAATTTTTAATGTAATATGGTGTGGAGGGGAATATGTGACAGTGGAGGCAGGAGAATGAACTCAGGAAAGGTATACTGGATAACTGGGCTTTCCGGGGCGGGAAAAACGACGATAGGAAAGGTGTTTTTTCAGAAACTCCGGGAACAAAGGGATAATGTGCTTTTTTTGGATGGCGATACGCTTCGTGAGGTTTTTGGCAATGATCTGGGCTATGGCAGGGAAGACAGGCTGCGGTGTGCGATGCGTTATTCCAGGCTGTGCAGGCTTTTGTCGGAGCAGGGACAGGATGTGGTGATTTGCACGATTTCTATGTTCCGGGAGGTACGGGAATGGAACCGCCGGTACATAGAAGGGTACAGGGAGATTTATATTGAGGTGCCGATGGAGATTTTGCAAAGCAGGAACCAGAAGAATTTGTACAGGGATGGTAACGATGTGGTGGGCGTGGATTTAAAGCTGGAACTTCCGGAGAATCCTGATCTCGTAGTGAAAAATGACGGGACTATGCAGCCGCAGGAGCTGGCAGAGGATATTTGGGGGCATTTTGTGCAGATGAAAGGTGGCAGCGATGATTAAATTTGGTACAAAGGCCGAGACATTAGAACGGATCAGAGGAAAATGTTCCATGGCATCTGTACTTCCGCTGGTCTATTTTTGTGTTGGAGAATGGCGCAGGTCGGAACAGCAGGTGTGGGAGAAAGTGTCTGAACTTGGGGAGGGTGAATGGATTGTCAGGAGCAGCGCGCTATGCGAGGATACTGCAGAGTCATCCCAGGCGGGCAGGTTTGATTCGGTAGGACATGTTTGCGGTAAGGAAGAATTTGTCAGGGCGGTGGAGACGGTTATTGTATCTTTTGGGGATGACAGCCAGGATAATCAGATTCTTGTGCAGCCAATGTTACGGGATGTGAGGCTGTGCGGAGTTGCTTTTACTGCAGACCCCAATACCCTGGGAAATTATTATGTGATCAATTATGATGAGACAGGTTCTACATCCTCTGTTACTTCGGGGACAGGGAGTGGAAACAGGCTTTTGTATGTTTTTAAGGGGCATCCATTCCGTGGAGAGGGGGAAATGAATAAACTTTGCCGGACGCTGGGGGAATTGGAGCAGTTGTTTGGACAGGATAATCTGGACGTCGAGTTTGCCGTGACGGAGGATGGGGAATTGTATATTCTTCAGGTAAGGCCGTTGTGTCTGAGCGGAACCCTGGCGGATTATGATGGGCAGAAGAGGGAATTAGAGAGGATTGAGCAAAAGATTAGGAGAAGCCAGTCGTTAAAGCCTTTTTTATGTGGGGAGAGGACGATCTATGGCGTGATGCCTGACTGGAATCCTGCGGAAATGATTGGCATTCGTCCAAAGCCCCTGGCGATGTCTTTATATCAGGAAATTATTACAGACAGCGTCTGGGCTTATCAAAGGGACAATTATGGATACCGCAATCTGCGCAGCTTTCCGTTGATGATCGATTTCTGCGGCCTGCCCTATATTGACATACGTGTGAGTTTTAATTCCTTTATTCCGGCAGAACTGGACGAGGCAATTAGTGAAAAGCTGGTGAATTATTATATTATGCGTCTCGCAGAAGATCCATCGAAACATGATAAGGTGGAGTTTGAGATCGTATTTTCTTGTTATACGCTGGATTTGCCAAAGAGAATTCAGATTTTAAGAGATTACGGTTTTACTGGGGATGAAATCAGCCAGATCGTAGATGCTCTGCGGAACGTGACAAATCGGATTATTAACCATAAGACAGGATTATGGCGTGGGGATTATGCAAAGATTGGAATTCTGGAGACACGGTATGATGAGATTCTCGGAAGCGATATGGAGGATCTTGAAAAGATATATTGGCTGCTTGAGGATTGTAAACGATATGGAACACTTCCTTTTGCCGGTTTAGCGCGGGCGGCATTTATTGCTGTGCAGATGCTGCAGTCGATGATTACGGAGGGGATTATTTCGGATGAGGAGTACCAGTATTTTATGAATGATGTCAGCACGGTCAGTTCCAGCATGAGCCAGGATTTTGTGGATTTATCGAGACAGAAATTTTTGGAAAAGTATGGGCATCTCAGGCCGGGGACATACGATATTAACTCTAAGCGCTATGATGAGGCGCCTGAGATATATTTTAACTGGAAAGAAAATGAGGGAAATAAGAGAGAGGAGAAGGGGGCGCATTTCCGCCTGACGATAGAGCAGATGCACAGGCTTGCAGACGTCTTGAAGGAAAATGGACTGGGTGACGACATTCTGGAACTGATGGATTTTATTAAAAGTGTTATAGAGGGCCGGGAGTATGGAAAATTTATTTTTACCAGAAATCTCAGTAAGGCGATCCAGATGATCGGCAGGCTGGGGGAGACATATGGTGTTTCGGAAGAGGATTGTGCCTATATCAATATAAAAACGATACAGAGCCTGTATACGACGACAAAAGATGTAGGGGAGGCGTTAAAAAACGAGGCTGCGCTTGGGAAAAAGAGTTATCAGATAACCAGGACGGTTGTGCTACCGCCTATTATTTTGGACGCCGCGGATGTATGGCAGTTTTATTATCCTGATACAGAGCCTAATTATATAACGCTTGGACAGGTCAGCGGGGAGACAGCGATTCTGGCAGGTGAACAGGCAGTATCGGGTATTGAAGGGAAGATACTGTTGATTCCAAGTGCTGACCCAGGATATGACTGGATATTTTCCCATGGGATCAGGGGATTTATTACGATATACGGCGGCGCAAATTCCCATATGGCGATCCGTGCCGGGGAACTTGGCATTCCTGCGGTAATTGGGGTAGGGGAAAAGCAGTTTGGGGTGTATAAAGATGCGGCGGTGCTGGAAATTGACTGCTTGGCAAAGACGGTCAGAGTAATAAGATAATGATAAGATAAATAATAAGACGAGAAAGGGGTAAAAAATAATGAAACACGGAGATTTCACAGATTTAGCAAAGTATTATGTTGACAGACCAGGATATTCGGTGACCTTGCTTAATTATATTAAGGCCAATATCCAGAATGAATTAAAAAGAGAGCTGATTGTCGCAGATGTAGGTGCCGGAACAGGAAAGTTAACAGAAAATCTTGAAGAGATCGGATTAACCGGTTTCGCGGTGGAACCGAATGATGCCATGCGGGCGGAGGGACAGAAATTATTTGCAGAACGAGAAACGTTTGTTTGGAGAGCAGGTGCTGCGGAAGAAACTGGTTTGCCGGATAATTCGGTTGATTGGGTTTTGATGGGTTCCTCTTTTCACTGGGCGGATGCTCCGAGGGCGAGAGAAGAATTTCGCAGAATATTAAAACCGGGTGGATTTTTTACGGCGATATGGAATCCACGGGATATTGGCAGAAGCAGGTTACATACAGATATAGAGGAAATGATCAGGGGAGAGATTCCTAATATGAAGCGTGTTTCTTCCGGGGGGACAGTCACAACGGAAGTTATAATGGAGAAACTGGGAGAGGCTTTTCAGGATCTGATTTTCATGGAGTGTATGCATGAGGAGATAATGTCAAAGGAGCGGTACATCAATATATGGCGTTCTGTGAACGATATTCAGGTGCAGGCGGGGGAGCAGGGTTTTAAAAGAATTTTGGAAAACATAGATAATATGTTAAAAGAATATAGTGAAATATCAGTACCGTATAAATCAAGAGCATGGACTGCCAGAGTGTGCAAGGAGTGAAATTCCGCTAAAGTTTTAACTGTTTTGTTTGTGCCGTATAGCCAGTGTATTTGGAAAGGTGATTGTAATGGATATCGTATTATACACGCAAAGGGTAGAAATCGTGGAAAGCTATGGAGAGAGAAGGGACTGCGCAGACCAGAACATTGCCATGTTTATTGCGGCCTGCGGGTATCTTCCTGTGGCGGTTCCAAATATAAGGGAAATTGCGGAGCAGATGTTTTTGCGACTGGGACCTGTCGGGATTATTTTGACTGGTGGGAATAGTCTGGCCGAGTATGGCGGAGATGCGCCGGAGAGGGATGAGATGGAGCATTCCCTGATACAGCTTGCGCTTAAGCGGCAGGTTCCTGTGTATGGTTTTTGCAGGGGAATGCAGATGATTCTGGATTATTTTGGCTGTGAATTGGTTGATGTTGAAAATCATGTGGCCGTTCGGCATAAGCTGAGTGGAAATTTGCAGGGTGTTGACGAGGTGAACAGTTTTCACCGCCAGGCATGTATGCGGGTGAAAGAGCCGCTGCGGGCGTTAGTATGGACTGATGATGGGGTGATTGAGGCTGTAGGTTGTGAAGAGCACCGTATTCTGGCAACTATGTGGCACCCGGAGAGGGAAAGGCCATTTAAACAGGAAGATATTGACAGGGTGCGGCAATTATTTTCTCTGCATAATTCTTAGCTGGATGGAGTACTAGTACTCCATCCAGCCAGAAGAATAGGCAAGTTAATGGAATTTTTGTATTGGGTAAGGAGGAGACAGATGAAGGTAATTATTTTGGCGGCCGGACAGGGAACAAGGCTGAGGCCGTTAACCGACCACTGTCCGAAATGTATGGTCGAGGTAAATGGAAAAAGTATCATTGAGCGGCAGTTGGAGACAATGCGTGCCTGTGGGATAACGGATGAGGAGATCACGATTGTAGCAGGGTACTGCAGTGATGTGTTAAAGGAGCGTCTGAGCGGCACAGGAATCCATATTATCGTGAATAAGGATTTTGAGAAGACAAATATGGTGTGTTCGCTGATGTGTGCCAGAGAGGTGCTGGAGGCAGAGCAGGATATTTTGGTGTCCTATGGCGATATCATCTATAGTCAGTCTGTGTTGAAAAAAATTCTGGATTCTGAGGAGGAATTGTCTGTTATTGTAGATGATGGATGGCATGAGTACTGGTCGGCAAGGTGCGAGAATCCTCTGGATGATGCAGAGACATTGATGTATGACGCGGAAGATTATCTGACGGAGATCGGACAGAAGACGACGGATATCAATAAGGTACAGTCGCAGTATATCGGCTTGATGCGTTTCCGTGGACGGGGGCTGAAGGCAGTTTTGGATATTAGCGCGGCGGCACAGAAAAGATCGGAGCTTGGCGAAAGGCTCTGGCGGACGGAGAGGAATTATGCTAAAATGTATATGACAGATCTTTTGCAGGGGCTGATCGACGAGGGAAGCAAATTGAAGGCGGTGCATATTCAAAGAGGCTGGTATGAGATTGATGATGCAGAGGATTTACATGTGGTGGAGAAGGAAATAGCAGACAAATAAGGAACTGTAAATAAGTTAAATTAATAATTTACAGTTCCTAAGTTATGTTCTTATGTGTGAAAATCGTTAAAGGTGCTTCAGGCAGAGAGCAGGAGAGAATGGATGGAAAAAACGAATGTAATGCGTCTTTTAGAGCAAAAAAAGATTGAATACAAAAGTCATCAATATACAGATACGGATGCTGTCAGCGGGGTTGAGGTAGCGTCTGTGCTTCACCAGGATCCGGCGCGGGTTTTTAAGACTCTTGTTGCAACAGGGGCATCAAAACAGCATTATGTGTTTATGGTTCCAGTCTGCAGGGAGTTGAATATGAAAAAGGCTGCGCAGGCGGTTGGTGAAAAGAAGATGGATATGTTAAAGGCAAAGGAACTTTTGTCTTTAACCGGCTATGTACACGGCGGCTGTTCGCCTATTGGGATGAAGAAAAGTTTTCCTACGGTGATTGACAGCAGTGCGAAGATGCAGGAGACGATTATGTTCAGTGGCGGGAAAATTGGGTATCAAGTAGAGATGGCCCTGGAAGAACTGCAAAAGATGATTTCCTTTCAATTATTTGCCCTTACCGATTGAGAGTTGAAAGGAGGTTCAAGGAGTAACCAGCTAACCAACCATAAGCAGACTAGAAAAGCTATCCTCTACTTGCCATAGGGGATAGCTTGTATCATTTATAAACTGTTTATATAAGTTTCTTCCTGAGGACACAATCTATCTGCTTTTTTCTTCCATATATCGGAAGATATGCTGCAATAATAGTTTATCGTCATAGTTAAGACGGTCGGATCGTTCATAAAATACCATACTGTCGATGGATGCTTCCATAAATTCTCCGCATAGGATATCGTTTGGCGTGACTTTTAAGACCTGGCAGAAATCATATAGGGTATCGATGGACATATTGGCCTTGCCAGTTTCGATATGCGATACATGGATAGGGGAGAGGTCGAGCCGTTTGGCCAGTTCTGCCTGTGTTAATTTTTGTTTTTCTCTTGCCTTTTTGATGTTTTGTCCAACTCTTACTTTATTCATGACGTGTTCTCCTTCTCATAAATTATGGTTTGATTATGCAAAGTCAGATTCCGGTTGTTGCAAGGATCGTTTCTATTCTTTTCTCGAAAGTGTGTTCCTGGCATACTTTTTCCCAGCCATTTTTGGCAATGGCTTCCCTTTCGGCGTCATGGGACAGATAATATTTGATTTTGTCCAGCATATCTTCGGGGCTGTTGTAGCTGACGTAGTCTGTCCCGTCTGTGAAATGGAGGTTAAAATCATTCTGATAGTTTGTCAAAAGAAAACCGCCTGCACCCATGATATCCATGGCGCGGAGGGGTATGCCGGTTTTGATGCTTCGGAGCGTGATGTTCAGATTGATCTTGCTGTGGCGGAATACCAGTGGCATTTCTCCAAGGTACTGTATAGTGCCCATATTCCTGATATTAGTCAGGAAAGGCGTCTTTTCCGGGGTATATAGTTTCAGGGGCTGAGGTCTTTCGCCAGAGCTGGTAAGCATGTCTGGGAGGGCGTCACTGACGGCCCGCAAAAGCATTGTGCGCTCTGTCTGCGTGATTTTGCGGTACAGGAAGTAGTTTGCATAAACGTATCGATAAGTCTCCAGGCCATCAGCGTGAAGTTTGATCGGCATACTCTCTAACATTTTTTCGATGATTTCATCGGTCAGAGTATTCTCTAAGAAACTGGCTCCGTAGATTTGCATTTGGGCATTCATGGCGCCTTCCAGATATCCCCTGGTGTGATCGTCGAGACATTCCATCCGGTCATACAGCGTGTGCTTTTCGGTGTAGAGAGAGCCGACAAAAGAGATATCTGCCCTGACAATTTTTTGCTGTGCAGCGGTTGCCTTGAGGGCGTTCAGACGCTTTGCGTTTACTGCCATTGGCAGATACCAGACATGTTCAGCTCCCAGTTCACGCAAGTCCTGTACCATCTGTGAGTCAAAGAGGAAGAGATAATTGCATGGGTGGAAGATGGTCTTGGAGTAGGTCAGAATTAAGGGATTGTCATAACACCAGGAAATATAGGGAATGTTTACCTCGTGGCAGGCGTCCGACAGGATAGGAAAGTAGTTTGAACTAAAGATAAGGTCGATTTGTTCTTTACGTATGTATTTCTTTAATTCGGATTTGTAACGCGGGTCCAGCCGATAGCTGTTCGGTTCCGGTGAGTAGTGGGTTACGGTGTGCCCTAACTGCCTGAAGGTATCGGTGATATCCTCAAGTCCAAAATTTTTCCAGCATGGAAATAATATGTTCATCGTTTTCCTCATTTCTGCGCCGTTTTTTGCTGCATAAAAAGAACTAAGGTTCTTGCAATGTTTGTGACTGCAAAGGAATATATCCTCTATGAAGTTTTATCCTATATCATACAATGATAGACGTTATGTTTCATTTCCTGCGGTCTGGCGGAAGATGGCCGCCAGTTCCAGTTTGCCGTCTGCATCGTATCGCTCTGCCAGTTTTTGGAAGGCATTAGCCGGAGTTATGCAGGCAAATTGTGCGATACGGTAAAGCGCATAGGGTGAGACATGGTATGTAGCAAAATAATTTAATGCCTCTTGCAGGACGTCGTCTGCCATCTGGTACTCAAAGCGCCTTAGATATAGTTTGATCTGCAGATAGTGTTCCAGCAGCGTCTCGGGATTGTGCCCAAGAGAGGAGGAAAAGAAGTCGGTCACTTTTGCCTGGCGTTCTTCCTCCCGAATGCGTAGCAGGATATAGAATAAGACAAAATATTCCTCATTTTGGTGCTCCCGGATATGCTGGTCCGTGTATGTGGAAGCCTCGGAGAGGCGTCCGTCTTCGATTAACTGGAAGAGGGAGGCTTTACATGAATTCTGCATTGATCTGGCGATTCCTTTCTGTTTTATGTATAATCGGCTGACGTTTCTGTATATTCTGGATATTCCCGGATGAATGTATTTCTAGCTGTTTCATAGCCGGCCATATTTAGAAAGCCGCAGTCATGCAGTACCCAGGGCGTTTTTTGATAAGGAACGGCTATCCGGTAACCTGCGCGGCGGAATTCAAAGGACTGTGAGACATCGTAGAAATCCCATCTGGTAAATAAATCCTGGCGCCAGTCCACGTCGTATTGTGTCATTATCAGAAGGCCGTCAACCGCCGCCACCGTCTCCGGGCTGCCGTCTGCCTGGATCGGGAGGTCAAAGAAATCGTCCACTGTGTTTAGCGTACAGCTTCGCAGTGTGCCGACACGACATTTGTTTTCCCACATCACGGCGGACGCCGGGAGTTTTTTTGTGCCAACCATACCGAGCATTCCTATATCGGGATGGTCAAGAAAAATCTGTAATGTGTCTAACAGGAAATTACGGTTCAGGATGAAGACATCCTGATGCAGGTAAATCTTGTATTTGGCGTTGCTTGCTTCCATTCCTGCCTGATAAGCCTCCGTCATAGAATCAGCTTCCGCGATGGTGATGGCATCGATGGTGAAACCATCAGGAATGGCAAGCTGACGGATGTAGAGCAGGCATTCTTCCAGCAGAATGGGGTTATTGTAGCAGATGATAAAACAAAATTGCTGATTGTCCATCGGTGTATACTCCATGTATTATATAATGATTATTTTGATTTTTGACTGATAACAATAATTTATTGTAACACAGATTTTGTTGTTTGACGATATCCAAAATGAAAATATAGGAAAATCAACGTTATTATTCACTTTCATTCTATCATAAAAGTAGTGAAATTTCAGAAAAAGTGTGGTAAAATGTTTTTGGATTTAATCTCGTTTGAACATTCGGGGGGAGGTAAACCTGGAATCCGGCGCGGAATGGCCGTACACAGGAAGCAAAGGAGGAAGGGAGATGCCGGTTTCTGAGGTTCAGACGTATGCGGGTTTCCCGGGCCGTACACCGGGAAACTGCATGTGCGGTGCCAGGCTATGATCTGGCACCATTTTTTAGTAAAATTGGTGGTAATCGTGGAAGTACAGAGGAATGCGTTGGCATTCCTTCTTTTCGTTACAGGAAAGTGTGTGGGCCTCCTTTTTTGGATGCATTGAACGGTGTCCAGGCAAAAAATTTTCGATAAACTACAATGCAGGCAACATGCAATAAGTAATGGATAACAGGAAATTATCCACTGAAATTAACGTTACTATTCACACATTGGCCAAATTCGAGGATTTTTGGCATGGTCTATGCCAAAAGTACGAGTTTTGCGGCGCCATTTTGCATGAATTTTTGCAAAATGTGTGCATTCAGCGTTGAAAACGCTGCTGTTACTGGTCACGGAGTGAACAGTAACGATTTTGCGGTACAACGGCCGAAATATGAAATTCCTTCTCCGTATAATCTATCGCGTAATACCCCCCGTTTTCCTCAATCACCCGCACGGCATTTTTCAGCCCGATTCCATGACCC